>Ga0315905_10005808_pt1 | contig 12551 bp, 15 predicted proteins | sample LakEriMetagenome_5_FD_203522 | JGI IMG/M metagenome (GOLD analysis project Ga0315905, IMG submission 203522) | Freshwater fungal communities from buoy surface, Lake Erie, Ohio, United States - Buoy 4 MA121 | ecosystem: Environmental > Aquatic > Freshwater > Lake | place: USA: Lake Erie, Ohio... | reverse complement strand
TGTTCTGTTTTAAGTTGTCTTACTGTTTGTTCAACAGCTTGATTCTTTCCTTGTCTTATTAAGTTTGCTTTATAATCATCTGGATTAGAAAGTAACCATAATGCTTCAGATATTAAATCATATCTAGGTTCAACATATTGGTATTTTTCTAACAAATGACCTAATAAATTTGTAGAACTTCCGTTTAATGATGGATATTGTGGGTTAGTTAATCCATTATATAAAAAGCTTTGAACTTTTTTATCTAATCTAACACCATTTAATTCTCCATTACGTAATGTTTCAAAAACATTTTGTACATAAACATTAGCTGCTTGTTCTTGTTGTTGTTTAAACATTTCTTGTTCTGCAAGTCTTGCTTGAATAATTTCTTCTTGCATTAAATCAAGCTTAGGTTTAAACTGCTTGGCTTTTTTTTCTAGTTGTCCTAAATCTTTCCAATTTGTAAGTTCTTCTTCTATCTCATCTGCATCACCAAAATTGGTTGCTTGTAAATAAGATTTTACAATATTTTCTTGGTCTGCTTCATCTGTAGGATCCAATTCTCTCATTTGTTCTACATGTGATAAAGCTTTGAATAATCCTTTTAAATCCTGACCACCATCTGCTACATATTTGGCAGCATATTGTAATTCTTCAGGTAAACTTTCAAAAAATTCTGCTGGAGTACTAGCTGCCACTTCATTTTTAATATTTGAAATGTTTGCTTGCCACAAGTCATCTACATCTTTTTCTGTCAAAGAACTTAAATAATCATCTAAAGATTGTTTTTCTTCATTGTAATCATCAAATGCAAACATTTCATTTGCTTCAATTCTTTTTTTAAGAAATCCAACTAAAGCTGATTTTTCTGCTTTTGGTCTTCCTTTTGTTATTACCTCTTCTTCTTCTTCATTAGACTTTAAATCTTGATCCAACATATTGTTAATATTTTGCATCACTTCTTCATTAACTTTACCTTCTGTTTCAGATTTATTATCTGCATCTAAAAAAGAAATATCTGTTTTTAAAGAATCAAAGATGTTTGGTTTTGAATCTTCAGGTTCTGTAGGTGTAATTACCGAATCAGCTCCTGGTGCTCCTAACCAGCTATCAATGTCTAAGTCTAGTTTTTCTACAGAGGTATTTACGTCTGTAATGTTATTGGTTTCCATTTTATATTGGTTTTTGTTTATATTATTAATATACTATTTAAACTCTAAATATTTAAATATTTTTATTTTTAAGAATTTTTCTTGTGGATAATAAGGCTATGATTTTAGTTGTCATTTAAAGTATTGATAATTTCTTCTACAATAGGGTCTCTATGGTTAGTTTTTAGTGCTATACTTTGTATACCTTTTATAAAACTAAGCTTTTTACTCATGTAGTCAAAACCACTTTGACGTTTATCTTTTAAATCTATTTGTGAATTATCTCCTACAAATATCATTTTAGAATTTACACATAATCTTGTTATAATAAGTTCAAGTTGATTCTGTGTTATATTTTGGGATTCATCTATAACAACTAAACAATCTGAAAAGTTTCTTCCTCTCATAAATCCAATAGGAACTACTTCAATGTTTCCTTCTAAAATTTCTTTGTCTATTTTTTCTTTATTATACAATCTGTACATATTGTCATATATAGAAGCTGTATATGGTGCCAATTTAGCATCTTTATCTCCTGGTAAAAATCCTATTTCTTCTCCTGCTGTAACAACAGGTCTTGTTAATATAATTTTTTCCACTTCTTTTTTAAATAAAAGATCTAATGCAATCTGTGCTGCAAGTAAAGATTTACCTGATCCAGCTTGACCTTTTAAAAATGTTATTTTTGAATTTAAGATTCTTTCTTTAGCTTCCTTTTGTTCAGAATTTAATGAAATAGAAAATTTAATTGGATTTTTTGGTTTTGGTTTTTGTAAAGACATTTATTTATTTTTAAAAAGTTTATTATTTTTTATCTTCTTTATCAGATTTAACATCATATTTATTTTTGTTAACTCTGGCTATTTCCAATTGTTTGTTAGCTATGTCTTGTTGTGCTGCTAACTTTTCTTTTTCAATATTTAATTTTTGTTCATTAAATCTATTTTTATTTACTTCTTGTTCTCTTTTAAGATTTGTTGAATCAGTATAATTTTGTTGTTGTTGAATTCTAGATAAAGCATCTTGATAATCAGACATTTGGTTTTGATTTATATCAGATGTTGCACCAAACCCAGCAGATCTAATTTCTGCTTCAACTATTCTTGATTGTCTATCTTTATCTTTTTCTTGAGATTCATATTGTTGTCTAGCTAATTCTTGTTTTTGTGCAGCTTCAAGTTGTTGTTGTTGCATTTCTTGTTCATGTTGCTGTTGTTGTTGTCTAATATTATTAGCTTTTTCTTCAGATTTTTTAAGAACATTAGTTAATTCAGAAATAGAATCTGCTTTAATAATATTTCCTAAATCATATATTGAAGCACCTGTAGTATTATTATTAAGTGCTAATGATTTAAGCTGATCCATTACAGCTCTAGAATTTGTTTTAGTAGAACAAAATATATTTAAATCTCTTAATAATAAATCTGTACCATTTAATTGAAAGTTTACTTTTTCATCACTAGAAGTTATATATTGTAATCTTACAGATGGTTTTGTAGAATGATAATATTGTGCTAATTCAGTTCTCATTTGATGAACCCTTGGCATTAAATTATCTGAATGTTGTACAAAATAAACTTCAGTTTGATTGTATGAAGCATTAATTGACTGCTCAATACCTGTAGCAGTTTGTTGTCCTATCTGTTGACCCATTCTTTGAGGTGTAATACCTATTACTTCAAATGCTTGGTTTTTAAAATAGTTAGCTAAATTAACCCTAGATAACAAACGTTGTGATTGTTCTAAGTTTAATACTTGGTAATGTTGGAAGTTTAATGCATTTTCTGTATTTGTAATAGATGTATCTAATGGAAGCATTTGGAAATTCTTCATAGCTACATAAGCATTAGCTAAATTATTTTTACCCCAATCTTCACCCATTGAATGTCTAGGTAAAGCATTTTGGTCAAACATAATTACAGTACCTAACTCATCTACTAATATATCTGCAATTTGGTTATTAACAATGTTATATCCAATTTGAAAAGGTTTCATTAAATCTACCATAGATACTGAACGTGTATTTCTATCAGAAAATACTGCTCCTTCTACAGGAGGTTTACATCCATATAATGTTGTATCACCTTTAAATTGAAAAGGAATTCTACCAGGTTTACCTCCATTTAATCCTAAGTATATTGGATTAAATCCACCAGGATTATTCATACCCCAGAATGAAGGTCTGTTTGGACCCACTTTAATTCCACCCCAAGTTTCATTAATCCAAATCCAATCAATATGTTCTCCAAATACTAATGTATCTTTTGATTTTTCTTTATACAATGTATTATCATATAAAGGTTTATCTGTAATTTTATAATCTTCAGATACAATATCTTGTACTAATTCACCTAATTCAGTAATTTTAGTTAAATGACCCACTCTAATTTGTGATTTCCAATATGCTGTAGTACATCTTAATAAATGAGCATTACCCCAATCTAATAAATCTTCAGATTCATTTAATATAGCTTGTACAACATCTCCACTCCAACGGGTGTTGTCATATGTACTCATAAACTGTCTGTAACCAAGACTAGGCATTTCTGTATTCCAATCATGACTTCTTGTAGGATCATAGTAAGAACCATCATTTTGCATACCTGGAATAGCATATCCAGCAGATCTTACTGGGAATATAACTTCTAATGCTTTTAATTGTTCTTCATTCATCATCCAACCATACTTATCAATAACATCAGCTACAGTTAATAAGTCCATCATACCTACCCAATGTGATTCTGATATATATCTTGCTGAAGGTGATTTATGATAAAATACTTGTACAGGGTTCCATAATTCAATTTCATAATCATCATCCATCATTCTAAAATGCCAAAATTCTCTATCAGTAATAAGCATATCCCTAAAGGCTCTTTCTTCTAATTCATCAATGTGGAATCTTTCTGTATCTACAGCATGTTGATGAGTAGCCCAATCTTCATATACATTTCTATAATCTTTTGTAAAAAAGTTTTGAATTTCTGGTAATGACTTTAATTTTTGTGGAGCCATTTCTGCTTGAAATTCTTCAGATTGTGGATCCATTCCCATGTTAATAAGCTTTTCAGTCATTTTAGACTGTGCTTGTTGCATAAGAACTTGTTCTATCATGTTCTTTTTTTCTTCTAACATTTCATTATAAGAAAGTTCATCAACAGTTCTAAACATTATTTTAGATGACCGTTTACTAAATTCAGAACATAATACATTAATTACATTAGGTATAATAGGGTAAAATTTAAGTTCTAAAGCAGTTTTATCTTCTCTAGTTAATATATCAATAAGTTCTCCATTAGGATTTTCTTCATCTATAATATAATCTCTTTTATCAATTATTCCTTTAGCTAATTTATAATTTTTTAATAAACGTACAGCATTACGTCTAAGCTGTCTTACACCTTGCCATTCAAGCCAATCTAAATTCCATGCTCTCCATTCATCATCTTTTTCAGAACTAGGTAAAAATTGTACAGGTTGCATTAAGCTACCCATCTTGTTATATTCCGTCTTTTTACCTTTTTTTAAATCAAGGGCATTATATACATTCATTATTTTATATTTTTAAATAGATTTCTTTTTACATTTATAGAAGTTAAACCTGTAGAGTTTACACCCATATGTCTAAAGGGAGTTCTTACAGATAATTTACTTAATTTTTGTGGATTTTCCAACTTATCATTTTTAATTTCAATTCTGGTAACCCTTCCTCTGTTGTTTTGTTGTACTTGTGCAAAGGCTACTAATGCACAAAATGAAACTAACCTATCCACATTTAAACCTGGTTGATACTGTCTCATTTCTTCAAGTAGCATTGGGTCAGGTATTCTTTCTACTCCAAAGTTTATTTTTATTACATCACCATTTTCAGCAGTTTGTACATCAATTTCTTCTTGTAAGAATTGTATACCATAAGATATTAAATGAGTTTTAAATAATGTACCTGTATTTTTCCAACCATAAGTTGCAAATACAGAAGCATTAGATGATAATTCTTTTAAAAAAGGTATTTGATCTTTTGGTACTAAATACTTTTGTTTTCTTTTACTAATCATATATTGAATAAAAAGACTAACATTATTCTCAACTATAGTCCAAGCATTATACCATTCAATTATAAGTTCTAGTCTTTCATGTGTTTTTTGTAAATCATCAAACCTTCCACACCATGATGCAACTATTCCATCCCTTTCTAAATTAGTTTTTAAGTTACCATTTCCTTCATCTTTTACTACTTCTGTAGGATTTTTATAAACATAAATACTACATAATGAATCTGATGTAGTTGTTTTACCTTCACCCACAGGGTCAATAGATGCATAATATGTTCCCCATGGACTATTAGGAACAGGTTTTTCATATACACATACAACCCCTGTTTTATCTTCCATTGTTTTATCAACAGGAAATTTTGTTATAGGGGATTTATTAGTCTTTTTAACTACAATTTTATTTTCTGCATCATATTCCAATGTAACATATTCTACAGAATATTGATTTTCTTCTATACGTTTTAACTGATGAGAAATTAAATGTGGAGGAAATATAGATTCTTTTCTTGTAGCAAATGCTTCTGCTATATTAGTTGGTTTTTGTGAAATACGTAACTGATACTGTTCAGGGGATAAATCTTTTTTCCACTGTTTACGTTCTTCTACAATAGCAGCTAAAGCATCTTCTACTAAAGAATTTCCATATTTATCAATACATGGTGGCATATTCCATTGTTCTGGTATAAACAATCCTGATTCACCAATAGTTTTATTCTCATCTATTAAAGTTGTCTTAACAGATAACATCCCATATTTGTTAGGATGTAGTATCATTTCTTTTAAAGCAGAACATTGTTCAAGATCACCTACTGATCCAGCTGCTATAAATGTACCTGTAGTTATCATACCAGATTGTAAGGCTGGTCTAATAAACTCATATGTATCCATCATTTTAGGAGCAATACCTGCTTCCTCATGGAAGAAGTAATGACAAGGCCCCCCTACTGAATTACTTGGATCTTTTTCAAAAGATGTTCCTGTAATAATACTTTTGTTTCCTTTATAAGAATCCCTACCTCCAGTTCTAACTTTAATTCTTTGTTGCCATGAAAATACCTTATCAGGTTCAGAAGGTCTGTACCATGCAGTATGTTCATTTAAAAAGTTTCTGTATTCATTTAACATCCTCCAAGAACCTTTTTCAGATATGTAGTCTTTAAGACTTGCACCTAATTTTAATACAGATCCTTCATTAAACCAATAAGCATTAATTATTTTAGCAATATGAAAATAACTAGAACCAAACTGACGTTTTTTTAATACAGGACAATGTTTATAAGTTAATTCAGCAATACATTCATATAATGCCATATGGTATTGGCCATCCCAAACTTCAGGGAAAGTAAACTGTTTTTTTAGTTTATCATATATTGGAAGAAAGTTAATCCACATATAATAATCTCTGGTCAAATACCATGTATTACCATTTGATTTAAATATAACCCCATAAACAGATTTTGCTTTTTGATCATCCCAATAAGCTATAAAATCTTTACTTCTAAAAGGAGCATTACAATAATATCCATTTTTTTGAAAATTTCTACCTTCACCGTTAAATAATAAACTTGTTTCATCAAAAGAATATCCTTCATCAGGACCTGCTTCTTTAAATACAGATATTACAAAATCCCTATATTCTTCTCTTGAATTAAAAACAGTAGAAGTCCATATACCATTATCATAAGTAGGAATATTATAAATGCTGTCTTTCATTCTTTTTAATTTCTTTTAATAACTTTGAAAAACTGGTATTGGTGTAAACGTTTGTGTAAATTCCGTTAAAATAGTCTTGTAGGTACTCTCGTAAAAAACCGGACCATACATTTGTGTATGGGTTATAGTGAAATAACCATTGCTGTAAGTGTTCATCATTTATTACCATATTATTGCAATTTCCCTTTCAGCAACCATCATCTTTACTGACAAATCATCTAATTCAATTAGATCTGCTGATTGTAAAGAACTAGATGGTACATATACTTTATCTCCAACATTAACTGTTGTTACATCAGATCCAATAGCATAAACTTCTAGATGTGTCCATTTTTTCATCATATCTCTTTCTAATGCTTCTTCCATATCAGGAGATAATACAATTGTTGATTCTGGTTTTACTGGTTTTGTAAGCAAAACTCTTGTTCCAATTAACTTTTTCATTTTTTTTGTTTTTAGTTTTAATTAATATTATTGATCATAACTTAGACGTTGCCCACCTCTAACTGTAGATTTTTGTTCTTCTTCTAAATCTTTTAATGTTCCTTTAAAAGATTGTCTTATTGCTTCATATTTAGAAGCTGCATTAATTAATGCTGTAATATTACCATCCCTACCATGTTCTATTTCTGTAGTTTCCATATACTTTGCCAATCTATCTAACATAGCTTTAATACCCATGTATGCTCTTACAGTTGGTGTTTCATATAATTTTTGCGTAATTTCTAAAGCATTAATTATTAATTCATCATCTGATTCAAATTCTCCTCCTACTTCCCTTCTAATTAATTCTTCTTTATCTACCTCTGGTACATCAAAGAAAGGATTAAGTTCTGGGTTAGGACATGATAAATAAAATATATATGCAAATATATTTAAATATTCATCAGGATATTGATCCATAATGTTCTTATAACAAAGCATTGTATAACAATGTTCTGTAGGTATTACTTTTCCGTTTTGTATGTCAAAAATCTTCACCATAATTATATATTTAAAAAGCTTGTAACATCATCTTCATCATTAATTAATTCTATTAAATAATCCCCTGGTATTAAATGAATAGGAGTAAATTTAATATTTGTAACATATAAATCATCTATACCATCTGTAACATGGTTATTTAAATATTTATTTGTTACATCTTTTATAGACATGGTTTCATCATTTTTTATTGACCACTGATTTTTTTCTTTAATGATGGTGGTTACATTATGCTTTTCCATTTTTTTTATCTTTTAAATAATTTATAATTGTTATAACTTCTTGTTTCATATAAGGCACAGCATATTGTACTATTTCTTTTACAATAGGATTACCTTGATCATCTATTGCTGTTATAGGATTACCATGTTTATCTTCACCCACTTTTTCAAATACAATATGATGTAAACTCATTTCATCTGCTTTGTATAATGGGTTGTGCTTTAATATCATGTACATGTATATACTTAACTGTAAAGCATAATGATTAAAATTACAATCATCTAAATGACTAAGTGGTGCGGCCATCTTTTGACTTCTACCATTATAATCTACAAATGATTCTTTTTTTATTTCTTTATTGGTTTTATAATCAATTATTTTAACCTTTTTATTTACCACTTCTACTAGGTCAGATTGACCACATATACCAACAGATTTTAAATACATCATATGTTCAGGATAAATACCTTCTGTTAGCTTTTGACTTGGTGCAATTTTAGTACCATCAATGTTTACATTTGGTATATAAACTGGTACATTAATACCTTCTCTACCAATATGTTGTAGTCCACATAAATCTGCTTCACGTTGATTATGGTAATATGTACCTAAATCAGTTGCTCTTTTAGATTCAGCTTTCCAAGCATCTTCTATTTCCTCTGGTTTCATTCCATACCATTTTGATTTTTTAGATCTACTTACTTTTAAAGCTGTAGCCTTTGAATCAAAAGGTTTTTTAAATTTTGAAATGACACTTGTTACAGATTTCCATTCTATATTAGACCCATCTATTGAAATATACTCATGGGTTTCTGGTTTAAATTTTAATACATCCATGTTATAATTGTTGGTTTAATATATCTTCCTCTTTATCAGTTAATATAGCTTTCCATTTAGGAGTAGGAAGAGGACATCCTGAACTTAATGCTCTTGTTTTTAATGCTAAGCTGCAACCACAACCCCCAGTGTTTTGATTACAACACGGGCCTGTTCCTATTACAAGACAACCTGCATCATCAGTAGTATAATTACTGCATGATTTGCATACATTCATTCTACCATTAGCAATCACTTCAACATGTTCTTTTTTAAACATATTGTTTTTAATACCTTCTAGTATTTGTTTTCTATTTTTAAATATTTGTCTTAACATTTTTCTTATGTAGTTTTATAAAGTTTTTTCTTTGCATTTCTGAAACATATTCTTTTTGTAGGTTTTCTAACAATTGTAACTTATCTTCAGCTGTATTAATAATATACTGCTTCCGTACAGATATGTCAGAGGATTTCATTTTAGCTAATATATTAGTAAATTTTTGAATTTCTTTATCAATTAGCCAATATTTTATCTTAAATGTTCCAAAGTTAGCTATATGCACATAAGGATATTTTAGTTCTGATAAGGAAGTTCTTACGTCTTTCCAATATGTTTTTATTATTTCATTAACAACATCTGTAGACAAGTTGGTTTCATTTGCTACAGATGCTATTAAATCTTTAGATTTGATTGGGTTCAACTGATAAAAAATTATAGTTTAATAATATGTTTCCTTCTGTAATTAATTCTAAACTAGGATTGATAAAAATTTTCTTTTTATTTTTTCCTTCCTTGATTAAAATGTTTTTCTTTTCAAGCTTGTTTAAAGAATTCCTTACACTCTGTGCTGTTTTAAATATTTTTAACTCACATGCTTTTTTACAAAATACATGTAATTCGGTGTAATTGCTTGTAACTAATAATAACATACATTCAGCATCTGCTTCTGATAGTATTATATTATTTAAAAAACAATATGTAAAAATTTGAAATTTAATAATTTCATTTCTAGACATGACACCTTTCTTTTTTATTTGGTTTACTTGTGCCATCTTACAATATTATTTTTTTAATGTTCTTTTCTTAGCAGGAGCTTCTTCCTCTTGCATAACAGCTTCTTTAGGAACACCTACTACATCACCAGCTTTAAAACCTTGTTCAACAAGATCTGGGTTTGCTTGTAAATCTTCTTCTGTAAGAGTATGTTCTGTTAATTCAGGAGATGGACTATTCTGTTGTGGGTTAGATATTTGTGCAACAGTGTACATTGCTTTCATGTATTCTGCTTTTGAAATAGCAATCTTAGTATCTAATTCCTGTAACTTTAATTGAACTTCTTTAAATTCAATTTGTTCATTCATCCAAGTAATTACTTTTGCTTTATCAAAAGTTTCATTTGTTTCTTGTGTTTGTGTTGTTTCTGTGTTCATGTTAAATTATTTTATAATGCAAATATATCTATTAAGTTTAAACCTAACAAATTTATTTTACATTAACTATAATTTAACACAAACAAACATGTCCTTCACAATCAGGACAACAACCAATGCATATTATTATTTCCTTCATATATATAATATACACTGGTTTTTTACAAAATCCAAATAACATTTATATAACTATTAAATCCAAAAATTATCCTTAAATTCTTTAATGTATTACAAACATTGAATTTAGGATTATATTTTTTCTTTTTACTCCACTTTTTCTTTTTGTTTGTAATTTATTTTTTTTCTACAATTACAATATCCCCCCCCCACTTATTCAGTAGTAGTAACCCCTGCATACTTACATGTAGATATAATTTTTTTTATAAAAATTTTACGGCTGAAAAAATTTAATGTGTTTGAGGGTTTAATGACCATTTACTAAAAGAACCCCTACTCTGTTTTGATGTGGAGGTGACCCCTCTTTTAATTTTATAACTTAAAAAAAAATTTATTATGAACCCAATTAAAGCAATCATTAAATCAATTTCAGAAGAAATTAAAACAAAGTCTAATGGCAAACAATTTCTTGTTTGTACTGTTGAATTTACAGAAGGTAAATTTGCAGGGAAGACTTTCTTTGCACAACGTACTTTAGGAGAAAATAAAAGTGCTATTAGTGTAGGCCAAAGTATTAATTGTATGCCAACAATTGTTACTGATGCACAAGGTGTAGAAAGACCTTTCTTTGAAATTAGTACAGGTACAACTGTTACTGATGCTAATGAAATATTAGCATTGCTTAAAGGTTAATATATTTAACCTTTGACAATTAAACACACACAGCAGGAATGTTGTGTGTGTTTTTTTTAAATGTTCACAATTGTTCTCCCAATTATTCTCCTTATTTTTCTCCCAATATTTCTCCGTATATTTATTTTCAAAACAATTTAAAATTCAAAAGTTTATTATGAAAAAGTTTTCATTCAAAACATTGTTCTTCCAAACTGTACTATTATTTAAACAGTGGTATGCACATATTACTAATTACTTTAAAGACTTATCTGTATTTAAAACTGTTAGTGATATTAAAGGAGGATTCTTTTATACTGTTAAATATAGTATAAGATAAACATTTAGCTTCTAACTTATTGATATTCAGTGGGTTAGAAGCTAACTTTGTTTAATTGTGAGGCATGTTGTAAGGGACAGACAACCATCAAACACATCCTTCATATTAAAAAAATGTTATTCTTCCACAAAAAAAACTTGCGGCATTAAATAGCTATAACAATTCCTTTACAATTAAAACATATTAAAACTAAAAATTATGCTTGACTTAAATTATAATCAGATGTATGAAATAAATACTACATCTAGACATTATGAAGGAAGTATGTATCCTATAAATGAATTACTATTGAATACTAAAACTAAACAGTTTTATAAATCAATAAGTTCTATGCCAAATGCTACAAAAGTTGTAGATAAAAATGGTAAAGAAGAGTATTTTTGTAATACAGATTTACTTATAGTTCATTCTTATGCTACTACACAAACAGCTTTATAATTTCACAGGTTGGTAAACCATAAGCTTCCAATTTATTTTAATACATTATTCTGTCCATAAACTGTTGTTTATGCTGATGATGACCTAATTGAGGGTCGAAACAGAAAAATTTTAACTCAAAAAAAATATAAATTATGACATTTACAGAAACAATTCAAGCTCAAACAAATCTTAAAATAGTTTTAAGTTTGTTATTACCAGTTCAAATGTATCAAGAACATATTTGGAAAGATTGGTTAAGTGGGGAGGAAAAATTTGCTTTTATATCAAAACCTTTTTTAGCTGCTGAAATTTATCAAAATGATAAATATTCAGGATTATTAACAAATAAACAACTAAAAGACCATTTGCTATTAGATATATCTAATGAAAAAGAAAGTTTAAGAAATAAAGCTTTAGCTTATTTAAAAACTAGAACTTCAACAGATGAATATAATCAAATGATGTATAAGCAACATATATCACACTTAGAAAACTAAAACTTTGAGTTCAGGGGAGATAGTATCAAACCTGATTTTTATTTTTTAAACTCAAAAAAAACATATATAAAATGAATAAAGAATATGTACTTAGATCATGGAATCTTATTAAAGATGCTATGAATCCTAATAATAGTTTTATTGTAAAATGTGC
>Ga0315905_10005807_pt1 | contig 12553 bp, 14 predicted proteins | sample LakEriMetagenome_5_FD_203522 | JGI IMG/M metagenome (GOLD analysis project Ga0315905, IMG submission 203522) | Freshwater fungal communities from buoy surface, Lake Erie, Ohio, United States - Buoy 4 MA121 | ecosystem: Environmental > Aquatic > Freshwater > Lake | place: USA: Lake Erie, Ohio... | reverse complement strand
CACCGAAATGAAAAATTGCGTACCATTGATTGGCAATTTACCTCTGCTGATGCTCGCACCAAACTCAAGCGACTTTATCCATCAATTACTACTTGACTGACTACTACTCTGATCCGTGAAATCATTTAGGATTGCTATAGCACACTTTCAGAGCGAAAGAAACTGCTATCGCCTTATGTGTATATACTCAAAAAAATTCTAGTTTCTGAGAAGACGACCTCGCACATCACCTATGAAGCCCACGTTTCTTAAGCTTTTTATCACAGTATTGCCGCTAGTGCTACTCGTTTTCCATTTGACGACAAAACCTCTCGATGCGGTCGGTCTTGGACTTTTGGGGCTCGCAATTCTTCCTTGGTTGTCATCCATTTTGGAGACCGCAGAATTGCCTGGAGGCATTAAAGTCAAATTCAAGCGGGTGGAGGAAGAGCAGAAACGTCAAGCGCGCGAACTAGCTTGGATAAAGCTCCTGATAACGCTTACAGCCTCTGATCACGAGCGCGCACACCTCCACAACCTAGCTAGCGACGCTCCATTTATAGCCGAAATTCGACATAACTCAACATTTGAATGGGAGCTTAGACATCTAACGACCCTCGATTTTGTTGGACGTCAACCCGGACGTGGCATTCGCTCACTGTTTGCCGAGGAAGGCAGCAGAGATGTAAAGGAGCACTTAATTATTACTCAGCGTGGGCGTGACTACCTGCGCATTTTTGAGGAGGCGAAACTATTTGGTGAATCCAGCAAAACTGTCGCCTAACAAGCGCTTGCACACGGAACGGCGGCATATGCTATTAATTGTGTAGCAAACTCCACTGCCGTCCGGTGAAGCGCAAGCCGTTATACGGTTCAGAGTCTGGTATGGATAGTGGGTTTACGTAGAGTTATGAGAGCCTGAGAAGAGAATAGCCAAAACTGTAAGCGAGGCTATCGACAATGAGCAAGATACCCAACCCCAACAGCAAGGCTTGCAGTATTTTGGGTGCCCAAATGCTAATAGAACGATTGATACGGTTTAGCAACATGGCACTTTGCGGATGAAATATAATGTAGATGCCAACTAGCATGATTAACGGCGACACAAAAACCAAGTTATATAAACCCAAGAGACTCATGATGGTAAATAAATCTAACTTTGCTCTTACAATTTGCTCGATCGCCGCTAAATAAGGTAAGGCGGTAGGGGACTCTAAAATTGTCATTGCCAATCCCAGCAAGAAAGTCCGCCCTATAGTCAATTTTTTCGAACGTTTTCCCTGATCCTCTTGAGTTGCAGTTTCTAGCCGAAATCCAGCGATTAACAGTGCGAGTCCAATTAGAAACTGGATGGTATAAATGTGAGGATCGGGCAAGGATAAATTAGCATCGCTAATTAATGTCGTAACCAGTTTTCTCAAACCCAAAATTACGAACAGTCCGATAGCCCAATAAGCTAAAAATACGCCGAGAATAAAGGAAATTGATCTCGCAATTGGCTTAGGAGTACTGAGCAGATAGATTTGCAGGCCAACCGCAGTCGGGTTAAGACTATCGAGAGCGGCGATCGCCACTAAGGCAACCAGTAAAGTGTGCATAGAGATTTAAATATATCAATGAGATCCGCTTCTTGAAGTTTCCACATGGCAAAATTAGCGGAAGCAATTGAACACATATCGTTTGTACCGTCCAGACGGTTTTTTTGTCAAGGCTGACCGTCTGGATGATATAGTAAAGGGGGAAGCTTGTCTTTCAGGGAGGCTTACTTGCCGATTTGGAATCAAAAAATGGTCATTGATGAAACACTTGCGTCCACTCAGGTTGATAAAACTCGCAAGTCTCAATCTGCGATTGCAACGCGCAATCGCCTGTTGCAGGCAACCAGCCACATCATCCAAGCCCAGGGTGTAGAGCGGTTAACACTGGATGCGGTAGCGAAAGAAGCGCAAGTTAGTAAGGGCGGGCTTTTATACCATTTCTCTTCTAAAGAATCATTGGTCGTAGAAGTTATCCAATATCTAATGGATGACTTTGATGCGGCGATCAATCGTGAACTAGCGCAGGATAATGCGCTTGATTTACCTGGAAGATGGCTAAGAGCTTATGTTAAGGCGACATTTAACTACAAAACTTTGCCTATGTCGCTTATTAGTAGTTTGCTCTCGGCAGTGACAACTAATCCAGAAGAGTTATTGAAACCCGTACAAAGTCGATTTGATTGCTGGCAACAAAAAATAGAGGTAAATGGACTAGATCCGCTTCGGGCAAATTTAGTAAAGTTAGCAGCGGATGGATTGGGAATGAATGAAATGTTTGGTCTATCAATAGTAGATGATGCAATACGGCAGCAACTTTTGGAGATGCTTTTAGAAATTATTCAGGAAGCTGAGTTGAGCGATCACCGCATAACACAAACGTTAGAAAGAGGCCATACAACTGGATGTTGATGACATCCCTAGAAATTTTGATGACAAATACGATGCAGGGATTAATCAAGCATTAGCTTATATCCAAGACCCTGAATCTGAAATCAAGCAAAAATTCATGGAGGCTGTGGATGCGACAGTAACAAAAAAATCCCCCTAGTTTTTTAGGGGGAAACAGGTTTTGAAAATCAATTTGCGACTAGCTCAAACCTAAGCAACGGACGCTTGCAGGCATTTGAGAATCGATGCTTTTTCTAGTAATCCCAACACCTCGCCCGAAGGTTTGACCACTAACAATTCCGAGAGTTTTTGTTGATCCAATAATTGCGCCACTTCAAACAAGGATTGGTTGGCATTAACGGTCGCCAGTTGTTGGGGCGATTTCATTAACGTATCAACGGTGGTGTGGGGCCAATCGGAAGTGGGAACGTGTTTGATGTCATCGACAGCGAGTAAGCCAATCAGTTGATTATCCGCACCAATCACCAAGAACCGTCGCCAAGGGGTTTTGCCAATCACATAATCATTCGCAAATTCCCGAATATTTAACCCGGCTGGAATGATGGGACTGTTAGGGATGATCGCATCGGCGGCGGTGAAGGCTTCCATTTGATCTTTAACCTGGGCATTGCGGGCAGATGATCCGGCATTTTGGAGCAAGAACCAGCCAATTAAAATTGTCCAAAAGCTACCGATGGGCAGGATGCCTAAAATCCCTAAACTCCCAATGGCGATCGCCGCCCAACCGAATCCTTGGCCGACGCGACTGGCGACTAAAATGCCTTTGTTTTGATTGCCCGTGATTTGCCACACGATAGATTTAAGAACATTACCCCCATCCAACGGCAAACCAGGAATCAGATTAAACAGGGCCAATGCCAGGTTAATCATGCCTAATAAACCAACGATCGCCTGGGCAGGAACGGGTAAAGCAAGTTGGGACCCCAATAAGGTCAGCAGGACAAATAATAATAAACTCACCATCGGCCCGGCGATCGCCACCGCAAAGGCCTGCCTAGGGGTATTAGATTCTTTTTCTAAACTGGCCAAGCCCCCGAATAAAAACAGGGTAATGGACTTGACCTCAATCCCTTGGGCGATCGCCACCAAACTATGACCCAACTCATGGGCCACCACCGACGCGAATAACAGCAATGCCGTCACCAAACCCAACAGCCAAGGCAAACCGCCAGACAACTGGGGAAATTGGGACAAATCCTGTCCATAGGTAATGGTCACTAACCCTAAAACTAGGAACCAGGACGGATTGATGTAAAAAGGAATACCGAATAGACTACCGACGCGGATGTTGTTGTTCATACTGGCCTGCCTCCTTAAATTTGAGGCTTAACATGACTTGATTGTAACGAAGTGTTAAGAATCGGCTCCAAGGGAAAACCGTCTGTCAGCGTTCGGTTATACGCCATCTCCCCTGATCAAGCCCCTAAATTTGGCAGTGATCAAGGCGATCGCACAGCACTTCAAACCAAGGACGAAATCCCCAAAACTGAAAGCCCATCATCGGCAAATGTCCCTCCGGAGCCCAGATAGTGAAATTAAGATCCTTATAATTCACCATGCGATTATTTTTGCGCCAACCGACTCTGGTGCAGAAAGTACGCCAATTGTCATTATCGTGGTCAAAACTGCCTTGGAGTTGCCAATAAAGATTTTTTTGTACACTAAAACCAAAACGATCATTAGTGCCTTGGGCCCAAAGCTGATCCAAAGTGCGTAAATCTTCACAGGCTAAATTTTCCACCTGCTCCTTATCTAACCAGCCCCGAGATTCCCGTTTGGCCAGCTTGAGCAAAATTTTGGACGTTTCTTGATCCGCTTCCTTAAACTTGGCTTCAGCGATGCAGGTTTGCAGCAAATTGAAATTAATTTCGGTGGTGGAATGTAGCGTAACCAAATGTACCGGATGAATGGTGTCTGGCGGTTTTTGACGGGTTAAAGACTGGGAAATGGTAGGTTTGGACGATGGGGGTAATGGCGGGGATTGAGGTTGATTGGGAACAACAGTGGGGGCTGAGGTAACAATTATGTCGGCAGTGGCTGGGGGATGGGTGAGGGAATCAGGGCGGAGAATGCGAGCTTTAACGTTTGACGGTTTGGGGTCTGGAGGTATGGGGGGAATGGATTCAACGGGCGGAACTGGCAATAGGGAAGAAGAGAGAGCCGACACACTAGACGGCAGTAATAAAGCTAACCAAGCGGGAATCGATTCCGGGCGATCGCCGGGGGATAGTTCCATGCCTTGCAAAATGGCTTGATTGACGCGGTCACTGATGCTGGGATTGTGTTGTTTGGGGGGAATCAAATTAGCTCCCTGTTTACGAAACGGGGCCGGAAAGGGCAATTGCAGCGTCAGGGCGTAATATAACGTCGCCGCCAACGCATAAACATCGGTGTAAGCTCCCCGTTTAGCCCGTTTTTCGTATTGTTCCAACGGCGCAAAGGATTCGGTGCGGGAATTGGTATGGACTTGCACTTCATCTTGGACAAACTCCCTCGCTAAGCCAAAATCAATCAACACCGCCTCTTGGTTATTGGCGCGGATCATAATGTTGGCCGGTTTCACGTCCCGGTGCAAAAATCCCTGGCGATGGACATAATCCAAGGCTGAGCCAATTTGTTCGACATACCGTAGCGCATCTACTTCCGAAAGTCCCTTATTGACTTTGGCGTGTTGGTGCAGATTCCCCCCGGCCACATATTCCATGACCATGCACCAGAGCGTTTCTTCTTGGCAGATATTATCAACGCGGATCACATGGCGATGGCTACATTTGGCCAGACGGAAAGCTTCTTGGATAAACCGTTCTTGATGTTTGGCAAAATCGCGGCGGGTTTGCATCAACACATTCAGAGTTTTGATCGCCACCCATTGTTTTTCTGGTCGTTCCTGGGCACGGTAAGTTACCCCAGCCCCCCCATATCCCAAAACTTTGGCAATGATGTAACGACCGTTTTGTATGGTTTTCCCTGATTCCCAATGCCCCATGCCACTTTATCGGTTGCGTTAATGGTGTCGATTTCACTGAAACTATCCTAGCTTGCCCCAATTCAGGTTAGGTGTGATCACGGTATCTATCTAGTATTGTAGTCTTTTAAGCCTTGATAGCTAGCAAAAATTTGAGTTCTGGGGCGCAGTCCAGGGTCATGAACGAAATCCGGCATTGAATCGGCTAAGGTAAATTCAGCAAGATTGTTGACCTGAAATTAATCGCAAGACATTTTTATGGATTGGTGGAAAAAACTGCGGCGGAATGGGTTGGCCCGTTGGGGGGCGTTGCTGTTGTTGGTGTTTTATTTGGCGGTAATTGGGGCCGATTTTATTGTGCCCTATGATCCCTATGTTTCCCAAGTAGATGGATCGCTGTTGCCGCCGACGCAAATTTATTGGCGATCGCCAGAAGGTAAATTTCCAAGGCCGACAGTTTATCCGACCCGGCAATTACCCACAGATATCAAAACGGGCAAACGTCCCTTAGAAGTGGATTTTAGCCAACCTTCCCCGGTGCGGTTATGGGTTAAAGGCGATCGTTATCAGTTCGGTCAAATACTTTTACCCCTGCCCCCGTCTTTTGAGTTGGTGGAAATTTTTCCAGGCATCAGCGGCGATCGCCATTTATTTGGAACAGTGGGGCCTGCCAAAATTAATCTTCTGGGAACGGATGAACAGGGACGGGATCAATTCAGTCGGTTGTTATTCGGCGGACGCATTAGTTTATTTATTGGCTTGGTCGGGATTGTCATTTCCTTTCCCCTGGGGATGCTAGTGGGGGGCGTCGCGGGCTATTTTGGCGGTTGGCTGGATGCCATTCTGATGCGCTTAGTGGAAGTCTTGATGACCATTCCGGGCATTTATTTGCTGGTGGCATTGGCGGCGGTTTTACCCCCCGGTTTAAGCAGTGCCCAACGATTTTTCTTGATTGTGATTATTACTTCGTTTATTAGTTGGTCGGGGTTAGCGCGGGTGATTCGAGGGCAAGTACTTTCCCTCAAAGAACAGGAATATGTGCAGGCGGCCAAGGCATTGGGGGCGGGGTCAGGACGAATTATTGTGCGCCATATTTTGCCCCAAACCGCCAGTTACATTATTATTTCGGCAACCTTGGCTGTCCCCGGTTTTATTGTGGCGGAATCGGTGTTGAGCTTGATTGGCTTGGGCATTCAGCAACCCGATCCCAGTTGGGGTAATTTATTGTCGATCGCCACCAATGCCTCGATTTTGGTGTTGCAACCCTGGTTAGTTTGGCCGCCGGCATTGCTGATTATTTTGACCGTGTTGGCGTTCAATTTATTGGGGGATGGTTTACGGGATGCCCTTGATCCCCGCAGTTTGAGCGAGTAGAGGCAAGCGCGGCGGCAGTGATGCCCTAAAATTTGATGAGCAGTGTTTTAACCCTTTTGTCCGCCACTCAATGGACAGACCCCAAGGGCTTTCTCTGTGGGCCAACCCCTTTACTTTTCCAGCGGAATGAACATCCCTATCCTTGACCTCAAGCCCCAATATCAACAGATTAAAACGGAGATTCAACAGGCCGTGAACGCGGTGTTAGAGTCGGGGCAATTTATCCTAGGGCAAACGGTAGGGGATTTTGAACAGGCGATCGCCGACTTTTTGGGGGTGAAATATGCGATCGGGGTTAATTCGGGTACAGATGCATTGATGATTGGGTTGCGGGCGTTGGACATTGGCCCAGGGGATGAAGTGATCACCACCCCCTTTTCGTTTTTTGCGACGGCGGAATCCATCAGTAATGTGGGAGCCAAGCCGGTTTTTGTGGATGTGACATTGGACAGTTTTAACCTTGATCCAACGAAAATTCGGGAATTGATTACCCCCCGCACCAAAGCGATTATGCCCGTCCACTTGTTTGGCCATCCCGCTGCCATGACGGCTATTCAGGCGATCGCCGAGGAGTATGGCTTAAAAGTGATTGAAGATTGTGCCCAGGCGATCGGGGCAAAATATACCGGCGATTGTTTAGGCTGTGACCAGACCTGTCCCACGGAGATACGCCAAAATTTAACGGGGAAATATACCGGGGCGATCGGAGATGTGGGAGCCTTTTCCTTTTTTCCGACCAAAAATTTAGGAGCCTATGGAGATGGCGGCCTGATTACCACCAATGACCCGGCGATCGCCGAACAGGCTAAATGCTTACGGGTACACGGTTCCAAACTCAGATATCAAAACGAAATGCTGGGCTATAACTCCCGCCTCGACGCCCTGCAAGCCGCCATTTTAAACGTTAAATTGCCCCACCTCGCCGACTGGAACCAAGGCCGAAGACGGGTAGCCCAAACCTATAATGCCCATTTTGAAACCGAGCCAGGATTAGTGACCCCAACGATCACCCAAGGCCATGTTTTTCATCAATACACCCTGCGAGTCTTAAACGGTAAACGGGATGCCCTTGCTAAGGAAATGCAAGCCCAAGGCATCAGCACCATGATTTACTATCCCGTCCCCCAGGATCGTTTACCTGTTTATCGGGGACAATATCCGGCTAATCCCATCAGTGATCAATTAGCCCAAGAAGTTCTTAGTTTGCCGATTTGGCCAGAAATGCCCCCGGAAACCCTCGATCAAGTTGCCCAAACCCTCAAACAAGCCTTAATCGGACTCGGATGATTTAGTCCCACGAGGTTTCAGTCCCTGCCCAATGCCCCACATAATGCCAAAGGTAGCCAGGGTACCAATGCCTCCGGCTAGCGGTGTTGCTAACGTTTGGGGTACTTGCTTCAGTTCATAATCCGCTAACCATTGCGATCCGGGGAATGTCCAAGTCGTCTTAGCCTGGCGATCGAACTTTAAGTCTACGGCGACCCGCTCTAGGCCGTCGGGGTGGGAACTGGCAAAGCTAGACAAAATAGTGCCAATGAAAAGAGAAATCCCTAAGCCAGTGAGCAATAGGGGTAAAGACTTAGCGGAAGAAGGGTTTGAGTCCATGGTGAAACTGGGGAGTATTACAAAAAAATCGCTAAAATCGGAAAATTTTTGAAGTTACGGCAAAAAGATGGGACGGGATAAACGGGGCGGATCAAACAATAAATCAGGGCGGGTGCGCCAGAGGGATTGCACAACCAGTACCGTAATGACTGCTTCCCCTAGCCCAATCAGGCTATGCCAAATCAGCAACACAGGGAGAGCGACGGTTAAGGGAATGGTCTGGGAGGCACTCAGTTGCAGGGCGGTTAAGGTGGCAGCGACCATCACACTGATCCAGGCCAGACTCCCCGTGGCGATCGCCATTACTTGCCAACGGTTACGCCCCAACCACTGCCGAATTAAACGTACGCCGTAAAAACTAATCAGGGTCGTGGCCAAACCCATATTCAAAATATTGGCCCCCAACACCGTAATGCCCCCATCTTGAAAAAATAGAGCTTGCACCGTAATCACCACCGCCATCACCAAACTCCCGGCCCAAGGTCCCAATAAAACGGCGGCTAGGGTTCCCCCCAATAGATGGCCAGAAGTGCCACCGGGAATTGGAAAGTTAATCATCTGGGCGGCAAAAATAAAGGCCGCACAAACCCCCATCAACGGCACCAGTCGTTCTTGGTAATTGTTTTGCACTTTCTGGATAATCAACCACAACATCCCAGCGGCGATCGCCCAAGTAATCCCACAAACGGGGCCACTCAAAAAGCCATCAGGAATGTGCAATGCCAAATACATGGCGGAACTAATGAGCATTACAATGTCCCCTAACAAAATCACTGTTTAATTTTTGGGTCTTTTGTCAGGTTTTTCAATGCCCACAGAGGGGATATACTGTCTTTTGATTAAAATTTTGACAGCAACGGCGATCCGTTTAGATCTATCAAAGGCATTAAAATCAGGGGGTGGCAGGGGCCTCGACAAGAGCCCATTGAAACCAAACGAATAGGAGATAAAATAAAGGAAGTCCATAGATTAAATCAATGGTTTTTGATCTGATCATTCAAGATTTTTAATGAGCAAAGAAAACAAGTTGCTGCTAAAAATTCTTTCCGGCCAATCTGATGGCAATATTAATTTTGATAAACTGTGCCATCTACTTTTAAAGTTAGGCTTTGATCAACGAATACGGGGAATTCATCACATTTTTACCAAGCAGGGGATCGAGGAAATTTTAAATCTTCAACCCAACCAAGGTAAAGCTAAAACTTATCAAGTTAAGCAAATCAGACAAACGATTTTAAAATACAAGCTAGGAATTAACCATGAAAATTCGTTATGAATTAATTATTTACTGGAGTAATGAAGATAATGCCTTTATCGTCGAAGTTCCAGAGCTACCGGGATGTATGGCCGATGGAGAAACTTATCAAGAAGCGGTGCAAAATGCAGAAAAAATAATTCAACAATGGATTGAAACCGCGACTGAGTTAGGGAGAAAAATTCCTGAGCCGAAAGGTAGATTGATGTTTGCTTAGGCATCAACAAAGACTATATTTTATCAATAAAATTTCTAGCAGTACTGGCAAGGATAGATACAAAAACAGGATAAGCTTTTTTGCAATGTTGGCGATCGCCTCAGTTGATATTTTTAGGTCATAAAATTTAGTCTTGTTTTTGATATGCAATATCTCTACCTCCACGGTTTTGCTTCTAGTCCTTTGTCCGACAAAGCCCAATTTTTTGCGAACCAATTTGCCCAACTAGGACGGCCGCCGTTGATTATTCCTGACCTGAATCAAGGGGATTTTTCCCATTTAACCTTGACCCGTCAGATTAATTATCTCAAATCCAACTTTCTGTCTTCGTCGGAATCCCTTACGGTCATTGGCTCTAGTTTAGGTGGCTTAACGGCGGCTTGGTTAGCTCAGCAATGTCCCCAAATTGAACGATTGGTGTTGCTGGCTCCGGCGTTTGGTTTTATCCACAATTGGCTCCAACGGTTGCCGTCAGAACAATTGAGCGCCTGGAAAAAGTCAGGCTGGTTAAATATTTATCACTACGGCGATGCCAAAGGCACGCTACGCGCCCGCCAGGAACGGCCCTTAGCCTATGAATTTGTCACCGATGCCCTGGGCTATGATGAAAGTCAATTACAGAGAGCTGTGCCGACTTTGATTTTGCATGGCCGTCGAGATGAGGTTGTGCCCATAACCGTGAGTGAAACCTATGCCGCCGGGCGATCGTGGGTTAATTTACAAGTCGTTGACAGTGATCATGCCTTGAGCGACGTATTACCCCAACTGTGGCAAGCCAGCGCCCAATTTTTAGCGTTAACTCCCAATCTTTAAAACTCATTAACCGATTGGGAGAGTCGAAGTTTTTTCTAGTAGGATTGAAAACAAGCGGTTAACAAAGCTTGGCGTCCGCACCATTGTTATTGGTAATTAAGGCCAGCCAAACCCCGTAATTTCGCTAAACCCTATCTTTTTTGTGGATTTATGCCTGTTTGTCCTACCTGTAACCATAGCAATCCTGACGGGGCCACCCAATGTGAAGCCTGCTTTACGCCGTTGCCCATCATGATGCCCTGTCCTCACTGTGGCGATCCGGTGCAAAATGACGCAACGTTCTGTGGCAATTGTGGTCAGACCATTGATCCCAGTCAATTGGCTATGTCCGGGGCAGAGGTGCCACCGTCAGGTCAGGCTGAAGAACCGCCAACGCCTTTACCGATCGCCGTTTTACCCGATAATGCCGCTCCCATTCCGGCCATTCCCGATCTCAACGTTGCTCCCCCTCCGATTGTGATGGCGACCCAATTACAGAGTCAGGCGGCGACCTTAATCCATGTCCAAACCCAAACGACCTTGGAACTGCCCCAGGGATTGATGGTGATTCACCTCGGTAAACCGAATGAGCAAGTGCCGCCGGATATTGATGTGTCGGGGTTTGCCAATTCCGATGTGGTGTCCCGTGTCCATGCCGATATTCGCATTGAAGGGGATGCTTATTACCTAGAAGATACAGGCAGTGCCAATGGAACCTATGTCAACCATACGCCCCTAGCTCCCGGTAATCGTCATCGTCTGCGCTCCGGCGATCGCCTATCGTTGGGCAAAGGGGATTTAGTGACGTTTATTTTTCAGTTTGAATAGGTATTCCCACAGGTTTAAGGGGGTGTGGCAAGGGGCTTGATCGAGTTTTGAGGGGGGTGAAATGTCGTCGGAATGGCGATCGCCGTCGTTATAACGCTGTAAAAACTGTTCAACCGTGAATAATGTTTGTTGAAAATCACAGTTTTTTGCCAAGATTATTGCCTGTTTTCCCTAGCTATCAATGGCTTCACTTTAGCAAATCACTAAAAAAGGGTAAATCCTAGACCTACCCCATCAATATATTTTTTCGATGACGAGACAGTTATTTTTGTTCAGCTTTGCCAGACCGCCGCTTAAACGCCGCACCAAAACCCATGGCCGCCGTCGCACCCAGGAGGGTTAGGGGTTCGGGAATGGGAGTTGTTTGAATCGTGATGGTATCGGCTCCAGAATTAAAACCCGAAGAATAGGTTCCTGGAATAATGCCCAAGCTAGCCAAGGTTGATCCATCAATTGTTAAGGATGCATTCAATGCGCCACCTGCGTATCCTGAAGGGAGGAAGACATTTGAACCCCCACCAGAATAAGTGCCCAGAGGGTCTAGGGCAAAGGAAGAAGAACCCGATAGGTTACTGATGAATGTAAGGCTTTCTGTACCATAAATGAGGTCGTTGGGATTATCAAGTAAGTTGGCGTATTGATCTGTAGGAAAGCCGCCACCGCCAACCTGGTCGTAGGAAACTAGCCCCACATTTGGCCGGATAACCGTAGCAGTCCAAAAGTTTGCACTAGGGGTTAGTCCTGTTACATTCACTGAACCACTCAGGGTCGCCGTCACATTACCGCCGCTTTCAGTGAATTGGATCAACACAGCCGCAGAAGCCTTTTGGGCGGTCAGCACAGTGGCAAGCAAAGAGGCGGAAACAACCCCGCTGAATGCGAGAAAACCCATGCTCGACTTTCTTAATCGAGCTAGCGCCGATAAGCGTAGCCCTCTTGTCAATGCTTTTCCAATAAGTTTTTCTATACTCTAAACGGCTAAAAACTTAACTTTTCGGAAGGATTGAAAATTCCAAGTCAATAATGTTGCAAGTTGGTCCTTTTTACTGGTATTGGCGGTCTCAAGACAATGAGTAATCGCCTTCTTAAAA
>Ga0315905_10005806_pt1 | contig 12553 bp, 9 predicted proteins | sample LakEriMetagenome_5_FD_203522 | JGI IMG/M metagenome (GOLD analysis project Ga0315905, IMG submission 203522) | Freshwater fungal communities from buoy surface, Lake Erie, Ohio, United States - Buoy 4 MA121 | ecosystem: Environmental > Aquatic > Freshwater > Lake | place: USA: Lake Erie, Ohio... | reverse complement strand
ACGCCGTGGACACTACGGAGCCCATGGAAGCTCAGCGCGGCAAGGCGCTCCCGTGGGCAGAAACCAGGTTTTCTTTCGGCGACGATACCGCAACGTCCCTCACCGGTGCCCGCGTTGAAACCGCGCCCCAGTTTACGCCCGTGTGCCGGCAGGCCGGCAACCAGAAATTTGGGAAGTGCATCGAGGGGACCGTTGTAGAGTCGTTTGCCCTGGCGGCGTCGGTGCCGACGCCCGAGGAGAACGCCCGGGATCTGGTGTACGTGGTGAGCGAAATCATCCACAAGTACCCGAGGCAGACGCAGTCCTACGTGGCAGAATTCGTTGGGTGCTGCCGGCTGGGCTTCGTGGACGAGGGCAACTTGCTGAACAATGCGGGTGGTGTCTGGCGTGTGCAGAGTCAAGTTTCCCTCACTGACGACGATATAGTCCTTGAAACAGGCACGGCAACCTCGCCCTTCGTCGAGCACGTTCCTGTGATGACTGCTGTCTTGGGCCAGCCTCTCGAATTCAAGGTCCATGCGTACGATCCCGCGAGCCGTCCCGTCAAATACCGCATCGGAGACCTTTCAGACTATGGCGTTGACCTTAGTCAATGTTCGCTGATTGGTTGCACTAGGGCCAATCTGGTTGAAGACAATCAAGGCAATTTCATGGCAGCGACAATCAATGCCGACACAGGAGTAATCACCTTTCCCGCTTCGAAGATTCCGTTTTACTTTAACCTCGTGGTCGTTGTGACCTCGTTGGGGCCTTGCACGGGTTACGTGAGCACGGCAGATTTGCGCAGATGTTCAGCACCCGGGGGACTGCAACAAACAAACATTGTCACGACAACCGTGGATTTCTTGATCCGCGTTGTGGAAACGGGAGACACGTATGCTACCAGTCAGTCAGGGCCAGGTCAAGTGAGCACATGTACGAACCCCGACTCGGGCCTCCCGCCAGGCTCCAAAGTTTGCAACCGCATGCCCATGATTTTTGTTCCGATGTCCCCACAGAAATTCATTTGCAACGAGCACAAATCCTTCCAAGTTTCGGCGACAGATGGCGACGGCTCAGATAAATCGGTTTCTCAGGGACCTCGTGGGGTGTTCGCCATTCGATACCGGCAGCGTTTGTCCTTGAGTCGTAACTATTCTTTCGGGCAATGCTCAGCGACAGGGAGCTCGCCTTTAAAATGCTGGGATGACACAGACTGCGTGGTTCGGGACCGAGGCAACTGCACCCGCTCCCAGAGTGTCCCGCAGTTTCGGAGAGACGATGACGCCCTTTGGTGGCCAGGAAACCGAGGTATTTCCGGTGCATTGAACTCGTCCACAGCCATAGCAAACTTTTCCTGGACTCCCCTCTGTGAAGCGCCATCGGTCGACGCGATGTACTCATACCGCGGCCCTCATCGGTTGGATGTGTTTGCGGCTTGCTTTACGGCTGTAGATCAGGGAGGCGCAACAGAAACGGAGGGCAAATTGGTGTCGCCGCCAAAGTGCGTCTACATTCCTGTGCTACGCTGCACAAAACCGACTATCCGATTGAAAAGTTCCGACAAGAATGTGAGCAAGTTTTTCTGGTCCAACCCAACCTGGGTTCTGCCCGTTTCTACGAATGTGACCATTACATTCGAAGCAACTGACGATAGGCAATCCAAAGGCCTCACGATTTACCACCACGCGGATCATGGTATTCCAGCAGTCGGTGCTGAGTGGAGGCCTCAGCGGTGCAGCATCCTCGGTAGTGAAAGAGTGACATGTAACCCTGTCCAGCGGGATTTCTTTTTCAGCGCGGAGCTCATACACGCCGGGGCTCAAATTACAATATGCGTGGAGGCGGTAAATGATCAGACAGAATGCCCGCGTTACCGAAAAAACAATGGTTTTCAGAGCTATGGTGTACATTATTCAGCAGCGAGCATTGCAACACCGCCAATCATGACTTCCCAAGCCTCAGAGTGGTCTTGCTTTCACCTGGAGGTGAAGGCCCCGAATCTCCAGTTTGTGGAGCTGACACCAGAACAGGATTCGACAGTCGTGACGTTCATGGGATGCCCGTTCACGCTGACGTTGACAGCAAAGGATGGGGACAATCAGTTTGATCTCGAAATGCAGCCGTGGGCGGTGAGATTGTATTTGCGTTGCTGACACTTGAATGGAAGGAGAGACTTGTGCCACCTGCCCCGCGGCATATTTTTGAATGCCAAGCGTTTTTGGGGAAAGCAGGACACGTGCTCACCTGTGTGATTGGTGCAGGACGAGTTCGTGCTTCCACATGGCATGACAATTTCGTTGCCGAAATGCGGCGTGGTCCAAGGTCTGCCGCCTCCTTCTGTTGTCGCAGATGGCGTCGGCTCGTGCACGACTGTACAGAGAAGCCTTTCCTGGGTCTGTTGTTTCTGGAAGCGCGATCTATGTGATGCCAGCATTTTGATGTGCAAGCACGAATGCCGATGCACATGCAACAGCCTGCTGGTTCATGGGATCCTGTACATGGGATACTGTGCCAATCGACTGCCTGTGTGCCGCGCACACAGCATGACACGGTTTCTCCGCCCTTGACGGACTCTTGACTCTTGCTCTGCCCTGACTTGCCCCCCTGACCCTTTGTCGGCAGATACCTACCCGAAGGCAAACAGGCCTCATGCAAAAAGTATGCTTTGATGTCACGACCCGCGTAGCTGTCAAGGCGACAAGATGTTTCAACATGCATGTGGGCAAGTGTCGCTATTGCGCACATGCAGGCGAGAGCCTGAAGTCCCTCGCCGAAAGCTACTTCACAGGTATTTCCGTGGGCAAGCCAGCAGGGGGCACACGGGTGTGATGATTGCAGATTGAGCCCTGCATGAGTTTCAGCGTTTCGAGGGAGGGATGGAGAAGATTTTGGACTATTTTACTCAGCTTTTGTGCTGAGGCCCCTGAGCACCAAGTCTGAGCTGGCCCCCATCTCGTACACACGCACACACGCACACATGTTGGAACCCTGTGCTTGCCTTTGCTGGTCCTTGTTGTTGACGCGGCAATACCAAAACTGCTTCATGCAACAGATTGGTTGCAATTGTGGGGAGCCAACACAGACATGAGCAATCCTTACCAGTTCAAGGAACACCAGCTTGTCAACATAGGCGCGCTCTACTCTGCCAAGTTGGATGAGACCCTGTCGGCCCTGGCGCTTCGCTTCCGTGCTGACATCCGCTCGCTGCTGGTAGTTTGCGAGTGCGGCGCTGGGTCATGCGTGCGGTTGGCATTCGCTGCAGTGTGCAGACATTGTAATCCACGTCAAACCAGAGCTGATGGATTTTTGCCCCTGAAAAAAACGTTTTCAGCTAGCCAATCCGGATGTCGCTGCCAAGGATGCAATGCTGCACGAAGGCCAGATAGTCTGTATCCTCCCTGGTGATTCTTTGTTGATTGACGGCGGTAGATGCGGCATTCGTTTTATGCGCGCATATGGCGGTGTGTCGGCGTGTTTGTGTCTTGTGCTTTTCCAGACTCGTGTACATACACATGTGCATTGGCCCGCAGGGACGTGCACAAGCGCTGATTCGATCTACCTTGGCGGAGCCTCCATGGGGACATGAGTTCGAGGATGCAGTCCACGGATGCTTTCAATAATTCTCACAAAGAGACGCAGACTCAAACTACCGTGAGACAGCTACCGAGATAAAGACCTTAATAAATATGTGAACATATGCCGTTTCGACAAACACCTGGTAGTCCGCGGCAGAAATATAACTTGCTGCAACGGTACCTGACGCGATGAAACACCAACAATCGATCGCGCAAGTGATATTCATAATTGTGACGTACTTACAAGCGAAGTGATGCATTTGACACGAACTTGACAAGTAAAGCTACTGATTAGAAAGTGATTAATTTCACCGCCCCAGCAACTGCAACGCCTTCTGCGCAATGCTGAATTCATGTACGCCTTCTGCGCTGTGCTAAATTCATGTACCGTGCACCATGTTCCATGTGTATGTGTTTGGGTATGCGCGCATCTTTGGTTGCTGTGCGGGTACTTCCATTTTTGGCGATTGTGGCCAAGCCAGAGTGGGTCGACTTGTGTGATAGTGCACGCCCCAGGAGCTCGCCAGCCTGTTCAATTCTTTTCGCGTCAGATCAAGTCCATCACAGACTATTCAGGTGCATTTGCCGCCACCATTTCCAACGAGTGTGGATCCCTCAGATGGCTATGGGGCGGGACAAGGTCGGAGGGAGGGCAAAGCAAGAAAGAGCAGGGGGAGAGACCTGTATGCATCCCGCGATAATACTCTGGGCGCCACGGGATGCTACGCCGTCACAACAATATTTGCAACTCGTTTGAGTCAGTAAGCTCCTGAAACAGGTAATCATGTTCCGCAGCATACAGAAGTGCAAGAGGACGCCCAATAAAACAAGGAACAAGTTCGCGCGCACACGGTCATTTCAGCACGCGTACCTGCATATCGGACTGAGCATTGTGCTCACAGCGCTGGGGCACAGGAAGCAAAGCGCCCATTTGCCGCACCGAGAGCGCCATTTCTTCGGCAGAATTACGGTCAGGGCGTCCAGTGGCCGTGCCTCTTGCAGATTTTCTGCCGGCCCGAAATACTTGGCGCTCGTCGCCTATGCCAACTTTCCCCAAATTCCCCCCAGCGCAGTACGCCCCAGCCCCCACTGTCTCGAAGAAGACCCGCCGCTCGGAGCCTGTGTGCGTGGGACGCGTGTGAGTTGAGGCGGAAAATGGGTTGCTAGCCCACGAATGGACGATTGACGTCCGTTCTTTCTTCGTGCCCGTTCCATCCATGGTTGCCACTTGCCCGCGGCAGTAACCGGGTCTGAGGACTGTTAAGGTCAATTCCGCCGGCTCCGCCGCTGGCGCAACCTGCGCAGCCCACGACCGCGCCGCGGCCTCTGCTGCGGCGAGCGCCGGGGGTTTCCCGGGGGGCGCGGCCGGGGCACCTTGCGCTCGCCCGCTCTGCGCCAGCGCGCGGATGGCCACTGTCGCCGTCCCGCGCTCGTCCACCCGCACGTGCAGCGCGGCGAGCGCTGATATCTGAGGTTCCTCCTCTTCCTTCTTCTTGGCCGCAGCTGCTTCCTCCTCCTCCTTCACCGCCTCCTCCTCTGCCTTTTTCTGAGCAGCAACTGCTTCCTGCTCCTTTTTGGCCGCCTCCTCCTCCGCTTCCTTCCTCTTCGCCGCCGCTGATTTCTCCTCTTCCTTTTTCTTTGCAGCGGCTGCTTCCTCCTTCTTCGTGACAGCTGCGTGCTCCTCCTTCGTCGCCGCCACTGCCGCCTCGTCTTCCGTAAGCCTGCTCTCCTGAGCTGCTTCACTATCCTCTGCGTCCGCCGCCACATTTGTCAGCTCGCCAGCCTGAAAGCTGTCGCCATGGGTGAGCTCGCCAAGTGTCAGCTCGCCAGCCTGAAATTTTTCATCAAGAGCCCCCACCCCAACTGCTCTCTGCGCCAATGCCTCGGAACCAGGGCCTGCCACGCGCTCGTCGCGCTCGGCCAGCGCCGCATCGTGCGCCGTCGCACGAAGCTGCTCCTGATCTTCCCTCTTCTTCGCTGACTTTCCCATGTCCCAAAGCGTTGTTTACGTGGGAACACGAACTTCAATTGATTACCCGCCAAAATGTCCGCAACGATGCCGTGGTATGTGCGCGAGGGCGGAAGAGTGAATTGCCAGAGCGTTTGGCATGCACAGTACCACTCCTTTAGGACTTCATCCGCAGCGGTGGGCGCTTTGTTGCCGCCTTGTAGCTTGTGCTCTGGCGGCCTTTGCCAAGCCCGTGGGCTGGAGGGCAGCCGAGGGGCGCCCGCGCGCGCACTGCTCTGCAGATCGCTGCCGCTCCTGAATGGCTGACGCTGTGTCTGACGGGCGACTTCTTGCCGCAATGTCTGCCGCATGTTGCCTCGGCAGGGTGGAGAAGTACAGGCCTCAGAAGCTGAGCGAGGTCGTAGGGAACGACGACGCGGTCCAGCGCCTGCGCTCCATTGCCACAGACGGCAACATGCCGCACATGATCCTCACGGTGGGTGCGCGTCTGCGTGCTGACGCAGTGTTGTCTGTCGCCGCGCTGTTCCTGGCACTGCGACTTGACCAGCAAACTGCGGCGTCGGGCTTTGACTCCGCGCTCGCACAGGGCTCGCCGGGCATCGGAAAGACGACGTGCGTCATGGCGCTGGCGCGCGAAATGCTGGGCGATTCTTACAAGGACGGAGTGCTCGAGCTCAATGCTTCGGATGAGCGCGGCATCGATGTAGTGCGTGGCAAGATCAAAATGTTCGCCCAGCACAAGGTACCCAGTCGTCACATGAGCTTGTGCCGTAGCGCGCTCTACAGGTGTTGTAGCGCGGTCTAGAGGTGTTGTATCGCGGCCTAGAGGTGTTGTAGCGCGGTCTAGAGGTGGTTAAAGGTGTTGTGGCGCGGTCTAGAGGTGTTGTAGCGCGGTCTAGAGGTGTTGTAGCGCGTGTAGCGCGGTCTAGAGGTGTTGTAGCGCGGTCTAGAGTCTGAGTGTGCCCGATCAGCTGTTTGCTATCATCTCACTCGCGTGTGTGCCTTCTTTATCCCTTGCTCTTGTCCCGGTATCAGGTGACGCTGCCGCCTGGGCGGCACAAGATCGTGATTCTGGACGAGGCCGACAGCATGACGTCTGCAGCACAGCAGGCAATGCGCCGAACCATGGAGCTGTACTCGTCGACTACACGCTTTGCACTCGCCTGCAACAACTCGTCCGAAATCATCGAGCCCATCCAGAGTCGATGTGCTATCTTGCGCTTCACCAAGGTCAGTGACGAGGAGATTCTTGAGCGACTGCAAGATATCTGCCAAAAGGAGGGCGTGCGCTACGAATTGGGGGGGCTGGAGGCGATCATCTTCACGGCCGATGGCGACATGCGCTCCGCTGTCAACGCGCTCCAGGTCTGTATGCCATGAATGCAAGCTTCATTTTGACCAGCTTGCGCCTTGTCGTGTCCGTGAGAACTCACTTGTTCAGAAGAGAAGGCCTTTCTGATGACCACCTTGGAGCAACATGAACCGAACCTGTAACTGTTCGGCAGAGTACGGCAAGTGGCTTCGACTGCGTGGACCAGGCGTCGGTGTTCAAGGTGTGCGATCAACCGCACCCCAAGCTCGTCAAGGAGATCTTGGCTGCCTGTCTAGACGGCAACATCCACGACTCGCATAGCAAGCTCGAAAAGCTTTGGGCCAAGGGCTACTCGGCTGGCGATATTGTGCAGGTCCCTTCCCATTGCTTTTTCTGTGCGATTTTGTGCGATGCTCGCGAGCACGCGCGCTGGGGAGAGCGCAGCTCTCTCCCCCTCCCTTTCTGCCTCTCTCCTTTCCTCCCCCCCTCCTGCTTTCTCAGAGTTTCTCCGTTCCTTCCTCTCCTCGCTCTCTCAGCATATACCCGGCGTGACTCCAAGTTCGTGACCAGCACAAACCTGGTGTGTGCTGGTCACGAACTTAGAGTCACGCCAGCCACGCGCGTCACGCTCACACGTCCCGCTCCCATCCACACTCGGAAACAGACATTCTCACGTGTGACGGGCAACATGGACATGCCCGAAAAGAGCAAGCTGGATTTCCTCAAAATTGTAGGCGAGTACCACATGCGCGTGCTCGAGGGCGCCGATACGTTGGTCCAGCTGTCGGGCATGCTTGCCAAGATGTGCCTCCTCAAGCACAACGTTGCCCCCTGTGCATGATGGGAGTAGGCGTGCGGGGAGAGATGGAATGATGGGGCCTGAAGAGAGCGCGAGGGCAGGCGAGGGTGAACCCGGGCGAGTATGGTGTTGATGTCCAACAACTCTTGCTGGCCGAAGGACAGCGCGCAAGGCGTGTCGACATCGGCACCCCGACCCGCCGCTGCAAGCCCGCCCTCCTCCGAACCCTCTTGTCTCCTGCGCCGGCGTCGCGCGGTGGTGCTCAGAGTCCACGTCTTACATTTCAGTGCCTTTGTTTTGAATAAACCTTCCTCCTTCCCTTATGCCTGGTACTTTTCTCAAAATATGAATTTATTATTTTATAACAATGTATTTTCATCAATTTGTTGTGATATATAAAGATAAAATAGATTGTGGGGGCGACGAGTTGCACGGCGCATGCTCTGTTTCCCACTTCTCCTGAATGACCTGTTTCCCGCTTCTCCTAGGGGTGTTGCGCGCCACGGCACATACACATACAGGAAAGCCAGTCGCGCTAGAATCTATCCGACTCCTCCTGTATGAGTGCATCTGCCTCGCCTTTGGGTATCACAGTCTCCACACCTCCTCGTCCGCATCTCTCACTCAAACCCGGGTGACAACTTTCAGCTGCGTCCTCCGCTGCTTCCTCTCCCAGAGCTAGGCGGCCGACTTGCACTGCGGCTCGAAAATCCGCCCACCACATCATTATACACGTTTCCAACTATTTCCCTGTATGCGCCAGGTGAAACACACTCGCAGATGAGAAATAAACGCTTCGTGCAAACACAGCAACGCACAAAGTACGCGAGCGGCAGGGTCGCTCGACGACATGCAGCGCGTGTGCACTCCTTTAAAAGCTCACGGCACTTATGTATGATCGAACGAACACGATTTGCAGGCGCGCACGTACGCACACGTGCAAGCACGCACGCACGCACGCACGCACGCACGCACGCACGCATGCGCACATGTATATACGTATGCAGCAGACACGCGCGCACACACACACCGACAGGCAGATCGTGGACGAGAAAGGAGACAGTCTATACTCACCCAACATCTTGGTCTAGGTCTATTAGCTCCTGTCGCGCTTGCTCCGTGCCTACGCTGCTACTGCGCGCCACCGAGTTCCGCGAACTTGTGGCAGGTGTGGACTCCTCTATCCCCTCTACCCACGCTCCCTGGACACCCCGCGCCATATGGTGACCGTCATCGACACCAAGACGTATACTCCTGTCACTGCCGGGGCGAGCATTGTCGGCACTTGCATGAGTGCCTGCCCGTGGTCGAAATTCTGCGTCCCTCTCCATCCCCATATCGGCATGCCGCAACATGTTTCGATTCGACAACTCGACATCTGGAGACGTGCCAGGACCGTCGTCACCCGCATCTTGCTCGTCCTCGGTCCAGCCGCTAGTCATCTCTTCCGTGTCGCCTCGAGGGTTGGTGCCATCAGACTTGTCCTCTGGCTTCAGTTCAGATTCGAACGCAGTCACGAGGTCTCCGATCCCCCCGTAAGATGTGTGTGCACGTCGCGGGGTCTCAGGTAGATCAGGGAGAACGTCTTCAGGTTTCAGTTCAACAATATCCACCTCGAGTTCGTTGTCTTCTTCTTTCAAAGCCACTTCCCAACACTGCTGCCACTCCCGCTCATTTCTGATCAACATCACCCTTCCCATCTCCTGCTGCCCCTCTTCATCCTCCTGCCCCTCTTCCTCCTTCAGCGCCTGGGCCTCCTCCGCGTCCATGTCTCTAGACTCGACAGCAACCTTCGGCTTCTTCTCTGGCAGAGCCTTCTGATGTGGGTCTATGTACTGAAGACAAAACGTCTTGTGATCCCAGGAGACTCCTCGCGAAACACCGAGCAGCCCATTGGTGCCTAGTTTCGCAACCAGGCGTGCCTTCATATCTGGTGGAAATGAACACACGCACAAATTCAGCGGACCACGATTGCATGCACATCACACAATCAGCGATGTAAAAGGTGGAATATTTGGTGTTATGAGGTATTTGCGAAGCAAAAAAAGAAAGAACGCAGCAACAATCACTGGTTTCAGGTGCACACTCATTTAGCCGGGGGCCAATGTGCCCTGTCTGCAATCACAATTGTTGCGCAAGGGCTATACCGCAGGCAAACCACTGGCAGACAGACACGCGCGCAGCGGTATCATACCTGCCCAGTTGGCTCGACGGGCACCCGTTTTGAGGCGAATCTCAGCGACGGACCGCTCTCCTCCATTTTCAAACACCACAAAGGTATACCACAGAGCTAACTCCGCCTTCACTTTGCGCTGCTCTTCAAAAAACTTGTTTGCACGATATAGGATTCCTTTGACCGGCGACTGAATATTGTACCATTCTCGAAAGTTCAGCTCGCCCTCTGGAGGGTACATGTCTTCCTCCTCTTCTGCAGTCACGTGTTGTGTGAGGAGATCTCTCAGATTATAGTTCACCATTTGCGGCTCTTCGTCGCTGCTTGTGCCTGCTTTGTCCACCACTTCATTGTCCACAGCTTCGCTTTCAGGGTGGGAGTGCTTGTGCTTCTCCTCCTCTTCGGCCGCCTCGATTTGCATGTAAACCCAACGTTGCTTAGGATGGGGGTGAAAGTCTGCATCCTCGTATATCCATGCTTGCTCCGGGAGAATACCCGTGGGAGTGTGGACTATCTCGTGGATTCTATCATAGTGCCGCACGAGAGCTCGATGTTCGACAATCTTTTGGAAGCTCCAGTACGCGCTTGCACACATGGAGAGGATTGCCAGAATGGGAACCCAGAGAAATTCGGTATTCCAGTTGCGAGACAAAATCACAAATTGCTTGTCGGGAGAGTGCCAACAAGGATAGAAGCTGCCCGGATGACCGTGCTTCCTAATGAACTCCTCCTTGCTGCCGCTGGAGTGCTCGCGGTTCACCGCGTCGTATGACACTACCTGCCACTCGGCGCAACGTTTCTTGCCGTCATTGTCCGGGCAGCAGCACTCTGGCATAGTCGACCTGAAGACATGCACGAGTATCTCGCCGCGCATCAGCGGCGCCAACCCAAATCCTCGTGGCGACTCCGTCTGCTTCGAAGAAATGGCCAAACATTCTGCCGGCAGATACGTAGCCAGAGGCTCTGCGAAATCGCGCACCCATATGTAGAGCGAGCCTATAAACAGCGTCATCAGAAGTAGGGTTACCAATGACCATCCTATGGCCTCGTGCCATGCCTTCACTTTGCTCGTGCCGGCAGCTTTCAGCGCAAGCGATTTCTTGTCAACGACAACGAAGTCCGTCGAGTTCCTGTACACATCCTGTCCTTTTGCTGCTAGTTCCTTCGCAAAATCCTGCATAGCCTGGGTCCTCTCGCTTGCCCTGCGCCATTTCTCCCACGCCCGGTCTTTCCAGGGCGGGCGATTTCGCCACTCTTGTATTTCCCGTTCCTTGCGCTGTCGATTATTTAGAAGCTTCTGGGCCAGCAGTTTGCTTTCTTTTTCCTCAACCAACTTCCTGGCAGCTACCGCCTTTGCGTCGAGCGGCGGCTCAATATTGAAGTAGAATCCCAAATCTACGTCGTCCAGACTCGTCACTCCCTCCAGGTCCGCGCTTGCTTTCGAAAAGGCAGCAGCTCTTCCAAATTGGACCTTTTTGGGTTCCAGCGCACTAGGATCCCCCTCGAACGTCTCCATCCAGACCTTTACCTGGACCGCACCTTGCGCCGGGCCCATGTCCGTGTTGCCTTTGAGTTTGAGCCATTCATCGCGCACTTCCTCACCGACCTGCAGCGTGTGCAGGCTGGTTTTTGCAAGCCCAAGGAAGTCGTTGGCGCTCATGACATCGTGATCAAACAGTTGCATCTTGAGCTGCCCAACTCTACCGCGCACAGGTATGCGAAAGGTTTCGTCCCACTCGGGGTCAAGGGTTGCTTTTTTCACCGTAGTCTTGACCGGCTTCGGATTAATAGCCCCCTCCACTTGCATGACTGCGTACGCATCTGACGTTCCGTTTGAATCTGCTGCTATCAAGCCTTTCGCTCTGACCACGTGCAGCACAACGACTCGGGTGTTTGTCTCGGGATCCGCGAGCTTGCCCTGTGCGAACAAACCGGACAGAGAGAGGGACCGGGCAGGAGGGGAGGGACGGGCGTGAGCAGGAAACGACGAAAAAGAACGGAGGCGCGCGGGCATGATTCACGGCAGGAGATTCCCAACCTGCACGCGTGTCGGGTTGCCCTCCGTGTCCCGGGGCGTACTCAGATCAAGCCCGAAGTATAGCGCCCAGGCGCCGCCGGGAGATCTCTCGTCGGGGCCTCCAGCGCCTCCGCCTGCCACACCAGGCCCCGGGAGAGATGAAGCGGGTGGATGACCCTGCGACAGCGCCGGTGCGGCGCTCGCTCCCACATATCGAACAGTGGGGCCCGCGGCGTCCTGAGCCACCTCCACTGCCGCCGCCGGCGTATAGCGTGCAGTGTGTCCCACAGGCATCGCCTGTGGACCCGCTCAACGCTCACAGTTCGTGCACCACAGTCCGATGCCAGTACTATTGAAATTTCACTGTTGAAAAATGTGAATTTCAAGCGGCCTGAGGCCTGGGGGGTCCGGGTAAGCCGCCCTTTTCAAGTGGCGCACGCTGCCAGGCTGAGCCGGGGATTTCTGTAAGGGACTCGGCCCGGTGACGTTAAAAATAAACACTCAACACACAATGTGTGTTGAGTGTTTAATTGGAAACCAAAATAAACCAACTCTCTTTAAGGTCACCGAGCCGAGTGTGTGTTGAGTGTTTAATTTTTTTTTTTGGGAAAACAAAAGAAACCAATTTCACGGTTAAGCTTTTGCGGAAAACTCCACACGTCTCACTCTCCAGGCGTAGCGAGCGGGGTACAACCGTGCAGAATAATTCTTCTCTTCTGCATTAAT
>Ga0315905_10005805_pt1 | contig 12553 bp, 8 predicted proteins | sample LakEriMetagenome_5_FD_203522 | JGI IMG/M metagenome (GOLD analysis project Ga0315905, IMG submission 203522) | Freshwater fungal communities from buoy surface, Lake Erie, Ohio, United States - Buoy 4 MA121 | ecosystem: Environmental > Aquatic > Freshwater > Lake | place: USA: Lake Erie, Ohio... | reverse complement strand
TTTTGGAAGGTTTGATTATTGCCCTCGACAACCTAGACGCAGTTATCAAATTGATTCGTGAAAGCCGCACACCTGATGCCGCCAAAGAAGGTTTGATGTCGAATTTTGGTCTTTCTGAAGTTCAGTCTAAAGCCATTTTGGAGATGCGTTTGCAGCGTTTGACAGGCCTTGAAATTGATAAAATCCGTGAAGAATACAATGCGGTATTGAAAGAAATCCTTTATTACGAAAGTGTTTTGGCTAGCGAAGATTTGCGAATGGAAATCATCAAAACCGAAATCATCGAAGTAAAAGAAAAATACGGCGACGCTCGTCGTACCAACATCGAATTTAGCGCTGGAGAATTCAATATCGAAGATTTGATTCCAAACGATGAAGTGGTTATTACCATTTCTCACATGGGTTATATCAAACGGACTTTATTGAGTGAATACAAAGAACAGAATAGGGGCGGTAAAGGCTTAAGAGGTGTCGCTCACAGAGATGCAGATTTCGTAGAGCACTTGTTTATCGCATCAACACACAACTATTTGTTGCTATTCACAGAGCAGGGAAGATGTTTCTGGTTAAAGGTTTATGAAATTCCAGAGGGTCACAAAGCGACAAAGGGAAGGCCGATTCAGAATTTGATTAGTATTCCAAGTGATGATAAAGTAAAGGCCTACCTAAACGTAATAAACTTGAAGGATCCAGAATACTTGGAGAACACCTTCATAATTATGGTTACCAAAATGGGTGTGGTTAAAAAGACATCTTTGGAAGCATATAGTCGTCCTCGTACCAACGGTATCAATGCGATTACCGTAAGAGATGGGGATGAGTTGCTACAAGCCTGTTTAACCGATGGCGACAGCGAAGTCATCATCGCTAAGAGAAAAGGAAAAGCTATCCGATTCCCAGAAGCGAAAGTTCGTCCAATGGGTCGTACCGCAGCTGGTGTAAGAGGAGTTACCTTGGAATCAGCAGACGACGAGGTGATTGGCATGGTTTGTGTAAATCCAAGAAAGAGTGAAGCTACCATCCTGGTTTTAAGTGAAAAAGGATATGGAAAACGCACCGACCTCGAAGACTATCGCATTACAGGTAGGGGAGGAAAAGGCGTAAAAACCATCTCAATCACCGAAAAAACAGGAAGTCTAGTTGGAATCTTGTCGGTTACGGATGAAGATGGATTGATTATCATTTGTAAGAGTGGTATGACCATCAGAATGGCGATCGACAAATTGAGGGTTATGGGTAGGGCAACGCAAGGGGTTCGACTTATCAACTTAAAAGGAGCGGATTCCATCGCAGGCTTGGCCAAATCGCCAAAAGAAGAAGATGAGGAAGAAACCGAATTCATCGATGGCGAAACACCCGTGGTAATTGGCGGATCTGAAGAAAACAATACTGTGGAGGAAACTCCAACAGAAGAAAACGAAGCAGAAACAACAGATACTGATGAATAAAATCATGAAATCCACTCTAGGGTTGGCACTAACCCTGGGATTCGCCCAATGCTCTACAGCACAGACCAAAGCAGTTAACTCTGCCGAGTATGCATTAATGAGCAACACCGTTGAAGATTTAGTAATCGCCAAAGAGGAAATCGACAAAGCGAAATTGAATCCAAAAACAGCTGAACTGCCTAAAATGTACTTGGTAAGGGCAGATGTCTACTCAAGAATTGCTGGGGCAAAAGGAAATGAGTTATTGAAAGGACTCACCGACAAAGCTGGGCTACAAGCAACCATTTCGATGAACAAATTCTTCCAAAGCACTTTGCCAAAGAAGGACGATGATCTAGAAACTGCAATTGGTTTGGCAGGAAATTCATTTGCTGCGGCATTTAACGAGTCTACACCGTATTTCAATTCTAATGATTCATTGCGATTCAACGAATTGTGTATCTATTACGGAGAATTGGTAGCGCTGTACGACAAATTGGATACGTCGATGTCGAACAACCTCGCAAATAACAAAATCACCAAGGCAAGTCTTATGGAAACTTACGCTCAGGTTGCATCGTTGCATACCGATAAAGCGACCAGAATCAAGATTATTCAAGGCCTTGTTGATCAAGGAAACGTGGTTCCTGCGTTGGTTGAGGGCTTAGGTCGTTCCTATATTTCAATAGGTGATACTGCAAAAGCTGAGGCTTGTATTCGTAAAGCCCTTGTAACGTCGAATAACGATGGAGCTATGTTCCAAGTGCTAGTAAATCACTTTGTGAGCATTGGCAAGGAAAAGCAGTTGTTTAATGATGTCGACAAGCAAATCGGAATCGATCCAACCAGCAGATTGTATTACACCAGGGCTTTCTTGTACGAATCGCAGGAAAAGTATGACCTAGCTATTGCTGACTATAAAAAGGCGATTGAGTTGGATGAATTCAATTACGATGCGAACTTCAACTTGGGCTTGGCTTTGATGAAATATGAAAGTCGCAAATTGTACGATAAGCGCAGTGCTGCTCAGGGTGCAAAACGTAAATTGGTGGAGCAGGAGTTAATTAACTTGTTTACTGATGCTAAAAAGTATTTGGAGCGCGCTTTGGACAATGTAGATTATTCAACTACGGATCAAATCAATATTTGTAAGGCATTAAAATCGGCTTGTTTGGAAATTAGCGATGCTTCAGGCGCGGAAAAATACGGACAGTTGGTGAAGAGCATGGAAGCAGATGCTGCTGGTAAATAATCCAAAGAGTAAATTAGGATAGGGTTTATCCAAATCCAATCATATCAAATAAGAGTAATTGGGGAAGGTCATTGTTTATTCAATGGCCTATTCTTATTTCAATCAATTTAACATAATGTAAATTATGAAACTTTTAATTTACTGAATCACAATCGGTAAAGTATTGTACTTCAATTCACTAACAGTCTCAAATCTAACAATCGCATTACCCGCAGGAATCCCCTCCAGTGATAAAGTGTGCAATCCCTTTGACGAAATATTCCATTCACGAATCAAACGACCGCCAACATCCATCAATTTCAACTTGCCAGGCTCAGTCACAGAAACATTCAAAACACCCTTGGCCGGATTTGGATAAATTACCAAGAATTGATTCATGTCGATCTTTCCAGTTCCCACAGATTTCAACATCAATATCGCACTGCTGTCGCTGTTGCAACCATTCTCCGTATATACACAACGATAATTCCCAACCTTTGTCGCCTTTAACAACCGGCCCGTTCCCACAGAAATCCCGTCTTTGTACCATGTATATGTACCTGTGCCGACATTTGCTGCCTTTAGTGTATCTAGATTACAACTGACAGTAATCGTCTTTACGCCATACGTTTTTATCGTAACCACTAAACTCATCGCCGGATTTGGTATCACACAAGCCGATTTGGTGCTTACCGTCACCTTAAAAGCATCACCATTGTTCGGTGAAATCCCGTAAATATTGGGCATGGTTGCCGATGTAACAACGGAATTCTTCATCCAACTGTAACTCAAAACCAATCCCTTCGCCGCAGCATTCACGGTACTTCTCAATGAAAACGTATCATTTCTGCAAAGAATTGCAGGATTCGTGGCCAAGGTTACAATTAACGGAATCGTATCAATGACAAAAATTTTATTCGTTTTTACCATCACATCGTCGCCAACCGAGTTACTCGCCGAAAGTGTAACGGAATATGTACCTCCCTTGGTAAACTGTACAATCGGATTTTGCTTGGTTGAATCTGTACCAAACTTGTAAACCACGCCCGCGCTAGGACTAAACGACCATTTCCATGATGTTGGCAAATTGCGCGTTGAATCTTTAAACACCACAGTTTGATTGCTACAAACAGTGTCCTTACTGATACCGAAATTGGCTATCGGACTCGCTTTTGACCATGCATCGGATGTAAAAATACCACGACCGTGAGTCACTGCCATAATCGTTTGGTCAGAGGAACGATATCGTATAGTTGCCGTTTTAACAGCACCCATACCCTCGTTGTAAGGCGTCCAAACAACGGAAGTAGCGAAAATGTCAGATGTGCCATAAATACCCAATTCTGTCGCAATTACAGCCTCTCCCATCTTATTTGGATTGATTAAAATGGACCAAATTGGCATATCTGCGATATTTCCATCCCGGCTTTTCCATGTTGCACCCGCATCTACACTCATCAAAATATTTGCAGTCGCGCCGTAATTACTAATTGTCACAAACAATGTATCCGACAACCTCACACGATGGATACAACTAATATTGCCAGCAGGAATCGCGGATCCCGTTGAACCCGAAATGTCCTTCCAGGTTGGCGTAGAGAGAATTGCGTCCGTTGTTACATAAAGCTTGCCGACATCCGTCCCCACATACAATTGTGTTTTTCCAGCGGCGCTTACAGAACTGCAGAACGCACTGGGCGCACCATTTGCAGCGGTTCCATTTACCGTTAGAGTCGTTGCTGAAGTGGCCGCTGTCCCCAATTTGTTACGATAAATCGATACTTTGGACTTTCCCGCAAATAGATACCCGTTCAAATCATCCCAAACGGCAGGATTAATAAATTTACCTGTATTGGGATCATCGAGAATCTTCGCAGTTGCCGTCCAATTGTTGCTTGTACTATAAAATTGATTGTAGACATAGCTCACAATCTGCTTATTGTCGTTGGTCTGACTAATGAAACAATAACCACCATCACCCCCTCCTACCATGTTTTCATTGCATAATCCCGATGTATTCAATTGATGAGTACCGTTGTCCTGTGCACCACCGAGCATCAAATCCTTCCCTTTGGTTTGAGAAATATCGCCCCAATACATCTGAGTCACCGTAAACCCGTTATTTGCTTCATAAATCACCGCTTGATTGCTCATGTTGTCCATGATATCCGGCGCATAAAAAATTCCACCATCGGTGCCAATTAGACATTCTGTAGTTCCTGGCTTAAATGTGAAAGCATGTATATCGGCGTGAACATAGGAGCAACTCAAATTGGCTAAGCCCGAGTTGTTACTCCACTTGCCGACATGCTGCCAGGCCGCACCTCTATTTTGAGTTTGGAATACATCAACAAACCCGGCCATCACAACGGTAGTATCCAAAGGCGACACGGCCAGCGTTAAATCATACCAGGCTTGACCTCGAGATGGGTCGGTTGCGGGAATTCCAGCGTCCGCATCCTTGGGCTTGGAAACGGTAATCCACGTTTTCCCTCTGTTATGGCTACGAATCAGCGTGTCCACTTTTCCATTGGCTTCAAATACAGCGTACAACGTATAAGCCGAGCTTGGAGCACAAGCAACTTCTACTCTACCTGCCTGATTTGTATGAGAATAAGCTACCGTGTACGTAGTTCCATTGTCGGAATAAATAATTCTCCCACCCCCTTTATCAGCTCCAGATTGAAAATAATTCTGTCGGGTTCCAATCCAAATCCTGTTATCGGCCCCCAATTCAATATCCGCAACAACAAATACATTACTACTGCTAGGAATCGTAGGCATCACATTGGAAAAAGAAACACCACCGTTGGTACTGCGCATCAATCCCACAGCCGATGTACCATGCCAAGCGCCGGCAAAATACTGCATATCGGTGGCGCAATAAATCACACTTTTCCCTGCCTCATTCCTTACTACGATATCATTTATGTAATAATACGACTTGCTCGCATTGAGTTGAGTGAATGTTTTCCCTGAATCGATGCTTTTAAAAATCCCCAATCCTCTACTGGTCGATGGCGTTGAACCCCAGCCCTCGCCTGTGCCCACATACATCGTTCCTGGCGCATTGGGATCAAAGGCAATACATGTCACCGCGAGATTGCTCCAAAGACCCGATGCAAATTGCCAAGCACTGCTAGCACTTGTTATATCGTTATTATACCATAAACCTCCAGTTACAGCACCGGCCCATACCTTTTTTCCTGTTGATACGGTTGGATCGTAAGCAATTGTCCGACATCTACCACCCACATTATTTGGTCCTCGAGTGACCCAGGTTGTTTTCGTAGTTCCCGGCATCGACCTTCGATTCAACGACTTCGCTTGTTGTGCATTGATTTCATCGACCAAAACTTCAGGGGTAGGTCGACCTAAAACGGGATTCATTGTAGAAATCCATTCCTGCTTCCAGTAACCGTCTGGGGTTGAATGTTCTTTGCGGACCTCGCTCCTATCTTGGTGAAAATCCTCGTTTTCTAATTCACTTTCCTCAGATTTTTGATACTTCAATTGCTTTTTCTCGATACGATGCAAATCACGTTCTACCTTTCTCACTATTTTGTGATAGGGCTTAGAAACATTGGGCTGCTGTGAAAAAACGGGACAAGAGAGTAAAAGCGCACAAACGCCAAGCAAGTATTTTGTCATTTAAGACCAAAGTTAACTCATTCTACCCAAGATTTCCAATAGGCAGGATCTTCCATATCCATGGCTTCTTGGGTAATCATCAAGGGGTGAAATGGGTCGATCATCACGGCTAGTTCCTCGGTAAACTTCTTACCAAGACTCTTCTCTACAGTTCCTGGGTGTGGTCCGTGAGGAATCCCTTTTGGATGCAAAGAAATCATACCTCGTTCCACGTGTTTCCGACTCATGAAGTCACCGGCAACATAGTATAGTATTTCATCGGAGTCCACATTGCTATGATTGTAAGGCGCCGGGACAGATAACGGATGATAGTCGTACATGCGAGGCACAAAACTGCAAATCACAAAGTTCCTACCTTCAAAGGTTTGGTGAATTGGTGGTGGCATATGCAAGCGACCGGTAATCGGTTCAAAATTGTGAATGCTAAAGGCATATGGGAACAAGTATCCATCCCAACCAACAGCGTCAAATGGATGCGTTGCGTAGGTATAAGGCCAAATCATGCCTTGCTTTTTGATCAATACTTCAAACTCGCCTGTCTCATCGTGGGTTTCCAAATTCGTGGGCAACTTGATATCCCTTTCACAGTAAGGAGAATGCTCCATCAACTGTCCGCTTTTATTCATGTAGCGATTCGGTGGATGGATGGGCGTAGGCGATTCAACAAAGAATATGCGATTGTTTTCATCGTGAAAATGCAATTGATAAATTGTACCCCTCGGAATTACTAGGTAATCACCGTATTCAAAGTCGATATTTCCGTAAATGGTTTTAAGAATGCCCGTCCCTTCATGGATAAAAAGCACCTCATCCGCGTCTGAGTTCTTATAGAAATAATCAGAGAAGCCTTTGGTTGGTGCTGCGCTACCCATTTGCACATCCGAATTCATCAATAGAACTTTTCTACTTTTGATGTAATCCGATTCTGGCTTCGTTTTAAAGGTCAAGAAGCTACGATGCTGCATATTCTTCTCAACCGCCACTTTGGGTTCTACACTGTAGGGTTTTCTAATCGCTTTAACCAATGTTGGTGGGTGACAATGGTAAACCAATGAATAAATACTGCTAAAGCCTTCAGTACTCACCAATTCCTCGGCGTATAACTCTCCATTGGGTTTGCGAAACTGGGTGTGACGCTTGGCAGGAATTTGTCCAGATCTATGATAAAATGGCATAATGTTATTGTTATGGTACGAAACTAATTAAAAGGAAGCGCTCATAAAAATGACGAAGGTCATAAACTTGGAATTCAATTCACTTAAATGTACATTTGATTAATGTCACTGCTGAATAATCGTATAATGACAATGATTTGGGGAATTATTTTTTCTTCAATTATTTTCTCGTGCACGGAATCAGAGAATATCGACATCAACAACAACAAACTACCCAAGTACAAGAGCATCAGCACATTGCGCATTGAAAATTACGTACAGCGCATGTTTATCGACCTTTTGGGCAGGGAATCCACAAATCAAGAGAGGGATAGCTTTACAGCCCAATTAAAACGATCGGATTTACACGATAGTTGCAGAACGCGTTTGGTGCGTATCCTATTGTACGATACAACTTATCATGTGGGTGATTCCTCTTACCGACATGCATTTGCGCAAAGGATCTACGATATTTCGAAAGCCAGATTTTTGGAAGGGGCATCCGATCCCAGCATCGCACAATTTGTCGGAAACTTAGATTTCGCAATAGCCGTGGCCCGCTTAGAAGGCGATTCAACAAGGGTTTACCTCTATTACGATTATAGAAAAAAGTACTTCGATGTGCTTAACAGTAGGATATTATTTAGGAAAAACCTGATCGATTATCGACAAATGACCGCTTCGATGATCAACAATTCCATTTACGATGGCATCAACATGAATAGTTTCAACTTTGTGAATGCCGCCTTCGACAACGTATTATCACGAAAACCCACAGGTGACGAATTTAGTCGCTCCTTTGATATTATCGAAAAGAACCTATCGCGTTCGCTTTTTGGTCGCTGGGCGACAAATAAAAATGAATTTTGTCAAGTCCTCACCGAATCCGATGCTTTTCACGAAGGGCAGATTCGCTGGTTCTATTACGTGATGGTTCAACGAGAGCCCACAACCGCCGAAGTATCAAAACTCTTCTTCCCTTTTATCAAGAATCATCGGATAGAAGAAATTTTAGAAACCATTTTAATCACCGACGAATATGCGCAATTTGAATAAAATCATTGGATTAATCCTTTTTGTCGGTCTAATTGCAGGTTGCAAGAAAGAACAACACATTGGATATGGGGTGGAAAACACCAATGTTTATGAGGACAAGAGTCGCAAAACAAAGAAAAAGAACGACGCTGAATATATATCGATTCTCTATACCAACTTGTATCAAACGGCAATTTCACCGAATCAACTTTATAAAACTCAGAATGTTTTGTATTCCATTGGAGATCAGGATGTTGCTAGTGAGATGTTGTTAAGTAATTACTTTAACACGGGGACTATTCAAATGCCGAGTAATACTTTAATGCGACAGGATATTGAAGCCTTTGTAATCAATACATACAAACGGTTTTATTTGCGATATCCGAGTGAAGGCGAAAAGGCCTTTTTCAAACAGTATATCCTTAAAAACAGCGCAGTGAGTGTTGAAATGGTTTATACCGCTTTTGCCACCAGTGATGAATATCAATATTATTAAGACAAACCCATGAATCGTAAGAATTTTATTACCAAATCGGGTGTCGCTCTTGGCGGCGGAATCCTGGCCCCTTACATCCTGCCCTCTGGTAGTTTGTTTGCCAAATCAGGAAGTCAAAAAGCCGACCACGTGGTTTTGGTCATGTTTGCGGGCGGGGTACGTCAGCAAGAGAGTATTTTGGGTCGATACTTGGAAGACAGCCAAGGAATTTCAGGCGCCGCGGGAAACATTATGCCCAACTTGTTTGAGGGAAATGCACCCACCAAGAAAATCGCTTATGGCACCAGTGTTTCTGGCATGCCCGCTGGATCAGAGCCCATCCCCAAGTTACTTACCCAAAGCATGGAGAAATCAGGATTGCTGTTTCCTGAAGTTAAAGCACAAAGCGCCGGCCATTATGTTGGATTAAATACCTTGCTCACTGGAAATGCCGGAACGGCCCAAGGATTAAAGGTCCGACCTTCCTACCCTACAATTTTTGAATATTTAAGGAAACATGCCGGCTTTTCGGCTACCGACAACTGGTTTATTGCCAATGGAATAGGCAACTCTACCCCACTATTAAATTCAAGCAATCACAAAGATTATGGACTAAACTACGGTGCCAATATGTTTGCTGCGCCTGTGACTTTTAGCGGTGCCGGGAAAGAAGTTTTGGGAAATGCTAAAACCTATAGCAGAACCGACCTTGAACCAATGTATTTCATGAAGAACTTCTTGGATCAGAGTTTTGCCCTCACACAAGACCAAATCACGAGTATCAGCAATACCGACGAGGAGCGCACAAGAATCAAAGACTTTATCAAAAGTGTATTTGAAAAACAGCAGGCTGGACAATTGGCGATGCCCCCAGTAACCGACACAGGCGATGCTGTGAATATGATGTATGCCGCGGAAGTACTGAGAGAGTTCAAACCTAAAATGCTTGCAGTGAATATTTCAGGCGTTGACTCTTGTCATAGCAATTTTACTGGATATCTTCAAAGTTTGCATCGTGCGGACCATATCACCGGTTGGTTATGGCAATACATTCAGAATAACATTCCTGAAATGAGTGGCAATACCATTATGATTGTCGCCCCAGAATGTGGCCGTAACGAAACCCCGAATCCCATTTTGGACCAGAATGATTGGGTGTCTTATGATCACAGCGATGCAAATGCAATGCGGGTTTGGAGCGTGATGCTCGGAAAAGGCGTCCCCAATATGCGCGTGGGTAGCTCTGCACAACCGGTTGGAAGACTCACCGACATCGTACCAACAATAGCTGATATCTTTGGAATCTTAGACCCTGTCACCAATGCGGGATTGATTGACCCAATGGCAAAAAGTCTATACAGCAGGATTTAACAAAACCATTAGCAACGTTGAAAAGCAATTTCACAAATATCGCATCGAATGGTTTGGTTGAAAAAGCCTATGCCTTCAAATTTTTGTCGATTGCGTTCATTTTGTTGTCATTGATTTTCCCATCGTGCAAAGACGATAGAGACAATATTAAAAACCCATTTCCGAATGGAAAGGACACCATTCTTGTCGTAAAGGACACTTGGAATTACAATACCATCCAAGGTCTACATGCTGGTTTATTTAAACCTACCTGTGCAAATAGTGGCTGCCATGATGGCAATTTTGAGCCCGATTTCAGAACCGTAGAAAGCAGCTATTACTCATTGGTGCAACAACCAGTAATCAAGAAAGACATTGCGGGGAGCTTCTTAACTAGAGTGATCCCTAATAATGCGTCGGGTAGCATGTTGCCCTATCGTTTAAAGACCGATTTAAATGGCAATTCGGGAATTATGCCCCTTTCGCTAGAGCCGACAAGCAAATATCCGATCGAAAAAGACAGTTGGATCGCTCGGGTGAATGCGTGGATCAACGACGGGGCCAAAGATTGGCTTGGCAGAACCCCCAGTACCGTTGATTTTCCGCCCCAATTGCTAGGCGTACAGATATTACAAAATGGTAGCCCACTACCCCGCGCTGGAAAATATGAGGTCGCTGAGACATCGGCGGGTAGCAATGTTGAATTATGGTTTTCTCTAAGCGACGATAACACGGCTATTGGCAACCTTACCAATGCAACCATCAACTGGTCGACCGACCCAGCCAAATTCGACCCAAGCAAAGAGCAATTGCTAAAAAAGGGCTCAAACAGAACATTAAGTGGTTTATTCTCTGGCAGTTGCGATTACCTATGGTATTTCCCATACGATGGCAGCAAAAATATTAAAGACGATGTCGTTTGGTTCCGTATCACCGTTAGCGATGCCAAAAACAAGGACTACACAATACCCAACATCAACAGTATGTTCTTTTTGAAAACCTATTGTGCGGTAAAATTCAATTAACATGAGCCATGAAGACAACTGTTAAACTCCTGTTTTTTCTCGTTTTGTTCTCTGGTTGCGAACCCGAACGATTTTATACGGGCGATCCAAAACCTGTAATTTCAAAAGTGACATTAAACCAAACATCGTTTAAGCAATTTACAGATACGGTGGTCATTGCTTTTGATTATGCGGATGGCGACGGGGATTTAGGTTTCGACAATGCGGATTCCCTTTCGTTGGAAATCAAGGATGTTCGTTTTGCCAAGGCCGATTTCTACCATGTAAGACCGCTTTCACCTGCTGGAAGTGAAATAAATATCCATGGAACGATCAAAGTAACCTTAAAAAACGTGTTTTTACTGGGTGCCGGCAGTTCGGAAACCACCAAATTTCAAATTCGGATAAAGGACCGAATGCAACACTGGAGCAACACATTGGAAACAAAAACCATCTCTATTACTAAGTAATTGAAAATTTGAGACTTAGGACAAAACATATCACCTTGGCAATTGGCCTTTTGATGTGTACCCTGTTGCAGTCGCAAACGATAGTAAAGCAGCAAAATGGTCGTTTCAGAATATGCAAAGGGAGCGTCACAGATTCCGACGGTGGGATGAACAAGAGTGATTACGATCACAATGAAAACACGACCATAACGATCAGTATTCCCGGCGCCAAATCGATCACACTGAAATTCTCTAGCTTTTGTACTGAGAAGGACAACGATGTCTTGCGCATATTTGATGGCAAGGATACCAGTGCAACGCTGATTGGCAAATGGAGCGGCAATACAGGGCCTGGAACCGTGGTTTCAAAGGACAGCTTCATCACACTTCATTTTAAATCCGACAAAAGCATTGCCTGCAGCGGATGGAAGGCACAAGTTGTTATTTCGATGATTACGCCGGTTGCCGTAAAATTCTCTCAACCAAGCCCAACAATACCCGTTCCCAATTGCAAAGATTCTATATTTCGATTCGTATTGGACCAACCCATGCCTTGCGATTCGTTTTTCCTTGCGAATACTACATTAACTGGACCTAGTAGTCCGAGCATCAAACAGATTACAGCCATAAATTGTAGTAAGGGAATGACTCAGTTAATCGAGATCAAAACGCAGAGTGGGTTGTATCTAAACGGCCAATACACGCTTACGCACAAACATGGATATCGGGATTTTTGTGATAGTATCTACCCTCTCTCGAGTGTCTATAAATTCTCCA
>Ga0315905_10005804_pt1 | contig 12555 bp, 9 predicted proteins | sample LakEriMetagenome_5_FD_203522 | JGI IMG/M metagenome (GOLD analysis project Ga0315905, IMG submission 203522) | Freshwater fungal communities from buoy surface, Lake Erie, Ohio, United States - Buoy 4 MA121 | ecosystem: Environmental > Aquatic > Freshwater > Lake | place: USA: Lake Erie, Ohio... | reverse complement strand
AATTCAGTGTGTAAACAAGACCATCTTTTGACACTGACCATGTGTCAACGAGATCTGGCTGTGCAACGCCATTAACGTCGAAACGGAATAGCTGTCCCATCATTAACAACTTTGTTACATAGTTTGGATTAGTTGTTTTTACTGGGTTAGCAGGATCTAACGAAACAACTTTACCGACCAAAGCAACAGTGATCAGATCGCACTGAGCTTTTGCTGTAGGAGTATTTACCTGACAATTCGCACCTTTCGCTGCGTGTGCAGGAGCAATTCCCACTAATAATCCCGCAGCCAGTGAGGATGCGGTGAGAACTCCGATGAGTCCTCTCTTCATTGATGCCTTCATAGTGTCCTTTCCGGAGCACAAACATTGTCGAGTTGGCGGTGGCAACGTTTCCAATGGCGAGGAAAAGCCTCTGGGGTTATCACCGTTGAGGAACAGTACTCCGCGGAAAGGGGCCAGACAATGGTTTTAGGTGCAACGTTTTGATTAAGATTTAATAAAGTTAAGCGAATAAAACGCCAGAATTTGCTGGAAACTTAACTCTGTTCCAGGTTTGTGCGCTTGTTCCCGCCTACGTTAAACCTAACTCACCGGTAACTTCCAAGAAAACTTATGTAGGTAAAGTGCGGCTATGGCAAGAGGTCTCTGGTGAATAAAAACATTAAGCGAACTGTGCCGAGCCCCCGCGCATTAAGTGAACTACTCAAATTTCGAAGATTTGAATTAAATGGCAGAAAAAGAAGACTTGTTGCAGCGCACACAATTTGGGATTTACGCGAGATCGCAAAAGCGCGCACACCTAAGGGACCATTTGATTACACCGATGGCGGCGCAGAGTCAGAAATTTCACTTAATCGCTCACGCGAAATTTTTCGCAACATTGAATTTGCACCGAAAATTTTGCAAGATGTTTCAAGCGTTTCAACGAAAGCAAGCGTTCTAGGAAATACATTCGCTCTACCTTTTGGAATGGCACCAACCGGTTTTACTCGGATGATGCATGCCGAAGGTGAATTAGCAGTAGCCAAAGCGGCTACAAAGTTTGGAATTCCATACTCCCTTTCAACTGTCGGCACAACTTCAATAGAAGATGTCGTCTCTGCTTCTCCTGGCGGAGTTAATTGGTTTCAGTTATACATGTGGAAAGATCGCGATGCATCAATGCAATTGGTTGAGCGAGCCAAACAAGCGGGTGTAACCAATCTGATTCTCACCGTTGATGTTCCAGTGGCTGGTGCGCGTTTGCGAGATGTTCGTAATGGACTAACTGTTCCACCAACTTTGTCTTTAAGCACAATCATTGATGCCATCCCTCGTCGAGAATGGTGGTGGAATTTTCTAACTACAAAACCGTTGGAATTTGCCTCAATGTCTAACTGGAACGGAACAGTCGCGGAGCTGCTGGACTATATGTTTGATCCCACAATGACCTTCGAAGATTTGAAGTGGCTGCGCAAGAATTGGGATGGCACTTTGACCGTTAAAGGAATTCAGACTCTTGAGGATGCCAAGAAAGCAGCCAAGTACGGCGCCGATGCGGTGATTCTTTCCAATCACGGCGGGCGACAACTAGATCGCGCCCCTGTTCCGCTGATGCTTGTCGAACAAGTATCGAAAGAGCTGAAGAAGGATGTCGAAGTACATCTTGATTCAGGAATTATGAGCGGTGCAGATATTGTCGCGGCGATCGCCCTAGGCGCTAATTTCACCTACATCGGCAAGGCCTACCTCTATGGATTGATGGCCGGTGGGCAAGAGGGAGTTGAGCGTTGCCTATCCATCATCGAATCTCAAATAGTTAGAACTATGAAATTACTTGGCGTCAAAGACCTTAGAGAGCTAACCCCCAAGCAGGTAAAGATCTTGGATCGCCTGCAATAAATCTCGTCTCAAGGTGATCAGTTCGATTATTTAGGCGTTTAAATCTTTGGTTCTGCCGTCATAGGATGGGGCTATGACTACCACCGTGAATCACTGGATTGATAATAAAGAGTTTGTAAGCACCTCAGGCCGCACCGCACCTGTTTATGACCCAGCACTCGGTGTCGAAACAAAGCGCGTTGCTCTGGCAAATGGCGCGGAGATTAACGCCGCAATTGCCGCAGCGAAGAAGGCGTTTCCGGGTTGGTCAAAGACTTCACTTGCAGCACGTCAACAGGTTATCTTCAAATTCCGTGAATTATTAAATGCCAAGAAGGGTGAACTCGCAGAGATCATCACCAGCGAGCACGGCAAAGTTTTATCTGATGCCCTTGGTGAAATCACACGTGGTCAAGAAGTCGTAGAATTTGCAGTTGGTATGCCGCAGTTAATTAAGGGTTACTACTCTGAAAATGTTTCAACTGGTGTCGATGTCTACTCAACTCGTCAAGCACTTGGCGTAGTCGGAATCATCTCTCCCTTTAACTTTCCCGCGATGGTGCCGATGTGGTTCTTCCCAATTGCAATCGCAGCTGGAAATACCGTTGTCTTGAAGCCATCTGAAAAAGATCCATCAGCTTCAATTTGGATCGCCAAGCTTTGGAAAGAGGCGGGTCTTCCAGATGGTGTATTTAATGTTCTCAATGGCGATAAAGAATCAGTAGATGGATTGCTCCACTCCCCTGATGTTGAGGCGATTTCATTCGTTGGTTCCACTCCTATTGCGCGATATATCTATGAAGAGTGTGCAAAAGCCGGCAAGCGGGTGCAATCACTCGGCGGCGCGAAGAACCATATGTTGGTATTGCCAGATGCTGATCTGGAACTGGTTGCGGACTCTGCAATCAACGCAGGCTTTGGTTCCGCAGGCGAGCGTTGTATGGCAATCTCAGTTGTGGTTGCGGTTGAACCAGTTGCAGATGCGCTTATCGAAAAGATTGTTTCTCGTATGGATAAATTGCGCACCGGTGATGGTCGCCGCGGCTGCGATATGGGTCCCCTGGTTACGAAAGAACACCGTGACAAAGTCGCTGGTTACATCGAAGTTGCCGCAAAAGATGGTGCGACAGTTGTTGTTGATGGCCGTAACGTAAAGGCAGATGGAGAGTCCGCCGGTTTCTGGCTTGGACCAACCTTGCTGGATAAAGTGCCAACTACTTCTAGCGTTTATAAGGATGAAATCTTCGGACCTGTCCTATCTATTGTGCGCGTTAAGTCATATGACGAAGGCGTTTCACTAATAAATAGCGGTGCTTTCGGCAATGGAACCGCCATCTTTACAAACGATGGTGGCGCTGCGCGTCGCTTCCAGAATGAAATTCAGGTGGGAATGGTCGGAATCAACGTGCCAATTCCCGTACCAGTTGCCTACTACTCATTTGGTGGTTGGAAGCAATCGCTATTTGGTGATACCAAAGCGCACGGAGAAGAAGGTGTTCATTTCTTTACCCGTGGCAAAGCGATCACAAGTCGCTGGCTTGATCCAAGCCACGGCGGCATCAATCTTGGATTCCCACAAAACTAATTCGAATAAGATAAAAGAGAAAGCGAAACTAATTATGGCCACTCGCAAGATGAGCGTTGGACAGGCGATTATTGAATTCCTTTCTCATCAATACACAGTTGATGGCGATCACCGCGAACGCACGATTGCTGGTGTCTTTGGAATCTTTGGCCACGGCAATGTAGCGGGTATCGGTCAGGCGCTAAAGCAACTCTCTATCTCCGATCCCGGGCTAATGCCTTATCACCAAGCGCGAAATGAACAAGCGATGGTGCACGAATCATCTGCCTATGCCCGAATGACGCGGCGCCGTTCAACATTTGCTTGCGCATCATCTGTCGGACCGGGTGCAACAAATATGTTAACTGGCGCTGCAGTTGCGACCACAAATCGCTTGCCAGTTTTGTTATTCCCCGCCGATACCTTTGCAACTCGTGTATCTGACCCCGTGCTGCAACAACTCGAACAACCATATGACCTTTCTATCTCGGTAAATGATGCCTTTAAGCCACTCTCAAAATTCTTTGATCGCATCAATCGCCCAGAACAAATCTTTACTTCACTACTGGGCGCAATGCGCGTCTTAACCGACCCTGCTGAAACGGGTGCCGTCACTATCTGTCTTCCAGAAGATGTTCAGGCAGAAACTATTGAGGTTCCTGAAGAATTCTTAGCCGATCGTGAATGGCATATCCGCAGACCACGCCCAGATCTTGGTCTTTCCGCAGTTGCCGCCCGCGCAATCGCTAATTCAAAGCGACCATTTATCGTCGCCGGTGGCGGAATTATTTATTCAGATGCGCACGCTGCGCTAACTAAATTTGTTGAAGCAACTGGAATTCCTGTTGGGGTTTCACAAGCCGGAATGGGTTCATTGCCTTGGGATCATCCACAAATGTGTGGTTCTGTTGGTGCAACTGGCACGACTGCGGCAAATCGCTTAGCCAAAGAAGCTGATCTAGTTATCGGTATCGGAACGCGTTACAGCGATTTCACAACCGCATCGCGCAGTATCTTCCAGAACCCCGATGTGAAGTTTATAAATATCAATGTCACCGCCTTCGATGCCTTCAAACACGGCAGTGCAATACCAGTGGTCGCAGATGCGCGAACTGCGTTAGATGAGTTAACTCAAGAGCTATCAACATTTAAGGTCTCTGGAGATTACGCAAAGCAGATTGCTGATGAAAATAAGGTTTGGGATGCCATCGTCGATGCCGCATTTGTTGATCAGAAGTTGGCTAAACCCAGTCAGAGCGAAATCATCGGCGCAGTTCAAGCCGCTACTGATCCACGAGATGTTTTGGTTGGCGCGGCAGGTTCGCTGCCGGGTGATCTCCACAAATTATGGCGCGTACGCGATCCCCTTGGTTATCACATGGAATATGCCTTCTCTTGCATGGGCTATGAAATAGCCGCCGGACTTGGTGTGGCACGCGCAGATTCATCACGCACTCCAGTTGTAATGATGGGTGATGGCTCTTATTTAATGATGCATACCGAACTCGTTACCGCAGTTGCCGAAGGTTTGAAATTTATCGTGGTCCTAGTGCAAAACCATGGTTTTGCATCGATTGGCCATTTATCTGAAGATATCGGCTCACAGAGATACGGAACCAAATATCGCTTCCGTGATACCAAATCAAATAACCACGAAACAGGCGATGTCCTGCCGATTGATCTTGCGACGAATGCCGAAAGCCTAGGAATGAATGTAATTCGTATTGCGGAAAGTCCAAATGCGATCGCTGATCTATCTGCCGCAATGAAGGTCGCTAAGGCGCACCCAACTGCAACTTTGATCCATATAAATAGCGATCCACTGTTGTATGCCCCCGGTGGCGAGGCTTGGTGGGAAGTTCCAATTCCTGAAATCTCAACTCTTGAATCAACTCAAAAGGCATTCGCAAATTATAAAGAGGCGCGCAAAGTGCAGAAGAAATATTTAGGTAAAGGCTCCGTAGAGCGCAATTAAACGTAGGTGACTTCGCGGAATGTTCGTTTTATTGACAGGGTGAGCCTGTCATCTTTGGGATCGGCTACGCGAAAGAAGCAAATGATCCGTTTGCCGTACTTCTTCTCTTCCGCTCCTGGATCGGGATAGAAATAACCGTAGGTGAGCGAGCTTGGCAAATCTTTCTGGCCAGTTAAAGTATCCAGCGCTGCCTTGTCGCAGGCGGACCCTGCTTCCTTTTTCGCGGCCTCAGAATTTAAATCCTTCGCCTTTAGCTTTCCGGTGTAGAAAACTTCGTAATGGTGGGCAGATGTGCAGCTAGTCAAATAAAGAGTTTTATAATTTGTATCGCTCCACTTGCTTGATTTAGTAGGCGCTTTGTTGGCCGAGTAACAACCTAACTGCAATTGCAGATAAAAGGTTCCTTTACCCAGGGCCTGAGTTGGAAGCACGCCTAGCGCAAAAGTAAAGGTGAGAATTAATACGACAAACTTCTTCATATCCAGGATCTGCCACCTCTTTGCTCGTGATGGCGTGATTGCGAACATGAGGGTAAGCATATGACCTAACCCTCAACCTTACCTTTGTGTTTCCATTGTGCGACACGAGTGACTTATTTAATCTAGCCGAGGCGTTGTGTTGCTACCCCGCTGGACTACTCTTTGTCTCACCCAGAAAGTATGGATTAGTTAATCGACTAATCTCTCGAGAGGAGCTCAATTGTTTAAGAACTTTAAGAAGATCGCTGCCGCAACTGCTGCAGCAGGTCTACTCGGAATCGCACTAAGCGCGTGTTCGACTGCAGAAAAGGCAGCAAGCGAGGCAGATTGCGGAACTGAAAAAGCATTTTGTATCGGTGTTGTAACAGACCTTGGAAAGGTTGACGATAAGTCATTTAACCAAGCTGCTTGGGAAGGCGCTGTCGCTGGAGCGGAAGCTACCGGTGGTTTTGCTAAGTATGTAGAAACTACAGATTCAAAGGATTATGCAAAGAACATTGCTCTCTTCGGAGACAAGGGTTACAACGTAATTGTTACCGTTGGATTCTTGATGGCAGAAGCAACAATTGCTGCTGCAGCTGAATATCCAAATGTTAAGTTTGTTGGCGTAGATCAATTCAACGGAACAGATGCGGCAAACGTAACTGGTCTAATCTTTGATGAAGATCGCGCTGGCTTCCTTGCAGGTTACTTGGCCGGAAACCTCACCAAGAGCGACAAAATTGGTGGCGTACTTGGTATGAAGGAAGTACCACCAGTTCGCAAGTTCGGTGAGGGTTACGAAGCAGGAATTGCTTACGCAGCCACAGAACTAGGCAAGACAATCAAGTCATCTGTTATCTACCACGCAGCTGGAGATACAGCATTCAACGATCCAGCATGGGGTGCATCAACTGCTTCTCAATTGTTAGGTCAGGGATTTGACGTGATCTTCGGTGCAGGTGGAAACACAGGTAACGGAGCGATCACAAAGGTTGCTCAGACAGCCGGTGCATTCTGTATCGGTGTTGATATTGACCAGTGGAACACAGTCCCAGAAGCTCAGCCTTGCTTGGTTACATCAGCCGAGAAGAAGCTAGTTAAGGGTGTAACCGATCTAGTTATCGCCGCTAAAGATGGAACCATCGCAGCCGGTAACTTCGTTGGTCAAGTTGGTCTATCTGACTATCACGATCTAGCAAGTTCAGTTTCACAAGAAATCCAGGACAAGGTCTCTGCAATTACTGAGAAGATCATTTCTGGTGAATTGGCAACTGGCGTAAAGCCATAACCAATATAAATACATAGAAATATGTAAATATAGGTGAGTAGTTCGAATGGGTGCGCAGCAATGCGCACCCATTCGACGCTCTATAGAAATTTGAGATTTGCGGCTAGAGTTGAGATATATAAAAATTTACTTTTCGAGTATTTCCCGCACTAGAAATTGGATGTCATGTCTAAGTTGATTGATGAAGCAAAAGATTCAAGGCGAAAATATGATGTTGGTTCTTGGATAGTCCCAATCATCGCGGTTGTTACCGCCATGCTCGTTGCATCAGTTTTAATGATGATCCAAGGCCTTGACCCAATGCTCGCCTACAAATCACTCTTCACCACTGCGTTTGGTTCAAGTGAAGGCATCGCAGCCACTTTAGGAAAAGCTACTCCACTTGTTTTAAGTGGACTTGCAGTAACTCTTGGCTTGCGCGCCGGATTATTTAATATTGGCGTTCAGGGACAACTGCTTACTGGCGCACTCGCCTCAGCGTGGGCAGGATACGCGCTCTCCAACCTGCCACCATTGGTTCATATCGCACTTGCCTTAGCATTTGGTTTCTTCTTCGGTGCACTTGTTGGCGCAATCGCTGGTTACCTAAAAGCATTTCGTGGAGTCCATGAAGTTATAACTACGATCATGCTCAACTCAATCGTGATGGGAATCGTTGATTACTTAGCTTCAAATCCATTTAAAGAGCCTGATCAAGCGCTCACCAGAACTCCTCAAATTTTGGATTCTGTGCGTCTGCCAATGTTTGGCAACTTCCCAAGTGGTTTCTTCTTAGCCGCAGCACTTGCATTTCTAATGTGGTGGATTTTGGGATTCACAACTACAGGATTTCGATTCAATACCGTAGGACGAAATCGATTTGCTGCTTGGTATGCCGGTATTTCATATAAAAAGACTATTTTCTTCGCAATGCTTTTCTCTGGCGGAATTGCTGGACTTGGCGGCGCCGTTGAAACTCTAGGAATAACTTATAGATTCGAGCCCGCCTTTAACTTAGGCCTGGGATTTGATGGGATTACTATCGCACTCCTTGGGCGCGTCCATCCCGTCGGAATTATTCCTGGCGCAATCTTGATTGGTGGCATGCGCGCTGGCGCAGCGAATATGCAATTTGATGCCGGTGTAGCCCCAGAGCTAGTGGACCTTCTCCTTGCAATGATTCTCTTCTTTGTGACCGCACCTCTGATTTCAAGGTTCTTTAAAAACTCTTCCAACCGTTCTCTTACAGGGGGTTGGGGAAATTGATAACTCTAATTAAACGCAGAGGCTCTTACTACTTTCTTGCCGTAACACTTGCAACTCTCTACTTGTATTCACAATCAGCGAATATCACAACTTCAGTATTTTCAATTGCGGTTACTTTTGCTATGCCCCTTGCCCTGGCAGCAATGGTCGGAATCATGTGCGAACGAACTGGAATCGTCAACATCGGTATCGAAGGTACCTTGCTCCTATCTTCATTCGTTGCCTTCTATATTGCGATTGCAGCTAAAAGCATCCTGATCGGTTTCGTAGCCGCAATGGCCACCGGCGTTGCCATGAGTTTGCTGCTTGCTCTGATGAGCGTGACTTGGAAGATGGATCAGATCATCGCCGGAACCATATTGAATATTTTGGCTACTGGATTGACATCATTCTTTTACATACAAGGCAACATGCTTCCAAGCATGTTTAAGCAGAAACCAATTCCAGGGCTATCAAATCTTCCATTCTTCGGAGATGTTCTCTTTAAGCATGGCTTATTAATGTATCTGGGCTTCGTTGTAATCATTACTTTGTATTACGGTCTATTTCACACACCTTGGGGATTGCGCACTCGCGCAGTAGGAGAGCACCCATCATCTGCCGACACTGCAGGCGTTTCAGTCTCACGTATGCGTTATGTAAATGTGGCAATCGCAGGTGCAATCGGAGGACTCTGCGGCTCTTACTTAGTTCTTGAACTTGTCGGTTCTTGGAACCGCGGCTTTACCGCCGGTAAAGGCTTTACCGCACTTGCGCTGATGATCTTTGGGCGATGGAATCCGATGGGAGCGCTGGCTGCTGCGATGTTCTTTGGTATTGCCCAAGCTGGGGCAAATCAATTAATGATTAACGGGACTGTAAATATCCCACCGCAATTTGTCGGAATTTTGCCGTATGTAATGACAATTATTGTTTTAGCGATTTCGGCTGGAAAAGTCAGACCGCCCGCTGCTGAAGGACAACCATACGAGAAGGGACAATCGTGATGAGTGCGCTCCTTGAAATTACTGGAATCTCCAAGCAATATCCGGGAGTCCTAGCAAATGACAATATCTCGTTAACGGTAAGCGCGGGAGAAGTTGTTGCGCTCCTTGGTGAAAACGGTGCAGGTAAATCCACGCTGCTAAAGGCGGTCTTTGGTTTAGTTAAGCCAGATTCAGGTGAGATAAAAATTGGTGGAGAACCAATTGTCTTTGGAGATACCGCTGGAATTATTTCGCGTGGTGTGGGAATGGTTCACCAACACTTCCAGTTGGTTCCGGTAATGACTGTTGCAGAAAACATTATTCTTGGTGATGAGCCAAAGCGCGGACTCTTTATAAATATGAAGGCAGCGCGCGCTGAAATCATCGCCCTTTCCAAGCATTATGGGCTTGAAGTAGATCCAGATGCAGTTATTGAAGATCTGCCAGTAGGTATGCAACAGCGCGTAGAAATTCTGAAGGCGCTTCGTAAAGATGTAAAATTGTTGATTCTCGATGAACCAACTGCTGTATTAACTCCCCAAGAAATCGACGAGCTGCTCTCTGTCGTCCGCAATTTAGCGAAATCTGGCGTTGGTATTGTGCTTATTACCCATAAGTTGCACGAAGTTATGGCTGTGGCTGATCGCGTTGTTGTTCTGCGTGGTGGCAAGTTAATCGGAACTACCTCCCCGAAGGAAACCGATGAAGCTGGCCTGGCACAAATGATGGTCGGCCGCTCAGTTGTGCTTCAAGTAAATCGCACTGAAGCTAAACGTGGCGGCGTTGTCCTAGAAGTTAAAGGCTTGCAAGTTCGTGATGATCGCAAAATCCTTTCGGTAAAGGGAGTCGATCTCTCACTTCATAAAGGTGAAATCCTAGGTATCGCAGGCGTAGAAGGAAACGGTCAGCGCGAATTTGTTGAAGCGATCTGCGGAATGCGCCACCGTGAAGCCGGTGAAGTAATAATAAATGGCGTTGCCACTAAAGATATGCACCCACATGGTGCCCACGAAGCAGGTATTTCGCATATTCCGGAAGATCGCGAGAAGCACGGATTGGTTTCGAGTTACAGTATCGCCGATAACTTGATTCTCAATCAATTTGATCAAGAGCCATTTGCCAAAGGTTGGATTCGCAATCTAGGTGAGATATCTAAGAATGCAATCGCAATGGTGGAAAAGTTTGATATCCGAACCCCATCAGCTTTAAACACTGCCGGTTCGCTGTCCGGTGGAAATAAGCAGAAGGTAGTTGTTGCGCGTGAACTATGTGAAGATCTTCCAGTTCTGATCGCTGCGCAACCAACTCGCGGTGTCGATGTCGGCTCCATTGAATTCATCCATAATCAACTTCTTTCTGCGCGCGATAAAGGTGCGGCTGTGCTGTTGGTTTCGGCTGAATTAGATGAAATTCTCTCGCTCTCAGATCGTATTGCGGTTATGTCAGGCGGAAAGATCGTTGCGATTGTGGATTCCAAAGGCGCTGATCGCAACTACATCGGCCGCCTCATGGCCGGTCTCGATAAGTAAGGTTCTGAAATGAAGATCGGCATCATTGCGGGTACCGGTTTTTACAATCTACCTGCGCTAGCGGGATCTACACCTCAAGCCGTTGATACCGTTTATGGAAAAGCTTTAATCACTTCTGGAAAATGGCACGGTGTCGAAATTGCATTTCTTACTCGCCACGGCGTTGATCACAGCGTTCCGCCGAGTGCGGTTAATTACCGTGCGAATATAACAGCGCTAAAGAGCGCTGGTGTGGATTTTGTTATCGCTGTAAACGTGGTCGGCGGAATAGATCCAAAGTTGCCAGCAGGTTCGCTGCAACTACTTGATGATTTTGTAGATTTCACACACGGTCGCGCAGATACTTTCTTTGATGGAGTACAGCCTGGTGGGGTGCAACATATCGATATGTCTCACCTCTACGATGCTGAAGTAAAAGCTGCGATGGCCAAAGCAGCAAAGGATGCCGGTATCACCTTAAATACCGGTGGCGTTTACGCTGGCTTTAATGGTCCACGCTTTGAAACACCAGCAGAAATTCGTCTAGCCGCGCTATCTGGTGCGACAGTTGTTGGAATGACTGGCGTGCCAGAAGTTTCGCTAGCTAAAGAGGCCGGGCTACGTTATGCCGCAATCGCACTCGTTGTTAATCCTGCAGCCGGAGTCAGCGATATGCCAATAACAATGGAAGATATAAATACAGCCCTAAAGGCAGCAAGCGAAAAGGTAATCACCATCATTGATGGAACCATCAAGGCTTTCGCCTAATGCTTGATTTGCTAATTAAGAACGCGCGTTATGCCGTTACTTCAAATGCTAAGAATGAAATTCTTGAAGGTGTCTCCATCGGAATAACAGATGGCAAAATTGCATATATCGGGAGTGATTCACCTGAGGCTAAGGCAATTTATGATGCAACAGATAAATTAATTTCACCAGGTCTAATTAATAGCCACACTCACCTTGGCATGTCTTTACTGCGTGGCTGGGCCGAAGGCGTGAACCTGCAAGGTTTTCTGGAGCGCGTTTGGGCGGCAGAAGGCGCGATTATGGATGAAGCAACTTGCGAACTCGGTACCGAACTCGGTGCGCTGGAAGCCTTACTCTCTGGCACAACCACAACAATGGATATGTATTTAAATCCAGTTGCCACCCATCGCGGAGCAGTTCGCGTCGGTCTGCGCCATATCGCTGGGCCAATTTTCTTTGACTTCCCCGGTTTAGATGGTCTGCAATGGAACCAGAGAATTGAACGAGCACACCAATGGCCGGCAGAACTCGCCAAAATTGGCGGACCGTACATTCCAACTTACTTTATGCCGCATTCAACTTATACAGATTCGCCGGAGAATTTAACCGAAGTCGCAGCGATTGCCAAAGAACTTGGTGCGCGCATTCACTTACACGTATCTGAAACCGAGGCAGAAAATACTGATGTGCAATCTCGATACTCCAAATCCCCTACTGAAGTTTGCCGCGATACCGGCATCTTGGATGTGCCAACAATCTTCGGACACGGCGTGCATTTATCAGATTCTGATATGAAGATTGCAGCGAGCAAAGGCACTTCAGTCGGACACTGCCCCGGAAGTAATTTAAAGCTTGGCTCAGGGCTAGCGCGATTTAACGATATGCGTAAAGCCGGTATCACCGTTGGTCTTGGCACTGATTCTTGTTCTTCATCCAAT
>Ga0315905_10005803_pt1 | contig 12557 bp, 13 predicted proteins | sample LakEriMetagenome_5_FD_203522 | JGI IMG/M metagenome (GOLD analysis project Ga0315905, IMG submission 203522) | Freshwater fungal communities from buoy surface, Lake Erie, Ohio, United States - Buoy 4 MA121 | ecosystem: Environmental > Aquatic > Freshwater > Lake | place: USA: Lake Erie, Ohio... | reverse complement strand
GAGGGCCTCGTGGACGGGTCCAAACGACCGGACCCCGGCTTGAAACAGCATCACTGGCTTGGTCCAGGTGTCTACTTTTGGGAGGAAAGTCCTTCCAGAGCGCTGCGTTGGGCCGAAGACAGCAAAAGAGCGGGTCGGCTCAGCCAGCCGGCAGTCGTCGGGGCAGTCATCAACATGGGGAACTGCCTCAACTTCATCGAAGCTGCCCACGTCCAGCTCGTGACTGCGGCCTACGATGTTTACAGGCAGGTCTGCGAAGACACCTCGGTTACGATGGCGGAAAACAAAGGCTCCCTGTTGGAGCGGCGGTTCCTCGACCACGCCGTCTTCAAAACGCTCCACGAAATTCGAGAGGAACAGAAGCAGCCTGCCTTCGATACAATCCGAGCCTTCTTCATTGAGGGGACCGCCATTTACCCAACCGCCGGCATTCGTTCTCTGGATCACATCCAGATCTGCGTAACCAACCCCGAGAGTATCCTCGGGTTTTTCCACGTGCATGACCCGAATGCCTCGGCGTTCCGCTGAACCTGTGTTTCACGGCAGGTGTGAAAAGCAATTAGGCACGAAAACAGCCTACGTGCTTCCACCAGGCTGACCAGCGTGCGTGGCTACGATTTCGGGCTGATTCGACCCAGGGTTCGAGCTTCGGCCATCCTTGGCGGCATGGGTCCCATCACCATCACGGTTCACGAGTCGGAGCCGGTGACCGTCCCGGCAGAATTGCTCGGCGAGCTCAAGGTCAAGCCCGGCGACCGACTGGAATGGAGGGTTGACGGGGGCGAGTTGGTTGTCCGCCGGGTTCGTTCTGTGGATTCCTTGCGTGGGTGCCTCGCGTCGACGGTGCCATTCCCCGGTCTGGAGGCCGAAAAAGCCGCCGCACGCAGTGTCGGCTACTCAAAGGTCTTGAGGTTTTGTGCCAATGTGCAGGGTCGGCAACTTTCCCTAAATAGATTGGACGGACCCCCGAAATAGATGCGGAAGTGTGGGGTGATGAAAGTCATCGACCACTACTCTCCGCGGGGCTGCGGCAACGGCATGTGCCCCGGAATCATCGTCACCGACCGCAACACCGTGCTCGTCCAGGGCCGGGTGCTTGCGAAGGATGACAAGGCCCAACTGACCGTCCCCGGGCACGAGGACGTCGTCGAGATTCCTCGGGAGGTCTTCGACGACCTTTTGAGCCAGTTCCTCCGGCGGTAAAAAGCGCCCCGGACCCTCAAGGTCCCCTGCCCTTCCTGCCGAAGGGCTCCACAAGCGCCGTCTGGGACCACCTCCCTGGCGGCGTATTTCTGTGTTTACGGAAACACGATTGTGGATGCGCTTTGGGTCTCCCCCGTTTCTTTGACCGACATCGTGGCTGTCTTCGGCTTCCTCGTGGCCCTTGTGGGGCTGGGAACGAACACGTTTCAGGTGCGTCTTTTGGTCCGCCAAATCCGACTGGATGCCTTGATTCGAATCGCTGACTCCAGTCGAAGGTTTGCGGCCATCGCCATCGAGCGGCCGGAATTGTGGGAGGCCATGCAGATTGCTGAGCCACGCTCTGGTCATGAAGGGTTCCGACGTGACCGGTTCATCCAGCTCTGGCTGAACCACGTCGTGGTCGTCTGGAAGTGTTGGCGAAGCGGAATGCTCGACGTAGACGATTGGGAAGCCTGCTGTCGGGACATCGAGGCCATCCTGTCGCTCCCCGCAGTCCAGGAAGAGTGGCTGAGGGTTCGGGACTACTACCCAAGGGCGTTTCAACAGGAAATGGCAAGGGTGAGCAACGGTGTGGTCACCGCCACGGTTGTCCCATGACGCGTTGTGCCATCGGAGACTGGGGTAGAGCCGGAAGGGGCCGAAGCGAAGCGGCCATCGGTCGCGGCCCTTTCCGTGCGAGTGGGGCCCGGTCTCCGGTGGCCGTGGTGAATCAGTAGTCTTCCGGAAGCAGGACGGTCGTCCCGCTTCGGTCAGCCTCAGTGATGATCCAGAACTTGGTTCCTTGGGTGTCGGTGTACGCGGACAGAATCCGGAACCCTTCCCGGGCGGAGAGGTCGTTCTCTTGGCGGTCTTCCGGCGAAAGGTCACCCCAGTCGCCGGTAGCATGACGACGAAGGGCCTGCTGGACACTATCCGGGTCGAGGCTGGCCATCGCATTGGCGGTGATGACGGTTTTTCCGAGGGAAATCTGGGTTCGGGGTGTTTCGGGCTTCATGGGTCCTCCTGAAAATGGAAAAGCCGCCCGTTCGGTGGGCGGCTGTGGTGCTACTCGCTGGCTGGTTCTTGTTTCCCGTTGGCGTGAATCCATCGGTGGACGAGGTCAGCGACCTTCTCCACGAGGGGCAGGTCATCGCGACCGAAGCTATCGGTGGTTTTCCAAGAATCGTCGGCGTCCTTGTAGAGGCGGCCGAAGGTGACCGAATGCCAGGTGCCAGTAGCCGAGCTATTCACCCAAACCGCGGCTTTGACCGAGCCGAGGCGGATTTCGTGGACAGGCTTGTTGTTCATGACGGGGTCTCCTTTTGAGGCGAGAGGGTCCATTCCCTCTCTTCCAAGATGCGGAGAGAGGGAATGGAGACTCACCAAAGGCCCGTGCCAGATTCCTTAACCTGCGGACTACAAATCGCGTTTAACCTCTGCCTCCAAACGCGTTGCGAAGTCTTTTGCCTCTTCCTCTTGGACCAAGACGACCCGGGGGACCTGCTCCAGGAGCTTTCGGGCTCGGTCGTATCGAGGCCAGCAGTTCTCGTGCGTTGGTTTGCCCAGAAGATAATGAATCCGAGGTTCGTCCGCACTTCTGGCTAGTTGAGTACCACGGCTACACCATTCATTGGCTTTTCTGTCGATCGAGTCTGGTTCAAGCAGGTCGAACGATAAAGTTTCGTACACATGCCAAACACCGTTTTTCCAGGCCTGCTCGAAACAGTGTTCAGCCAACGGTGCTTGTACTTCGTGTGGCTCAATTCGTTGCGCTACGATTGGATTCTCAAACGCCTTACGATACACCTCGCGAAAGACTTGGTCATCGCTTCTGTTGGAACGCTCCGCCGGCCGGAAATGCTTGCCGATATGTCTGTCAAATAGACGTTTAAGCTCCATCTCCGGGTTGGCGGTAAGCCCGGCACGGGCTCCTCCCCAAACTAGGGAACCTTCATCGAGCGGCACCACGCGGTACGCTAATCCGCGCACAGAATCCGGAAGCGCTTCAAGAGGGAGACTTTCAGAAAGTTCCCTTCCCATTGCCTTAAACTGCCGGTCCACGTACTCGATCAAACATCGAAAACCACGTTCATCCAAGCCGTTGAAAAAGTGCTTTAGCCGGGCCTGCCGCTTGGTCCCCATGAACCCAAGAAATCGGTTTTCTCGGGACCACAATGCCAGCCCAACGTTCGCGAACTCACCGGACTCGGGGTCCTGGGAGTAGCGAAGGAAGCAATAGCTGTATTCCTTGCGATTCATGATTGGAGGCTCACTTGAAGGTACTCGCGAAAATCCGTGTACCCAGCGGTCAGTTGGGAAAGGTACCGGTCGATCCGACTCAAATCCAGCGTCGCTTCGGGGAATGCGCGGCAGGACGCCTCCAAAAGGCCCGGAAGGCGTCCATCCATTTCAAGTTCCAACCATTCTTCTCGAAGGTGCTTTCCGAATGAAGCATCGACGTTCCCCACCAACTTCCTCAGGCAATGCTGCCGCAACGGCCGTTTCCCCAGATAGGCTCTCCACGGATACGGGTCAGGACTTGTCTCACCTAAATGACCGAAGCACCGCTCATGGTCGAGGACCGCGATCTGGTCTCCGTTCCACTGGAGATTCGGGTTTTCAGAATCACGGTCATCCTGCTGCACGAGTGCATCGAAGGTAAGGATACTCTCCACTGTCTCCTGGGGAAAATTTTGTATCCCCATGCCGACCGGAAGTGTCTTCCAATCTGGGCCAAGCGCGACCGTCCCAAAGTTGTTCCCGCAGCTCTCTCGGAGCAGCTCCTGGTAGGCAGGATGCTCGCGGGCGAGACGCTCGAAACCATTGGGTATCACGACAACGACGGGCTCCGGGGCCTTCAGCCCCAATGACCTTGCTAACAACGTCGTGAACATCTCGACGCCCGGTGCGTTAGGACGATTCGCGTAGCCAGCTCGGGATTTCAGGAAGAGTCGTTGCGACTCTCCGGCATCCGTCTCCCCTCGGATTGTCATCGGCTTGTTCAAGCCGCGGCATGTCGGCTCTTGGAACTCGCACGCATGGAAAACTCGGATCATGGCTTCGTCTCTCGGTCAAATTGAACCCATCAATGGGCCAACCACCAGCTTTTGGCTTGTGTCGCGGTCGGATGGGCCGAACCGCTAGTCACGGGTTGAGCATCTTCAGTTCAACCAGCGTGGGTCCGAGCCGCTGAAGTGCACGGCGCATCTCGACGACACGGTCGTAGGTCGCCGCATCTCGCTTGAGGTCAGACCGGGGTAGCCGAGGGCGGTCCTTGTCGAGGTTGCTGAACGTGATCTGGTGGAGGACCTGGATTCCGCGGTCCCCGGAGATGAAGCCACTGAGTTTGCCCCAGGACATGGGCCCCTTCTCTTCGAGGAGCCTGCCGTCACAGTCGATTCGTCCGGGACTGATGACCGGTGCGAGGAGGTTCTGGATGGAGGCGGACTGGGCCTCCTCGATGAGCTTCTGCTTGGCGAGGGCGGCAGCCGCCTCGCGCTTCTTACGTTCGCCTTCCTCAATCAACTGCTGCGCCTTGCGCTTGCCGTCGTCGACGATGCCCTTGTTCTTGGCATCTTCTTCAAGCTGCTGGGCGGTCTTCTTGGCGTCGGCCTCATCTTTGGCGATGGCCCGGGCATTCTTGGTGCGCATGGCCTGGATAGCGTCGTCCAGCGAGGCGGCGGCCTTGGCATTGGCCTCAGGCACTTTGGCTTGGGCCTCTTCCAGCATGCTCTTGATGAAGGCGGACACCTTGGTCAGGTCGGCGTCGGCGGTGTCGGCCCACGACCGAGCCTCGTCGATGACCTTTTCAGCCTCGGGTGACGGCTGAGTCTCCGTCCCTCGGTTCTCTGCGTTGCGGATGAGGATTCGGCGAACGCCTTCGAGGTGAGTCACACCAATGCTGCGCTTGGGGACATTCAGCTTGGCTGACAGGAACGTGGAGCAGGCCTCGACCAGGTCCGGGAATTGGGTGACTGGCACCCCAGCGGCCCCTTTACGAAAGTCCGTCAACTCTCGCTCAACCTGGGGGATGCGTTCGAGGAGGCCATGGAGGTTGTTGGTGACGACCCCAGCCCGCCCAGCAAATGAATCCCGAAGGCTTTGAGAAATAGCCAAGCGGTTCTCTCGTTCCTGCTTCGTCTTCTCTGCCTCCGCCTTGGTAGCCCGAGCCTTCTCCTCTTCGAGCTGCTTCTCGGCGGCGAGGCGCTTGGTTTCCGCCTCCATTTTGCCACTGTGGGTCTGGTAAAGGAGATACCCGACGGTTCCAAGTGCCGCCAAGAGGACGACGACGCAGACCATCAGGAGGGTTCCAACGGAGATACCTCCGGATTGTCGGGTTCGGTGCTGGGTTGGGTTGGGTGTCGTGAGTTTCATGGGTCGAGGGTCCGGCGCATGAAGTCGCCGAAAGGGGAGTTGGCCTTCTTGAAGGGCGGAGCTTGGTCGGTGGGCTCGGAGTCCACCGCTTCGGCTTTCTCGGGCTTGGGTGGATTCGCCTCCCCTGCCCCGGCCTGAGCGGCTTTCTTGGAGCGGCTCCGTTTAGCGGGAGGTTTCTCTTCCGTCGCCTCGGTCAAGGCCTTCGGTTTTTCAGGCAGAGACCCAAGCAGGGCGTCCTCTTCCGCAGGGGTCCACGGCTGGAGGCTCTGGTCACCCATGGGCCGGTTCTTCTGGTTCGGAAACCTAGCCGCGTGCTCCTTCGAGGGCTTCCGGTTCATCGCGTAGACGACTTGAGCGTCCTCGTCGGTGGAGTACGGGTCGCCGACATCCGGGACATGGTGAATGCCCTGGATGCGACTCCCAGGGCGGTTCTCCGGAGCTTCGAGATTCAGGAACTCGCCGTTCAGGAAGAGCGGCCGCGTCACGACATCCTTGGCATGCGTGACACTGTTGTCCTTGCCGTAGGTATGGCTGATTTTCGTCTCGGTGGCCTCGCGGTCGCCGAAGTATTTGGACGCCCACTCAGCCGTGGCGGCGTTGCCGACACGGAGGAAGGTCTTGTTCTCGCAGAGTCCAAGGATTTCGTCGGTGCGGTCGGGCCCGTAGGCGGCCCGCATCCCGCTGACGTCCTGGATGCCCAGAAGGATGGAGGCTCCTTTGCTGCGACCGACCCCGAGCAGCTCGGCCATGCAATCGACCTCCTTCATCCAGCGGAACTCATCGAGCACAATCCAGGTGTGCGGTTGGGATACGTCCTCCCACGCCTGGAGTTCGTCGGAAATCATCCGCAGCAGGAGCCCATTGATGGGATTGAGGGCTTCGAGGTACTTGGGACGGTGCCCAAGAAGGAGGACTCCGTGGCGGCGCTGGCTCGGGTCGTTGGAGAACCAATCCGTGATGGAGAACTGCTTGTCGGTCTTGGCCTGATGCCAGAGGGCGGCAACCGTCTCCAGACGGGACGCCTTGGTGGCAATGGTGGTGAAGACCGATGGGAAGTGGAGAGTGTCCTTGATGTAGGGGTCAGCCTTGATGCGGGCTCGGGGCACTCTGGAAACGAGGCGCTGGATGTTCTCCGGGGACGAGAGGGCGTTGATAAGGTCCCGCAGGGTCCAAGCCCCGGGCCGGAGGCCATTCAAGGCGACGATGGCGGCCCAGACGGTCCTCTGGGCGGCCTGCCAGAAGTAGCTCGTACTGGCGTTCGGCTCGGAGGGAATGATGAGGGCGGCCAGGTTCTGGGCGGCCGCGTCTCCGGTGATGTCCTTGGCGATGTTCCAAGGAGTCGTGCGCTCGTCAAAGGGGTCGAGGAAGTAGATGTCCTCTTCCGGCACCCCTTGGGCGGTGAGGAAGGAGAAGAAGGTTCCCTTCACGTCCAGGAGGACGAGCTTCTCTGGCGGCGCATCCCCCACCGGTGCGCGGAGCCGGTGCACCAGCGATTGAAGGAACAACTCGATACTGACGGTCTTACCGGAGCCCGGGGCTCCGATGATGAGCATGTGCCGTCCGGCCGCTCGAACCGAGATGTCGTGCATCCCCCAGAAGACGGCTCCGCGCTTGGGCTGAATACATGAGGGGGTTGAGCCTACCCCAGAGGCCGGTGCCGGGTTGAGGAAGATGCGCGAGAACCAATCACTCTGACCGCCATCGGATGAACCAGCGAACACCCCGGCCTTCTTGGGGTCGGGGTGGCTGGGCGAATCGTCCATGAAGATTCGCAACCAACTGGATGAGGAATTGTCGGCCATGGCTCAGGAGAAGCGGTCCGGCAGGTGCTGTTTCTTCCCGCCACGGTAGGCGGGGTCGGACGGCTGCTGGGGATTTTGACCGGCAAGAATGGCTCCGGCGGTGGCCCAAGCGGGAAGAAGGAATCGGGAGGCGAACCAGACTCCGAGCATGGAGACGAACAGGGTCCCAATCATCAGCCAGGACCGAGCCCTCCAGTGGTCGGTGACGAAGAGGGCGATGAAGACGGTGGAGATGTAGTTGAAGAAGAAGGACAGCTTCATCAGCACCTTCAATCGGGCCAGGAGGGCCCCGATGTTCTTGGGCAGAATCCACGTCAGGATGAGGAGCGAGAGCCCAAGATAGATGAGGGTAGCCAGGCCCGCGGTGAGCCAGTTCCCGTTGCCATTGACGAACTTCTTCTCCGCCGCACTGACCAGGAGCATGAGCGTGGCGAAACTGGCCAGAAAGTAGCCGAAGCGAATCATCCACGCCTCGAAGGGAGTGGCCCGCTCGGCCCGGCGTCGAATGGAAATGGCTGTGGCCACGAGAGGCGAGGCGTACTCGTTGATCATGGCGATGGCACCGACATCCTTGCCGCACGACGGACACTGGTCGGCCGTCATCGGAAACGGCTGATGGCACGCAGGACACTCGGCCGTGAGGGCCCGCTCCTTTCCTTCCTGCCAAGCCCCTTTGAGCTTCTGGGCAATGAAGTCAGACGCTCCGGCAGGCTTTCCGCATCCGGGGCATACAGTGGCCATCATGGAGAACGTGGCTCCACAGCCATGTGGGCAATCAATCTTCACGGGGAGAGGCTTCGGGCACGACGCTGTTGTTCCTCTTGGGTTCTGTCCAGAGGAGGTTGTTTCTTCTCTTCCTTGCGCTCGGACAAACGGTCCTCGATGCGCTGACGGCGTTCCTGAATGGCTTCGGGAATGGTCCCCTTCCGCTCGCTGCGGTTCATGCGGCGGATGAGGTTCTTCTGGTCGATGCCCGCGGTCTTCTCGTCACAGAAGATGTGGATTTCGTTTCGGGCCCGGGAGGCTTGCACGTAGGACAGTTCGCGGTTGATCCACGTCGGTCCGGCCATGATGAGGACATTGTCCACCGTGGCTCCCTGCGAGCGATGGGTGGTGATGGAGTACCCGAGTCGGATGTCGCGGAATGCAGCAGTGGGCACCTTCACCTTCTTGTTGGTGTCGAGTTCCACGGTCATGAGGCTGCCGCGGATGGCGGTGACGGTCCCGGAGTCTCCCTTGATGACTCCGATGTCCTTCGACTTGCCGGTGAAGAGCACCCGGTCGCCGGTGCGGAAGTGGGTGTCGCCCACGGGGACGGTTTCAGGCCCGAGGAGCCCAGCTTTCTGGCGGACTTCCTGGGCGGCCTTGTTCAGGTGGTCGTTCCACTGGTTGGTGGCGGCGACAATCAGCCCGGACTTGGGATTCTGCCGGTACTTCTCGGACCAGACCTCGATGAGCCGCTGGGCAGTCTCCTCCTTGGTGGGGGCTTCATGGTAGCGGCCCCGCTCAATCAGGCTCTGGATGGCTTTCTCGGCCTGACCGGAAGCCAGGCGGTGCACCACCTCGCGGTCCGCCTCGGACTTCTGGCGGCGAATCTCCTTCAGCTCCATCGACGGTGTTTGCCGGACAATCTCCCGGAAGTGGTTTCCAGCCTGGACGGGCTGAAGCTGGGAGTGGCGACCGTCGCCGGTCAGAATGACCTTGGCTCCAGCGGCGGCAGCCCGGTGGAGGAGGTCTTTCATGAGCTTGGTGTCCACCATCCCGGCCTCGTCCACGAAGATGACTGTCTTCTTGTCGATGAGGGTGGGGTCCTTGGCCTTGGCGTTGAGCTTCAGGTAGGGGAGCTGGATTCGACCCATGGGCCCCATGGCCTTCCAACAGGGAGGATGCTTCCAGACCTCCAGCCGGACCCCGGCCATGGAGAAGAGCGTCCTCCAGGGCTTGTCCTTCGGCGCAATCGGGCCACGGTGCCTCCGGGGGAGGCTGACCTTGATGTGGCCCCAAGTCGTTTTTCCGAGCCACTGGGCAATCCGGGTCCTGCGGAAAACCCCATCGTGAAGACCGGCCAAGGGCCGGGTGGCCTGGGCCTCGATACGAAGGGGTCCAACCTTCAGGACCTTGGTGGAGGGAAGCTGCTTCCGGATGGAGTCCATCGTCCCTGAATCCACCTTCCAGACGAACTTCTTGCCCTCCTGCTGCACCTCGCGGCCTTTGTCCCGGTTGATGAAGGCGTGGATGGAAGAGCTGGGGACTCCAAGGCTGTCTTCCATGGCGCGAGCCACCTGGTTGGTGGGGGCGACCCCGATCACGGTGTAGCCCGCGGCGAGGTAGGCCTGCTTGGTGACTTCATTGGTGGTGCTCTTCCCTGCCCCGGCGATGCCGGTCAGGCAGGCCACGGAACCTTTCCGGCGGGTCAGGGCTTGGACGGCCTGCTTCTGTTCGTCGCTCAGGTTGGGGTTGTCCCGGATGACCTTGCGGTAAATCTCCCGGGACAGGACGTGGTGACGGGTGCCCTGGGCCTGCTTGAGGAGCTGGGCTAGGGACGCCTCGGCATTCTGGAGGTCGGCCCGGGTGTAGTGCATCTCGGTACCAACGAGGCCTGCCAGGACCACCCGCTCGGAGGCCAACTCCTTGGCCACAGCCTCCTTCACCTGCTGAAGGGAAGCCCCGTGGACAACCGCCCGGGTGGCGAGCCGGGTCAGGAACTCCTTCTGGGAAACCACCGTATTGTTGTCGACCAACTTCTCGAAAACCTCCTCGGCCATGCGCGGGAGGGGCACTTCCATGCCGGGCTGAAAGGCGTCCCGGTGCAGGACCTTTTCCGCCTCATGCTGGGACCATCCCAGGATGCGACCGGCGTGCTGCCAGCGGTCGAAGAGCTGTTCCCGGGGAATGGCACTCTCCTTGGCGTGACGAGTGGCCAAGGTGACGGCCTCAGCCGCCTTGGAACCGTGAACACCCAAGCGCTCCATCTCGGCCCGGATCTCCCGGGCCCGAGTGGAGAAGACATCGCAAACAGTCCGGTCCACCCCGGCCACCTCATAGAGGTCCTTTTCCACCTCCACGTGGACCCCAAGTTGGGTCCTCAGACCGTGGGCGGCCACCAACCGGTAAACGGCCCCGATGGCCATCTTGTGGTCGTAGAGGGCCTGAGTGTGAAGGGTGCCGGTAGTGCCGTCGGACCGGACACCGATGTTCTGGAGGACAGCGTGGCTGTGTAGGTTCGGGTCGAGGGCTCGGCTGGTGCCGTGCTGGAAGACGGCAAAGAGCAGGTCAGCCCGGTCAATCTCATGGCCCCCCTTCCCTCTCCGGGTGTGGCCAGCTACTTCCTGGGCGTAGGCGAGGGCGGCCTTGACCGCCTCCTCATGGATTCGCTGGAGGGTCTGCCGGTGCTCCTGGGTGGTCTGGGACCAGAGGACCGAGGCGCTCTTGGGCATGGAGAAGGTCATGTCCCACCCCCGGGTCCGGTTGGGCGAGCCCGGGTTCTGGACGAGCTTCTCGGCGGTGACCGGGTGGTACCCGGCGAAGAGGGTCTTGAGGGTCTTGGCTTCGACGACGTCGTCCTCCTTGAGGCCAAAATGTCCCAGTGCCTGTCCGTACCACCGACCGGGGGGTTCCCCCCCGTTCAGGTAGTAATCCTCGCGGGCCAGTTCCAGGTAGTAGTCACACCCGGAAGCGCTGGAGATTTTGGACAGGGAAAGCATGGGTCATCGTCTTTCCTTGGTCGCCTGCCACTTGGCGGCTCCAGCCTCCGGAGTTGTCTTCTCGGCATAGGCGATGAAGACCGAAGTCGAGGCGTCAATCCACCGCTGGGTCCGCTCGCCCTGTTGCTGAAGTCGCTGGAGTTCCTGGGTGACGATAAGCAGGCGCTCGGACACCTCGTCCAGCTTCCGTTGGAAGTCGGCCAGGCGCTCGCTGCCCTGGAGCCCTTCGAGGATGTACTGGCGGGCGATGTCGGACTTCTTGAGGCCATGGCTTCGGGCCTTCTTGGTGAGGTCCGCATGGACCTCCAAGTCGACCCGAAACGTCAGTGGCTCAGTAGGCTTTGGCATGTGTATACGCTGTTTTATGCCGATTCAGTGGATGCTTTTAGGACAGATTTGGCTTCCGCGTATTCATTCTGTTTACGGTGTAATCATGCTGTTTTTAGGCCTTTGAATGCGGCTTTGGCCCGTGGTTCGTAGCACTGTGGTGCATTGGGTGTGCTGCATCGGAATATGGGTGAAATGCTCGAATCATCGAAAAGGGCGGGCGGAGGCTGTACCCTAAGAATCCGTCGGTTTGGGACGATTGCAAGGCCTGGTCGGAGTCGGGCGAAAGAAAGTTTGAGGGAGTTGAGAACGGAGGGGGTTGGGCGGAAAAGAGTCGATGGGAAGAGAGGCGGAAAGGGACGGGACCGGGGCTAGGGCAAGCGGCGCAAGGCCGCTGCCAGGAGACCCCGGTCCGGCGTCCCGGTGGGAGCCTTACTCGGGATGGACGAGGAGCCATTTCTCCCCGTCGAGGGTCACCTCGGAGAGGGTGAACCCGGGCGACTCCAGGAAGGCGACCGGGTCGAAATGCAACCCATCGCAGGGGGTCTTCTCCCACAAGGCATAGAGGTCCGGGTAGTACGACTCGAAGAGTTCGTACCCGGCCTCGCGGTAGAGGTCTCCGAAGTTGGTTCCCCGGTAGAGGTACAAGAGGACATCCTCCACCTCCTCCGGGGTCACAGTCCGGAGGTCAAGGCCCCGGTCGTGAACCGCGAAGCGGATACGGAGGAAGGCCTCTGTGCCATCGTGACCCAGGTGCCGAAGGAGGTCATCGAGGGCCTCCAGCTCGGAACCGGTGACGGCGTTCCGGCGGTCGAAGAGTGCGGCCACGCCGGGATGGTCCCCGGCGGGCCAGAACTCGGCCTCCCCTGCCCCGTCATGGTCCCAGTCGACGAGTTCGTCGGCGGTGACGTTCCGGTCGAGAGCGGCCTGCTCCCGGAAGTTGAATCCCTCGAAGGTTCCAAGGTCGTGTTTGAGTGTCATGGGTTTCTCCTCTGGTAAGGGCCCCCGGCCCAACCAACGGACCTGCCGGAAGGAAGAGGGGGCGGTGATTTGACTCCCCCTTGGGAGTCACCGCCGCCTCTTCCGAGGCCAGTCCGTGAAAACAAGAAACAGCGAGACGGCTTGAGGCCGGGGAGGGAGCGGCCCGAAGGCGGGAGGGGGTCAACGG
>Ga0315905_10005802_pt1 | contig 12558 bp, 11 predicted proteins | sample LakEriMetagenome_5_FD_203522 | JGI IMG/M metagenome (GOLD analysis project Ga0315905, IMG submission 203522) | Freshwater fungal communities from buoy surface, Lake Erie, Ohio, United States - Buoy 4 MA121 | ecosystem: Environmental > Aquatic > Freshwater > Lake | place: USA: Lake Erie, Ohio... | reverse complement strand
ACGATCAATGGCTTTCCCTACGGCAGCTTTCACGGCACGCGGGTGAAGGAGCAGGTCTATGCGCCGGACTGGTCCACGCCCGAGCGGCTCGCCTACACGAAATCGCTCTTTGATCTGATCGCCGCGCTCGTGCCGGCGGGCGTCGCGGGCAGCGTGAGCACGGTGCCGGGCTCGTTCAAAGCCTGGACCACCGACGATCCGGCGCGCCGGGCCGCGATCTTTTCCAATTTCACGGCGATCGGCCGTTATGTCGCCGAACTCGCGGCGCGGACCGGCCGCGATCTGCACCTCGGGCTGGAGCCGGAGCCCTGCTGTTATTTTGAAACGACGCCGGAGACCGTGGATTTCTTCAACGCCTGGCGCGCGAGCGACGGCGCGGTCGACGCCGAGGGATTGCTCCGCCGGGTGGGCGTGAACTACGACTGCTGCCATCTCGGCGTGGAGTTTGAGGCGCCGGGCGAGGCGCTGGATCGCCTCGCGGCGGCCGGTCTGCGGCTCAGCAAAATCCATCTGAGCTCGGCGCTCCGCGTGAAACCGGATGCCGCGGGCCGGGCGGCGCTCGCGGCGTTTGTCGAGCCGACGTACCTGCATCAAGTCGTGGTCGGCAACGCCACGACCGGGGTCGTGCGGCAGCGCTATGTTGACCTGCCGGACGCGCTCGCCGACGCCGCGCCGTCGCAGCCCGACGACGAGTGGCGCGTGCATTTTCACCTGCCGCTCCATGCTGCGCCCGGCGCGCCGTTTGGCGACACGCGCGATCATCTGCTCGGCGCGCTGGATTGGATGCAGGCGCACCCGACCGCGTGCCCACACGCCGAGATGGAGACCTACACCTGGGAAGTGCTGCCACCCGCCTTGCGCGGCGGGATCGAGGACCAACTGGTGGGCGAATACGAGTGGACGCTCGCGGCCCTCGGGGCGCGGGGGCTTGCATGAGCGCGGAGGCCAAACGCTCCTCCTTCCGCCTCTGGCTCGACCTCGCGCGGGCGGGAAATTTCCCCTCGGTGTGGAGCAACGTCCTGGCTGCGCTCGTGCTCTCGATGCCGGTGGCCGGAGCTTGGCCGCCGTGGTGGCTGATCGGGCTGGGGTTTTTGGCGGGCAGTTTGACCTACGCGGGCGGCACGACGCTGAACGACGTGGCGGACGCGCGCTTTGATCTGCAACACCGGCCGGAGCGCGCGATTCCGCAGGGGCGAATCAAGCGGATGCTCGCGGCGTGGGTCGGAAGCGTGCAACTCGCGCTGGGCCTCGCGTTGCTCGTGCTCGCGGGTGCGGCGTATTACTGGGCGATCGCGCTGGCGGCGGTGATCGTGCTCTACGACTGGTTGCACAAAGGCTGGACCGGCTCGGTGGTGTTGATGGCGGGATGCCGCGTGCTGCTGGCGGTGACGGTGGCCTCGTTGCCCGGGCGCGGGTGGCGGCCGGAGTTTCTTTGGTGGGTCGGCGCGCTGTTTGTTTACATCGTGGTCCTGAGCCTGCTGGCCCGGCGGGAATACAAACCCGGCGCACCGGCGGAGAAATTGGGCCGCTGGGTGCGGCGGATGTTGGCCTTTATCCCGTTTGTGGACGCGATCGCGTTGGCGACGGTGAGCGCGTGGGTGCCGGCGGTGCTGTGCGCGCTGGCGGTGCCGCTCGGAAAATGGGCGCAGCGAAAAGCGGCGTCGGGTTGAGGTGCTTCTGCGGAGGGTAGGGTCTCTGACTCTAAAAACGGCCGTTGAACCACGGATGGACCCGGATGGACCCGGATCCCAAACTGATGGAAGCAGCGAACGATTCATGGTAGGGCCTCACCTTGTGTGAGGCCGGTTCCCCGGCTTGATCCGGGTTAATCCGTGTCCATCCGTGTCCATCCGTGGTTAAAAATTCGGAGGGTTGGGCTGCGGCGGATTTAAGGTTCAAGTGCCCGCGTGCCGGCTCAGGCCGATTTCGTTTTTGAGTGAAAAGGGCGGACCGGCGACTCCGCCCTCTTTTTTTTGGCGATGAACTCTTCAGCTGAAGAAAACCAACAAACAACGGCCAGACCCCTTTTGGCACCCCCCCCCTTTTGGCACCCCCCTTTTGGCACCTCCATTTTTCTGACCCTATCTTTCTGACCTTTCCGGCCTTTTCAGGCCAAGCGTTGGTCAAAAAAATGGGGTCAGAAAAATGCTGGCCGCCCGATCGATCTACGGGAAACAGCAAGGAAGCAATTTTGGGTTCGGTCCGCTGGCGGACGGGCGCCACGGGTGGTTTCGTTTACACCGCCGACTAAATTCGGAGGGTTGGGCTGCGGCGGATTCAAGGTTCAAATGCCCGCGTGCCGGCTCCGGCCGATTTCGTTTTTGAGTGAAGAGGGCGGACCGGAGACGCCGCCCTCCTTCTCTTGGTGATGAACTGGGGCGAGGCGTCGACCTGGCCGGTCTGGCGGGCGCCGAACAGGACGTGCACCTAAGGCTTACGGAGCTTCTCAGCGAGGATGCTGGCGGCCCAGCGGAAATGCATAGTGCGCTTCGTCTATATCGCCCAAAACGAAAGTCGATTTTGTGGACACCAAAATTCGAGGGTAGAGTGCGTTGGCCGATGACCGCTCGTTTTGAGAATCGTCGCGCTGGGTTCGGCGGCGGAATGCCGGCGCGAATGCGGCCTTGCCGTCGCGCCGGGCTTAGCGGCTAAGTCTTGGTCCCGCCTATGGCTGAGTCTTCGCCCAATCTTTCGTTTCCCATCACGCTGCGACACGAGCACCGCCTGATTTTTACCCGCGAGGTATTTGCGGCGGAGAATCTCACGCTGGCGGAGGTGCTCACGCCGCGGGAGCCGGGGCAAGCGGTGCGTGTGCTCGTGTTTTGGGATCAGGGGTTGGAGCCGGCGTTTCCCGGGTTTGGAGCGCGGATTTCGCGGTGGTTTGCGGCCCGCGGCGCAGCGTTGACGTTGGCGGCGCCGCCGGTGGCGCTGGCGGGCGGCGAGCAGGTTAAAAATGATTTTGCCCAGCTCGAAGGGATTTGGGCGGCCATCAACGCGGCGGGGCTTTGCCGGCACTCTTACATCGTCGCGGTGGGCGGCGGCGCGGTGCTCGATCTCGTGGGCTTCGCGGCGGCGACGGCGCATCGCGGGATTCCGCTGGTGCGGTTGCCGACGACGAGTCTGAGCCAAGGCGATGGCGGGGTCGGCGTAAAAAACGGGATCAATTTTTTTGGGAAAAAGAACTGGTTGGGTTCCTTCGGCGTGCCGCACGCGATCATCAACGACCTCGCGTTTTTGCGCGGCCTGCCCGACCGCGAGCGGCGGGTGGGGTTGATCGAGGCGGTGAAGGTGGCGCTGATCCGCGACGCGGCGTTCTTTGAGTTTATCGCCGCGCGGGTGGCAGAGTTGGCCAAGTTTGAAACCGAGGCGTTTGAGGCGGTGATCCGCGAGAGCGCGCGGCAGCACATGGAGCACATCGCGACGGCGGGCGATCCGTTTGAGCGGGGTTCGGCGCGGCCGCTCGATTTTGGGCATTGGGCGGCGCACAAGTTGGAGCAGCTCTCCGGGTTTCGCGTGAGCCACGGCGAGGCGGTCGCGGTGGGGATGGCGATCGATCTGATCTACGCGCGGCGCACCGGGCTGTTGTCGGAGAAAGATGCCGAACGGATTCTCGGGGTGATTCAGGCGCTGGGCTTCGAGTTGTTCGCCCCGGTGAAGCAGATCCGTAGCGCGACGGGCCGGCAGGACATGCTCGACGGGCTGGAAGAGTTCCGCGAACACCTCGGCGGGCGATTGACGATTCCGATGATCCGGGCGCCGGGCGTGCGGCTTGAGATTCACGAGATGGATGGCGCGGTCGTGAAGGCGGCGTTTGATGAGTTAAGGGAGCGGTATGGGTGAGGCGGCGGGAGTTTAACCACGGATGAACACGGATGGACACGAATTCAGAGCAGGCGGATTTCTATCCGCGTCTATCCGGGTGCATCCGCGGTTATGGATCAGATGGACGACGCCATGAGTCGCACCGCGATCATCAACGTGGTGGGGCTCACTTCGCGGGTGCTGGGGCCGGATACGTCGCGGCTTTCGGCGTTGGCGAAGGCGGATGGGTTGATCCGCGTGAAGCCGGTGTTGCCGGCGGTGACGTGCACGGCGCAAAGCACATATCTCACGGGGCTGCCGGCGGCGGGGCATGGCTGCGTCGCCAACGGCTGGTATGATCGCACGCTGGCGGAGCACCAGTTTTGGAAGCAGTCGAACCACGTGGTGCGGGGGAAAAAAATCTGGGAGACGCTGCGTGACCGGCGGCCGGGGTTTACCTGCGCGAAATTGTTTTGGTGGTATAACATGTATTCGAGCGCGGACTGGACGATCACGCCGCGACCGATGTATCCGGCGGACGGGCGCAAAGTGTTCGACGTTTACACGCAGCCGATGGGGCTGCGGGAGGAGATCAAGGCCGACCTCGGGCCGTTTCCGTTTCCGGCGTTTTGGGGTCCGAGGGCGGGCATCGCGTCGTCGGAGTGGATCGCGCGTTCGGCCGAGTGGATTGAGGAACGGCACCGCCCGGACCTGTCGCTCGTTTACCTGCCGCACCTTGATTACAACCTGCAGCGGCTCGGGCCGGATGATCGAAAGCTCGGGGAGGATTTTCGGGAGATCGACCGGGTGGCGGGCGGGCTGATTGATTTCTATGCGCAACGCGGGGTGCGCCCGGTCGTGCTTTCGGAGTATGGGATCACCGCGGTGACGCGCTCGATCGCGCTGAACCGGATCTTCCGGGCGCGCGGGTGGCTCGCGATCAAGGAAGAGTTGGGTCTCGAGTTGATGGATTGCGGCGCGAGCAAGGTTTTTGCCATCGCCGATCATCAGGTCGCCCACATTTACGTGAACGATCCGGCGTTACTCGGAGCGGTGCGGTCGGCCGTCGAGGGCGTCGCCGGCGTGGCGCGGGTGCTCGATGCCGCGGGCCAGCGCGCCGAGGGGCTCGATCACGCGCGGTCGGGTGACCTGGTGGCGTTTTCCGCGGAGGATGCGTGGTTCACGTATTACTATTGGGATGACGACGCGAAGGCGCCGGATTTTGCGCGGTGCGTCGATATCCACCGCAAATACGGTTACGATCCGGTGGAGCTGTTCGTCGATCCGGTGATCGCGTTTCCGCGGTTAAAGGTGGCCGGAAAACTTCTGCGCAAGGCCCTTGGTTTCCGGATGCTCATGGATGTGATCTCCCTCGATCCCTCGCTCGTGAAGGGCTCGCACGGGACGTGTCCGGCGGATGCGAGCGAATGGCCGGTGCTGATCGGGACGGGAAATCTGGCGGGGGCAACCGGGGTGGAGGGAAATGAATCAATCCCGGCGACGGCGGTGCATGATCGACTGGTCGCGGCCTGTCTGGAGTAGGCGGCTGGCAATTGAGCACAAAAAAGGCGGGTCTGAGACCCGCCTTTTTCAAACTAAACGCCCATGGTTTAGACGGTGTAGGCGGGCAGAATCTTCTCGACGCGCGACTTGTCGAGGCGGGCGAAGACCGGGAGACCGGCGTCGTAGGGCACGGTGACTTCGCCGGCGATCAGCGGTTGGGCATAGCGCAGGAACTGGAAGTTCATGCTCACGCCGTCTTCGTTGATCCAATCTTTCGGGAGCTTCTTCACGCCGTTGGCGATCTCGTGGAGGGCGGCGAGGCCGGTTTCCACGCTGTAGGCCTCGGAGTCGCCGCGGACGAGAGTGATCATCTTGTCGGTCTCGCCCTTGATGGCGGCTTCGACGGCGGCTTCACCGGCGAGGAAGGCTTCGTCGGAATCGGTCTTGGACGCGATGTGGGCGGCGGCGCGTTGGGCGATGCCGGGCTTGGCCACGCGGACTTTCACGCCGGGGATATTCTGTTCGACGATCTCGCCGAGGGCATCGCCGGCACCGCCGAGTTTGGCGTGGCCGAAGGCGTCGGTGGCGGCGTCGGCCGCGAGGTAGTTACCGTCGGAATCGACGAGGCCCTCGGCGACGACGATTTGACAGAATTTCTCGCGCTTGAGGACGCGGCGGATGTCTTCGAGGACCTTCTCTTGATTGAAAGGAACCTCGGGGAGGAGAATGAGGTGGGGCGGATCGTGTGGGTGATCCTTACGCTTGGCGAGGGCGGCACCGGCGGCGATCCAGCCGGCGGAGCGGCCCATGACCTCGATGATGGAGACGAGGTCGCCTTGGCCCATGGATTCGTTGTCGCAAGCGAGTTCGCGCACGGTGGTAGCGAGATACTTGATGACCGAGCCGTAGCCGGGAGTGTGGTCGGTGAGCGGGAGATCGTTGTCGATCGTCTTGGGCACGCCGATGACGCGGAGTTCGTAGCCCTGCGCCTGCGCGAGCTTGGAAATTTTGTCGGCCGTGTCTTGGGAATCGTTGCCGCCGATGTAGAAAAAGTAGCGGATGTTGTGGGCCTTGAAGACCTCGAGCACGCGGTCGAAATCCGCCTGTTTCTTGAGCTTGAAGCGGCAGGTGCCGAGGGCGGCGCCGGGCGTGTGCTTCAGGGCGCGAATCTGTTGCTGGGATTGGCCGGCGAGATCGATAAAATCCTCTTGGAGAATGCCGAGCACGCCGTTGAGGGTGCCGTAAATCTCCTCGATGCACTCGTGGTTCAGCGCTTCGGCAACGATGCCCGCGACACTGGCGTTAATGACGGAGGTGGGGCCGCCGGATTGGCCCACCAAGACGTTTCCTACGAGTTCAGCCATGATAGTGTGGTGTTAAATTTGGACAGGGAATCGACTACGTGAATGCGAGAGGAAGCGCGGCGGAAGCAGCGGAAGCAAACGAAAATTTCCGGCCCGCCGCGATGAGTGCGTTTCAGGTTTCGAAGGGCTCAAAAGACTCGGATCGGAACCGGGAGGTTTATCTCCGCCTGCCGCATTTAAGGCCGATTGAGATGAATTCCTGCGACGGCGCGACCGGGCGCGCGCCGGTGTTCTCCGTGGCCGCGTCCTCGTCTTACGCGGGGGAGGTTTCTAGGTATTTTTTTCTATTGAGGAGGGTGAACATTTTCCTCTTTTAAGGTGGAAAAGGCGGTTACCGCCTTCAGCCATTTTGATAAACACCCGATGCTCATCATGAACCACTCCAAAAGCGTTTCGATTCCGCGTGTTTACATCGTGGAGGATCACCCTCTTTTTTCGACCGTTTTGTACGAGATTTTGAAGGAGTCTGGGGAGTTTAATGTGGTGGGTTCCACCACCGACGGTGCGGTGGCCAACGAGTTCATCAGCGAAAACACCGTGGAGCTGCTGTTGGTGGACATGATGCTCCCCGGTGTCACCGGGATGGAGATCTTGGCTAACTTGCGGGATTTGCAAAAGCCCACCAAGGCGGTGGTGCTCAGCGGCCTTGGATCGGATGAGTCGATCGCGGCGGCCTTTACGCTTGGTGCGGCCGATTACATCGAGAAAAGGGCCGAACCCGCCGAAATTCTCTCGGCGTTACGGGCGGTGGTGCGGGGCGAGCCCCGATTAAGCCCGCGCATCTCGCAGGTATTGCGGGATCTGGTGAGACGAAACCTGCGGTGTAAGCCTCTCGCGGCAGTCGATCTGCGGGTGCTGAAGGGCTTGGCGCGGAATGAGTCGCCAAAGTCAATCGCGCAAGAGATGGGCTTGTCCCTGTCGGGCGTTTACAAAGCCCGGGCGCGGATCGTGGCCCGGACCGGAGCGGATGATTGGACGGGGTTTGCGTGGGTTGGCGCAAGTTACGGCCTCGTCCCGGAGCAGGATTCCGGCATTTCGTCCGCGACGAGGGGTCGGCTCTTTGATCGCGGATGAGGCCGACCGTTTCACCTGCGTCCGTCGCCGCCTGGGCGTCGGCCTGCTCTTCGGTTGAGCGAGCCCTGCGGGCTTTTTCCGAGTCGTCACAGCCCGCCCCTTGGGTGGCGTCAGACTTTTCGGTTGAGCGAGCTATTCGGGCGATTTCCGAGTCGTCACGGCATTGCGACGGGCTGGCCTTCGTCATGGATTGGGCGCGGCGCAAGATCGTTTATGTCTCGGGTTCGCCGGAGAAGTTCTTCGGGGTCTCGCGGGAAGAATTTTGCAAAGAACCGACGGCCTGCTTGCGGAGCATGCCGGATTACAATCGCGCCGCGATGCTCGGTGTGAGTCAGGAGCTGAAGACGCAACGGCGAGTGATAAAAGTCGTGCGGGCGCAGGGGCAGGACGGGGTGTTGAGGACATTGCGGTGCTCCGCCCAACTGGTGGATATCGACGGGCGAACGCTGCTGTGCGGCTCCGCTTTGTCGCTGGATCACGCCGAGGCGGTCATGCCGGCGATAGCCAGGCGCCGGGACATTGATACCGCGCGAGAAGCTCTGGCTGTCACCGACGCCGAGGGAATCCTCACCTATTTCAACCAGGAGCAGGCCGCACTGTTCGGTTATGATCATGCCACCGAATTGGTCGGCCAGAGTTGGCGGATTTTATATCCACCCGATGCCGTTCATCTCATCGAAACCGTTGCGATTCCGGGGCTGTCGGCGCGTGGTGCATGGCGCGGTCGGTTGATGGGCAAGCGGCGGGATGGATCACTGTTTGATGAGGAGCTTTCGCTGTCGCGGTTGCCCGGTGATGGGATCGTTTGGAACGGCGGCAGTGCCTCGGAAGAAAAAACCGCGGCCGAGCGGCTCATCCATAGCGAGGCCTTGTTCTGGGCGCTTCTGAACGCAGTGGACACAGGGGTGTTGATTCGCCCGGTCGGCGGGGCCTACGAGTTTGTGAATACGGTGGCCGCGAATTGGTTCGGGTTGGATTCGGTGGACCCGACCCAACCCGCGACCGGAGGGAAGCAGCTGATCGACGATCCGATCTTCGCCTCATGGGAGGAATCGGGTCGGAAGGTTGCGAGCACGGGCGAAAGGTTGATCTTTGATTTCCCCTTCAAACGGGGCGGGAAGGAATGGATTTTCGAAGTGCAGAAGACCCCTTTGTTTTTGATCAACGGCGAACTGTCGCACGTATGCACCTTGGTGCGGGACGTCACGCAGCAGCGGCTTTTGGAGCGCCAGGCTGAAGCCACCGCTCGGCGCACCATGGAATACGGTGAAATGCAGCGGGAGTTTATCTCGATGGTCTCCCATGAATTTCGCACGCCGCTGACCTCGATCCAAGGCACGCACTATTTGTTGAGCAAGAAAGTGGGGCAGCTGCCGGTGGAACAGGCCAACAGCATGGAAAAGCTGCTCGGTCTGCAGAACGAAGCCCTGAAGAATTTGAAGGAGTTGGTGGATCAGGTGCTGTTGTTGAACCGGCTGGAGCACTCCGCGCCCGGGGAGCCCATGCCGCAGGTGGGCGTGGCCGATTTCTTTTCCAAGCTCATCGACGGCCTTAATGTTTCGGTCGCCCATAAACGGATCCTGCTTGAACTGGCCCTGCCCGAGAATTTTACGGCGAGTTTCGATGTGGCAAAAATGCGGGCGGCCTTTGAAAATCTCGTTTCCAACGGGTTAAAATATTCGGCGGATGACACGAAGGTGCGGGTAAAGGTGATGCTGGTTCCGCAGGGCTGGGGTTTCTCCGTCGCCGATTGCGGCAGGGGGATCCCCGAGGCTGATCAGGCCAAGCTTTTCCAGCCCTTTCATCGTGCGGGCAACGTGCAGGGGGTCGCGGGCACCGGTTTGGGTTTGGCGATTGTGCGCAGGGTGGTCGATTACCACGGCGGCTCGATCACGTTCACCACGGCCCTCGGGAAGGGCAGCGAATTCCTGCTGGTGTTTTCCTCCCCGCAGTCACCCGAGCCCGATTCGGTGGCAATCAGCCCGGTGCTTGGTTCGGGCGCAATTAAACTGCCGATCGCGATGACGCGGCCTCCCTTTTGATGACCACTCCTGCCCAATCGTCCACCATCCTGCTGGTCGAGGACGATCAACTCCTTCGCGAAATTGCCGCCGAAACGCTGCGCGACGCGGGTTATAGCGTCGTCACGGCGTCCGATGGCCAAGAGGCCCTGCAGCTGTTGCCCACGGTCCGGCCAGATCTCATTCTGAGCGATGTGCGGATGCCGAACTGCACGGGCTTTGAGTTGTTACAACGCGTCCGCGGGGATGCCGTATACAACCCGACGCCGTTCATCTTCATGTCGGCGAAGGCCGAGACCGCGGATCAGCGGCAGGGCATGTCGCTGGGCGCGGATGATTACGTGACGAAGCCCTATTTGCCGGAGGATCTTTTGAAGACGATCGAGGTGCGACTTGCCCGCTCGGCGCTGAGCAATGAGCTGATCAGCCGGCAGCAACGGTTTCTTTCGCGGGTCCTGCCCCATGAACTGCGCACGCCCCTTTCGGGCGTGGTGGGATATGCGGACATGTTGACCGAAATGGGCCGTGCGGGTGAATCGATCTCAGCCGAGGAGTTGGTCGAATTTGGCAGCAATCTCCAGCGTTCGGGAGCCCGCCTGATGCGGGTCGCGGATGATTTCTCGCTCTGGTCTTGGCTGGAGATTCAATATGGCCTGCTTCGGTTGGGCAAGCCGGCCGCACTCACGCAAATCCAAGTCAAACAATCCGAAGTGGAGGAGAAAATCTGGGCCGCAGCGAACGATTGCGGCCGGAAGCGGGATGTGACGCTCGATCTCCAACCCGCGATCGTAACCGTGCCCGCCGAAGGTTTTGCACGGGGCGTCCTCCACCTCGTGGAGAACGCGATGAAATTCTCTTTGCCCGCTTCGCCCGTGCATATCACCGGATTTGTGCAGGGATCGAACTACGTGTTCAGCGTCCGCGACGAGGGGCGCGGGATGACCCAAAGTGAAATCGAGCGGGTGGGAATGCTCCGCCAATTCGCGCGGGAAAAATTTGAACAACAAGGGTGGGGCATCGGACTGGGCTTGGCGCTGAGCTTCGCGCGGCTGGGCGGAGGGGATCTCAGCATCACCGGCAATCAACCGGAAGCCGGGATCACCGTCCGAATGACCCTGCGATTGGCCGCCGGTCCCTGAAGACCGTCCTTCGTCCCCCGCGGTCGGTGAAGAAATCGCCGACGAGATCATGTTGATCGGGCAGGGTTCCGGTTAAACGCCGCCCAGGCGGCCCACCAAGATCCCGGGAGCTGCGTGGAGTCGGGGCCAGTGGTCCGGGGTTCACCCCGTATTGCTTGGCGATAACGCCGATTTTCGGAGGGAAATCTTTCCACCGCAAAATGAGTGATAGGCCGGATTACCGGTCACGCGCACCCGGTCTAGGCTAATGGTTTATGATTTTCCTGGTGGCCGCCGGTTTGATGCTCCTGCTCCCGCTTTTGTGGTTCGTGTGGTTGGTCTCGCGTGCGCCTGACGGTTATGAAGATGAGGCGGGTTTTCATTTCGGAGACGGGAGGACCGGTGGTGATAGCGATCGCGAGCGTTCCCCGGCGCGCCGACTAAATCCGCCGGCGGCGGGAGATTTGTGCTCCCCCGACCGCGCCGATTTTGAGCCGGCGTCCAAATGATCGAGCTGCCCCCGACCTCCGCGAGGGAAAACGTCTCCCGAGAACCGGGTGGTGAGGCGCATGGCCTCAAACGGAGTAAAGAAGGCAATTCCGGTTCTTGGCGTGGTCTCATAGTGGAATTTGGGAGCTATTTTCGGTCAGGCGCGGCGATGAATCCGCTGCGTGCGGCCGCGATGATCGCCGCAGTTTTGGCGACCACGGGCTGCCTGCACCGGCCTTCCGCCGAGACGATCGACCCATTGATGTTCACGGGCGCGTCGCCGAGGCCGACGCCGGCCCACGTGACGCGTGCGTGGCGGGAGGCGGAGGCCTACATCGCCGACCGGGCCGGAGCCGAAATCATGGTGGGGTGCGGGGATTCCATGCTTCCGCTTTATCGCAGCCGGACGCTACTCGTCACCGAGCGGCAACCCTACGAGGACTGGCGGCCCGGGCAGACGGTCGTGTTTCGCGGCCAACGAGGCTGGCCGGTGGCCCATTTACTCGTCGTGAAAAGTCGGGCGGGTTGGCGCAGCGCGGGGCTCGCGCGGGCGGAGTTTGATCCTGTGCTGGTGACGCCGCGCAATTATCTCGGCACCGTCACCAAGGCCTACGAGCTCGTCCCGTTGGGCACGTCGCCCGATGCCACCGTCACGACCGGCACCAATGACCTGCGGACCGCGGCGAATTTCTAAGCTGCGGTGTGGTGGGGTGGAAGATTGTGATCCGCGCTGACGCCCGAAATTTTAGATTTTGGTCATCCGATCTGCGATGGCGCGCGGGCTTGGCCGTGACCGGTCCCGGCGAGGCCCAGCACTACGGGCTGATCATGGGTCTGGTTTGCTTCATCGTGGCGGTTTGGCGCCGGAGAATTTCACTCATGGAAACGGTGGGGAAGTGGCTGGATTCCCGGCCCAAGCGACGAGCTTTTGGCCCGGAGCAAAGCAGCTTACCCGTCAACGTGGGCGAGCCCGATCCCGTGGTGGGTCAGGCGCGAAGGGCGTGGGCCTTTGAGACCAACGCCTGAATGCGGGGGGCCGCTCAGAGCAGCTTCGCGGGCCGGTAGTCGGCGGCGCCCTTTAGGCGTTTGGCGAGCGGCTTGACCGTCGCGACGAAGGTGTCGACCTGCTGGGGCGCGGCGCCGACGAAGCGGGCGCTCTCGGCCAAAATGGTCACAAGGGTTTCTTTG
>Ga0315905_10005800_pt1 | contig 12560 bp, 10 predicted proteins | sample LakEriMetagenome_5_FD_203522 | JGI IMG/M metagenome (GOLD analysis project Ga0315905, IMG submission 203522) | Freshwater fungal communities from buoy surface, Lake Erie, Ohio, United States - Buoy 4 MA121 | ecosystem: Environmental > Aquatic > Freshwater > Lake | place: USA: Lake Erie, Ohio... | reverse complement strand
CTGGCCGGTCGATGCGCCCTTAAGGCCTGCAACTCGGCCGCCGGGGGGGCACCTCTTGAGCGCTGGGTTCGTTCCTGATGGCACAGGATCCCCAACCTGACCGTGCCTCCGGCGTGCACGGCAAAGGGCAGCGGCCCGACCCCGGCCGGTCGGCCTCAGGGTGATTCTACTTGGCGGCGGATGAGAGTAGCCTGATGGCGGCCATGGGCAGATAGAATCGGTTGGGTTCCGACCCCAGCTGCGCGAATCCATGTTTGAGGTAGAAGCGCCGCGCGGCCTCATCCTTGGACTCGGCCACCACGGCGAGCGACCCGCTGGTTCTGGTCTGCTGGTAGGCTCGGAGCAACGCGTCGATCAGCAGGATCCCTCCGGTCCCCGCGAATCGCTCATCGCGTGCCAGCCGTCCGATCAAGGTGGCTGGCAACCGCGGATAGCGCGGGATTCGATCCCTGAGCGCGGCCGGGAGCTCGGCCAACTCCACGGTGAAATTGGAAAGCGTGTAGTAGCCGATGATCGCAGCCGGAGTCGCTGCATCCACCATGACAAACGTCGCGGCGAGGTGGCGCTCCGCATCCTTGCGGGCCGTGCTCTGCAGATAGGAGGTGAGCGCCGCTGAAGTGCAGCGGAAACCGGCACGATCGTGCCGCGACGGATCAAGCGGTTCGAAGTGATAGGCCATCAGCCGACCTGCGCACGGTATTGAACCAGCGCGGAGCGGAGGGCAGGAGGAGGATTGGACGGTTCCAGCAGGGACTGCACAAATTTCCTCGCTTGCTGCGCATCGAGCTGGCTCCGGCGGGACTGTTCAACCGTCCGGGATGCGCTTTCCTGCAGGGCTTGCACCAGGTAGTCGGTCACCGACGTGTGGCCGGCCAGCGGCGCCGCCGTCTCGATGAGAATCTTGAGGTCCATCGGGATGCGGGCCTCAAGCCGTGCGGTCGAGTCACTGGGCTTTCCGCGGGCGCGGCTTCGCGCGCGGCGGCGGATGGTGGGAAGAGTCGGCATGGGAGGGACGTACGGCAAACTGCCGTATGGGTCAAGGGCCGGTCGGCCCGATGGGGTCAGGTGCGCTGGAAGTTGGCCAGGGCGGCGAGTACAGCCGTTGAAAGGTCGGTGAGGGTGCGCGCGGCGGTTTGCCGCAGGCAGGCCTTAAGTTTGGCAAAGGCTCTTTCAATCGGATTGAGGTCCGGGCTGTAGGGCGGGAGTTAACCTCGACAAACGGAGCAGCCACGCAAAGCCCTCTGAGAATCTCCGCTGGCTGAAAAATACAACGGGCGTGATCGCGGGTCACGCAGGCTTAGGCGCAGACTTCGCGGCTAACGCTGCGACCATCACCTGCCTGAAGAGACCACTTGCGGCGTTTGGCCGATTTGTGCGTGATGCGCGCGATGGCTCGCAGCGGAAAAAGTCCGGTAACGGTGCGCACGATCGCGGAACATGTTGGTGTTTCGGCCGCAGCGGTGTCGACTGTGCTGGCGAACCGCCACGAGGAACGGCGTCTCTCTCCCGCGACGGTCGAAAGAATCCGCAAGGCGGTTCGCGATCTCGGTTACATGCCTAATGTCGCGGCGCGCCGCTTGAGGGCGCACGATCCCGAGGTTCATCATATCGAGCTTGGCATCCTCACTTCTTTCGAGGCCCCGCTGTTTCTCGTGAGCCGCGTGCTCAGGCAGGTGCAGCGGATGGCAGACGCGCGCACGGGTTCGGGGCGTGATTTTTCCGTGTCGATCGCCATGTTTCACGCGGGACGATTGCGCGAGATGGCCGGTCTGCTCAACGCGAGCCGCTTCAACGGCGTGGTTATCACCAACACGCTGCCGGACGATGACGCGTTTCTCGCCGCGACGACCCTGCCTTATGCGGTGGTCGTGCTGGGGCGACGCTTGGCGAACTACAGCTGCGTCCTCGACACGCCGGGTGAGATCGGACGGCGGGCGGCGGAAATTCTGATCAAGCGCGGTTGCCGCCATTTAGTCGTGCTCACGCCCGCGTTGCTCACGCAGAGCACCGCGGAGCGCGCCGACGCGTTTTGCACGGCGGCACGCACCCAGACTGGCAGTGAACCGGCACGAGTGGTGGCGGCGGGGTTCACGCCAACGCAGGGGGCCGATGCCCTGCGCGCCCATCTCGGAGCGGGGCGTTGCTGCGATGGACTCTACGCGGTGACCGACGGTCTCGCCCTCGGTGCCTACCAAGCGATAAAGGATGCAGGCCGCAAGATTCCCAAAGACATTGCGGTCGTCGGAGTAGGGGACCACGAACATGCGGACTTTTTCGACCCACCGCTGACCTGCGTCGGCCCGTCCAACGAGACGATTGTCGAGGAGGTGGTGACGCAGCTGTTCGATTTGATGAACCGGCGCCGCGTAAAACCGGTGGAGACGTTAGTGCCGCCGTCGGTGGTGATGCGCGCCTCGGCCTGAGGCTGGGTGCGGTTTGGCCTCAGAAAATCGGGCTTGCACCTAAAACGTTTTAGCCTTTCCGATCCGCGGAGGCAAGCGACTCGGGAGTAGTAACGGTTTCCCGGTTCGTGAAGCTGGCATCCTTTTCCGTTACCCTCATCCCCTCAGATTCCATGGCTGATCCCACCCTGATGCGTCGCGCGGTCTCCGCGTTTTCGGCGGTAGCTTTGAGCACCCAGGAGCTCGCCGGCCACGCCACGAAACGGACTTAACTCGCCACCACGTGCGAACTCCTCATCGGCGCAGACGGAGGAGTTTTCTACCACCTGAAACAAAAGTAAACGGCCATCGGATGAAACCACTCCCTTTCGCCGCCCTGTTGGCGCCGCTGCTCTCGATGCAAGCCGCCCAGCCCGGTGGCCCAAGCGAGCCGGTGCGCTTGTTGAGCGCCGGGATCGATCTGCAGGTTCACGATGGCCGCCTGCGCCCGGCGATCGGCGTGGAAAACGTTCAGGTCATGCGGGCCAATCGCACGCACCCCGACTGGGCCGACGGTTTGGGTTGGACCTATAGCCATGCTCCGTCGCTCGCCTATTGGAACGGCCGCTTTTTTTTGCAGTACCTCAGCAACCCGTTTGGCGAGCACCACGCCCCGGGCCAGACGCTCGTCGTCACCTCCCGGGACGGGCGAAACTGGGATAAGCCCCGGCCGGTTTTTCCGATCTACTACCTGAAGCCGGGCCCCATCTCCGGGAACGATTCGGGCATGGCGATGATGCATCAACGCATGGGCTTCTACGTCGCCCCCAACGGCAGATTGCTCGTGCTGGGGCACTACGGACATGCCCCGGATCCCATGGGGGAGAAGGGGATCGGGCGGGTGGTGCGGGAGGCTCGGGCGGACGGGACTTATGGCCCCATCTATTTCATCCGCTACAACTCCCTCGCCGGAGCGAACGAACAGAATACAACCCGGTTCCCTTTCTATCGTCGCGCGCCGGACGAAGGGTTTGTTGCGGCGTGCGAGGCGCTGCTCGCCGACAAACTGAAGACCATGCAGTGGCGCGAGGAGGATCGGAGCGAGGACGGTTTCTACACCGCCCCCGGCCCGAGCTCGAAGGCCTGGTCCGCGTCTCACCCGATCCTGCAGGCCCCGGCCGTGTTTCACCGCCGAGACGGGATGGCCGTCGTGCTCTGGAAATCGTCTTGGGCCGCGCTCTCGGCGGACGAAGGCAAGACCTGGAGCACGCCGGTCGAGCTGCCGACCGTGGTCACGGGCACGGCCAAAACCTGGGCCCAGCGCACCGACGACGGCCGCTACGCTATGGTCTACAATCCGGCGAAGATCGGTCGTTGGCCCCTCGCGGTCGCGACCAGCGATGACGGCGTGGTTTTTGACCACCTGCTCCTCGTCAACGGGGAGGTGCCGCCGCGGCGCTTCTTCGGCCGGGCGAAGGATTTTGGACTTCAATACACCCGCGGTATTTCCGAGGGGAACGGCAATCCCCCGGGGAGCGATCTGTGGGTCACCTACAGCAGCAACAAAGAAGACATCTGGATCAGCCGCATCCCGGTCCCGGTCCGTTCCGCTGTCGTGGGGCCGGTGGCCGATACGTTTGATCGACTGGACGCGGACGGCCCCATCCCGGATTGGAATGTTTACCGCCCCCGCTGGGCCAACGTGAGCATCGCGGAGTTCCCTTCGGCCGCGAACAAGAGCCTCCTGCTCGAGGACCGCGATCCCTACGACCACGCCAAGGCGGTCCGGGTATTCGCCGAGGCGGCGGCGGTCCGCATTGGATTCCGGGTTTTCGCCCGGCAGGTGGATGCAGGGCGCATGGAGATCGAGGTGCTCGACGGGGCGGGACATCGGCCGGTGCGCATTGCGCTGGGCGAGGACGGCCGGGTGCGTGCGAGCGACGGTGCGCGGCAGGTAGACGCCGGACCTTTCCTCGCCGGACATTGGTATCAGGCGGAACTTTCGATCAATGCGGCAAGGGGACGATATGATTTCGCTTGGGATGGCCGGGTCGTTGTCCGCCAAGCGGCCTTCGCTGAAGCGACGACTACGGTGGAGCGACTCTCGTTTTGCACCGGTGCCTACCGCACCGAGCCCACACGGCTGACCAACCGTTATGCCGTTTTGGCGGACCTGCCCAATCCCGACGCCGCCGTGCCTCCGGCCACGTTCTACGTTGACGAGGTCGTGATCCAGTAGGCGCGGCGCGTGGCAAAATCTAGCGGAGAGTTAAAACGATTGACGAGCCATCGATAGCTAAAACGAATTAGCCTCCAAGACGAGTTTTCCCCGAAACTGCCCCCAAAACCCGGTTGTCCTCAAAATTCCTCGAGTCCATGAAGCCTGTTTATGCCCCCTTGTTCCAATTCAAATGGTGCCGCCTGCGCGCCACCGGCATTTTTTTGACCGGCCTGATGCTGCTCATTCCGGCGCGCGCACAGCCTGTCGGCACCGGTACGATCAACGGCACGGTGAGAAATGAGGGCACGGGTGACTTTCTCGAGGGTGCGGAAGTGCGGATCGTCGGCACCGAGCGAGTAACCACGACGCAGCGCGACGGTAGCTTTGCTTTCGCCGGCGTGCCGGCGGGCCGCCGACAGCTGCGCGCCTTCTATACCGGCTTGGATGTGCAGGTGACGACCGTGGTCGTGACAGCGGACCAAACCGCGGTGGTGCCGTTGGCGTTGAACGCTGCGATCTACAAACTCGAAGCCGTTACGGTGGCCGGGCAGCGCGAAGGCAACGCCGCGGCGGTCACACGGCAACGCACCGCCGAGAACATCAAGAGCGTCGTCTCCATGGACGCCTATGGCAACGTGGCCGACGGCAACATCGGCAATTTTCTGCAAAATCTCACCGGTGTCGCGGTGACGAAAGAGGCGGGCGATATCGTCGGCATCGGCCTGCGCGGCGCGCCGCCGGAACTCAACTCCGTCACGTTGGACGGCACCCGCACGGCGGGGGCGACCACCGGATTTTCGCCCCAGGGTGACCGCGCCCCGCTCATCGACCAGGTGCCGTCCGAGTTGATCAAGGAAATCGAGATCACCAAGGGGAACACCCCGGATCAATCGGCGGACTCTTTGGGCGGAACCGTGAATCTCGTCACCAAGTCCGCCTTTGATTTCAAGCAGCGCGTCATCACCTACCGGCTCGGCCTGAACTTGAATACTTACCGGGATGGAGACTTCGTGCGCGATGATCACGGCTGGGTGGATCTGGGCAAATATGGTCCGACGGCGGCTCTGACTTATCTCGATACTTTTGGAGCCGATCGGAAATGGGGCGTCGCCCTCTCAGGTTCCTTTTCCCAGACCATCAATACCCGTGACCGGGTGCAGATGAACCGGCCCAACGTGGACAATCTGGTGACCACGCGTGCCCGCCAACTCAACGACATCGACACGCGCGTGCGCGCCGGCATCTCGGGCAAGCTGGAGTATCGGCTCGATGAGACTCTGCGCCTCGGGGTCAGCGCCTCGTTCAACTATTATACCTTCGCCGGCGACCGGTCGGATTGGGACATTACCTCCACGAACGGTGTGGCGGATTACAGTCGGCTCAGCCGCGCGGCCATCGAGGCCGGCGGCGCGCCGCGAACTTCCGCCAACGCGGCCGCCGGCATCGCCCCGGGGTTCACCGACACCTACAACGAATTGCTGCATGCCACGATCCGCAACCGCACGAGCAGCGGGAGAAAGCTGTCCCAGCAATCCAAGTTCGGCACGGAGGCCCGGAAGAAGTGGAACGATACGCATCTGGTTGTGCAGGCATCCTACAATCCTTCGAACTCCCGGCAAAAGAGCTACCTCTTCGAAGCCCGGCGGACCGGCGGGGTGGGCATCGGTGTCGACACGTCGAGGGATCCGGCCCGTCCGGTCTACACCCAGACCTATGGTGCCACGATCGGGCCCGGCAGCGATTTTAACAATTACTCCGGAAGCAATACACGGCGGATACTGAACGATGATTACACGTTTGAGGACATCACCAACACGCGGGCCGATCTCCAGCACAAGTTCAGCCGTCTGGCGCTTCCGGTTACCTTCAAGACGGGCGCCGATTATCGTCGCCAGTATCGTTGGTATACCGTGTTCGCGCCCAATTGGAATCTCGTGGGCGCGGACGGCGTGGCCGGGCTGAATCCTGCGACGGGTCGGAACGACGACAATATCGGTTCGTTTGTGAACCCAAACTACCGCTACAGCCTATTCAACAACGCGATGATGCAGCGGGACCATCTCGACTACCGCCTCGCCGAAAAGCTGTTTCAGAGCAATCCCGGTTACTGGGTGCCGAGCAGTGCGACGACCCTGGTCCGCGGGGTGGCCCGCCGCATCCGCGAGGACGTAAGGTCCGGCTATGCGCAAGCCACTGTCGCCTTGGGCAAGCTCAATGTGCTCGGGGGGGCGCGCTTCGAGCACACCGAGGTCGAAGGCACAGGCTCCCTGTCCGATCCCCAGGCTGCAACCCAGACCACCGCGACGGTCGCCAGCTCCTACCGCGCATGGTATCCCAGCATTCACCTGAAATATAATTTGTCGTCTGATCTTCTCCTGCGGGCCAGCTATTCCACCAGCGGAGCCCGACCGGCGATCAGCGCCCTAGTGCCGGACACCTCGGTCTCATACAACACGGATGGGCGCGGGCTCGGCCGCGTGACCAGGAACAATCCTGGTTTGAAACCGCAGCGTGCCGGGACCTATGATTTTTCCGCCGAATATTACATCGAGCCCGCGGGCGTCGTTTCGGCCGGTGCTTTCCGCAAAGACATCACCGATTTTCTCTACCGGACCACTTCGATCGTCGGCGCCGGCGGCAACAATGGTTTCGACGGACGGTATGAAGGCTTTGAATTGACCTCCACGGGTAACCTCGGATCCGCGCGGGTGGAGGGGGTCGAACTGAACTACAGCCAGCAACTGCGCTGGCTGCCCAGGCCGTTCGACGGCCTGTCGGTCTTTGCGAATTACACCCGTTTGCGCACGGCAGGCTCCTATGCAGAGGGGGTGGCCGAACTCGCCGATTTTGTGCCTACAACCTATAATATCGGCGGCAGTTTCAGTTACCGGAAATTCGAAGCGCGTGCCACCTATCACTTCAAGAGCGGCTATCTGGATACTTACAACGCCAACCCGGGTTCGCAGAGCCGGGTCACGGACGATCCCACCGTGGATCTCAACCTCCAGTATCGGATGCGGCCGTCGTTCACCGTGTTTGTCGACTTTATCAATGTCTTCAACAAGTCGCCCGACTGGGTCAGCGCCTCTCCGCGACATATCACCATGAGCGAACTTTACGGCGCACGTCTCAATGTCGGCGTGAGCGGACGGTTCTGAGGCGACCTGATGCAAGCCACGTCCAAAGTGTCGTTTCGGACCCGCGCGGGGGTCCTGCCGCTGCTCTGGCTGTTCGGCCTCGGGTGCGTCTTGGCCGCGCCCGCCGGCTGGGCGGCGGCGCGACCCAACGTGTTGTTTATCGCCGCGGACGATTTGCGCATGAACCTCGGTTGCTACGGGGATCCCGTGGCGAAGACGCCTAACCTCGATCGGCTGGCGCGGCGCGGGGTGACGTTCGAGCGCGCGTATTGCCAGCAGGCGCTCTGCAATCCCTCCCGCGCGTCCGTGCTCACGGGCCTTCGGCCTGACACGCTGCGGGTGTGGAATTTGACGACCCACTTCCGCGAAACCACGCCGCGCGTCGTCACGCTGCCCCAACACTTCATGCAGCAGGGATATTTCACGCAGAACGTCGGGAAGATTTTTCACAACTACCGCACGGCGATCGAAGGCGACCCCGCTTCGTGGAGCGTACCGGCGCAACTGCACTTCGCCTCGCACGCGGCCGATGTGGCACAGATTGATGGCGGCGAGGTGCCGCCCAACACCGCCCGCACCAAAGGCGTCGAAGCGCGCGACGTGCCGGACGAGGCGTATTTCGACGGGCGCGTGGCGGCGGCGGCCATCCGGGCGCTGCGGGAATGCCGCGCGCGCGGTCAGCCGTTCTTCCTCGCGGTCGGTTTCTGGAAACCCCATACGCCGTTCAATCCGCCAAAGCGCTACTGGGACATGTATCGGCGGGAGGACATTCCCGCTATTTCCAATCCGACACCGCCCTCGGGTGCTCCGGCTGTCGCCATGATGAATGCGAACGACGGCAGGCCGCGGGCCGACGAAGATATTCCCGAGGTCCGGCACGGCTACTATGCCGCGACGAGCTATCTCGACGCCCAACTCGGCAAGGTGATTGACGAAGCGGAGCGGCTCGGACTCATGGAGAATACGGTGATCGTGTTTTGGTCCGACCACGGCTTCCACCTCGGCGAGCAAGGACTGTGGGGCAAGACTTCGAATTTTGAGAACGCCGCGCGGGTTCCGATGATCATCGTGGCTCCGCAGGCCAAGCGCGCGGGCACCAAGGCCCGCGGCCTCGTCGAGTTGCTCGATCTCTACCCGACGCTGGTCGACTTGTGCGGTCTGCCGCCGGTGGCCGGCTTGGAGGGCGTGAGCTTGCGAACCGTGCTGGAGGACCCCGCGGGGGCGGTGAAGCCGGCTGCGTATACGCAGGCGCCGCGTCCGCCCCGAAACCAAGGCGGCCAAAGCGACACGATGGGCTACTCGCTGCGGAATCAACGCTACCGCTACACCGAGTGGCGCGCCCGGAATTCCGGCCGCGTCCAGGAGCGGGAACTTTACGATCACCAAGTGGACTCGGCCGAGACCGTCAACCGGGTAGGGGACGTTCGCCTCGCGGAAATCGTCCGGGAGCTTGCCGCCGGGCTGGCGCGGCAATTTCCGCCCGCTGCTTTGCCCGACCAATGAACCTTCCCTGATTACGATTCGCTGGCTCCAACTCCCCTATCTTCCCTGCCAATCTATGAATCTCATCCGCATCCTGCTCCTTTGTGTTTACGCTCACGCCGCGGCTGCGGTCGCCGCTGACCACGCCGCCGTCGTGCGGTCGGAATTCATCTACGAAAAAGCGCCGTATCCCGAGTGCCATGCCTCGACGATTGTCGAGACGGCGCCCGGCCGCCTCGTCGCCTCGTGGTTTGGCGGCACGAAGGAGAAAAATCCCGACGTCGGCATTTGGGTGTCGCGGAACGATGGCGCCGGTTGGTCAACGCCCGTGGAAGTCGCGAACGGCGTGCAGCCCGACGGCAAGCCGCGCGTGCCCACATGGAACCCCGTGCTGTTCCAGCCTAAGAGCGGGCCGTTGTTGCTCTTCTACAAGGTCGGCCCGTCGTTTCAGGCGTGGTGGGGTGAACTGCGCACCTCCGCCGATGGCGGTCGCACCTGGAGCGCCGCGCAACGCCTGCCCGACGGCATCTACGGCCCGATCAAAAACAAGCCCGTGCAGCTCGCCGACGGTACGTTGTTGTGTCCGACGAGCGACGAGACGGACGAGAAACCCAGCAAATGGCGCGTCTACTTCGAGCGCACGACCGATCTGGGGAAAACGTGGACGAAGACCCCGTTTTTCAACGACGGACTCGAGGTCGGTGCGATTCAGCCGAGTGTGCTGTTTCTCGGCGGCGAGAAACTCCTGGCGCTCGGGCGCACGCGCCAGGGCAAGGTTTTCTCCATCGCGTCGCCGGACAACGGCCGGACTTGGGGCAAGATGAGTCTCACCTCGGTGCCGAATCCGAATTCGGGCACCGATGCCGTCACGCTCGCCGACGGCCGCCATCTGCTCGTTTACAACAACACGCCCAAGGGCCGCACGCCGCTGAGCGTCGCGATTTCCCGCGACGGTGCCGACTGGAAGCACGTCCTCAATCTCGAGACCGCAACCGGCGAATACAGCTACCCGGCGGTGATCCAAGCTGCGGATGGGCTCGTGCACATCACCTATACCTGGAAGCGCCAAAGGATCCGGCACGTGGTGCTTGATTCGAGGAAACTCTAACCGGCTGCGGCCCGTTCCGCCTTAATCCCGCTGCACGCTGCTCATGTCCTCATTGTTCCGCCCCTCCGGAATCTACTCCGCCCAATGGTTGCCCACCGACCTGGCCGGTCAGCTTGACCGCACCAGTCTGGCCGCCCATGTGCGATTTCAAAAACAGGCCGGAATCGCCGGCCTGTTGGGCCTCGGGAGCACCGGTGAATTTCCGCATTTTTCGCCTGACCAGCGAAAGCGGGTGCTGGCGGCGCTGGCAGAGGTGGCGACGCCGCTCCCCGTCATCGCCAACCTTACCGACCTCCGGCCGCGTGCCGCGATCGAGCTCGGTCGTTTTGCCAAAACGCTCGGATTCCCCGCTGTCGCCCTCATGCCGCCGCCCTTTTTTCCGATGGCCCAGCGCGACGTGCTCGCCTACTTTCTCCACGTCGCGGACGCGGTCGATCTGCCCGTGATGCTCTACAATTTTCCCGAGCTGTGCGGCAAACGCATCGACCTCCAGACGATTGCGGCGTTCGCCGAACGCGCGCCGATGTGTGCGATCAAGCAGAGCGGCGGGGAGTTTGCCTATCACCGTGACTTGATTGTCCTCGGTCGCGAGAAAAACTTCGTTGTCATGTCGGGCGCCGATACCCGCCTCACGGAGGTGTTCGCCATGGGCGCGGCCGGGTGCACGGGCGGTTTGGTCAACATTGTGCCCGAGCTGATGGTGGATCTCTACCGGTGCTCGGCGGCAGGTCGACCGAACGATGCGGCGGTCTCGGCGGCGCGCATGGTTGAACTCGGCGGTGTGATCGACCAATTGGCGTTTCCGCCCAACGTCGGGGTAGGGCTCGCGGCTCGGGGCTTCAGCCCGGGCGCCTCTAAGTCAATTCTCTCCTCCGAGTCGCGTGCGCTGGCCGCGAAGATTGAGGCCGAGCTGCGCGCCCTGTTTCGCCAATGGGGCCTCGCGCCCGGTCCGGTCGCAGCCGCCGCATGAAGGCCGCCCTCGGATTGGAGGAGGCCCGATGGGGTCAGGCCGTTGTTCGCTGCCGAAGAACCTCTGTTCCGATGGGGGGAAGACCAGGCGCTGCCGACCCTAAACTGGTGCTGAAGGAGTCTCCGGGCGGGAGCGAAGGCGGCCGCGCGACAGCGAACAACGGCCTGACCCCTTTCCGGGAAGGCGCGACAGCGAACAACGGCCTGACCCCTTTCCGGGAAGGCGTCTCCCGCGGGAAACGCAACGAGCAGCGGCCTGACCCGTCCGGTCGGCCAACGGATGCGGCCGGCAGCCGGGAGAAAGGCGTTTGCCTCCGCGGGCGCCGGGCCGCTTAGATCCTGGGGTGAGTGGAGAAAAGACCGATGTCCTGCCGGCGGAAGCCCAACGTACGTCCACGGTGCCCCCGTGGCGCGTGGTCGTGCTCAACGATCCGGTGAACCTGATGTCGTACGTGGTGCTCGTCTTCCGGAAGGTGCTCGGCTTCGATGAGGCGACGGCCCGCCGGAAGATGTTGGAGGTCCACGAGCAGGGTCGCTCGGTGGTGTGGTCGGGCCTGCGGGAGAAGGCCGAGGCGTATGCTTTCACGTTGCAGGAATGGCACCTTTCCGCGGTCGTCGAACCCGATGAAGCGCATTGAGGTCAAATTGGCGGTGCCCGTCGTGGCGCCCCTCCTCGACGTCATCCGGGCGCTGGGCGAGACGCCCTCCGTCGCGGCCCCCGGCGTGACCGTGCCCCCGGACGCGGATGCGGACCTGCGGGGCGCCTGGATCGGGGAACTCGCCGCCGCGGAAACCACCGAGGTCCGCGCCCTGCTGGCGCTGTTCGACGAGGTCTTTTTCCGGGAAGGCATCGTGGCCTTCGACGCCGAGAACGCGGCCGTCATCCTCCGCGCCTGCTCCGTCCTCCGCCTGCGCCTCCGGGAATCCTACCTCCGGGCCTGGGGCGACGACGCCTTGGAGAGCGGCGACGTGGAGGCGGGGCCGTTTGAGCCCGGCGGCCAAAAGGCGATGGGCTGCTTTCTCTTCCTGGCGACCGTGCAGGAACTGATCCTGCAACACCTCGGCGACAGCATCCTCGCGAACTGAGGCGCCCGAGTTCGCCGTTGACCCCGGAGGCGCGCAACCTAGCGTCCCGGGCGACACTCTGCGGTGTGCGAGGTGCTTTCAATAACAGCTCGTTGCCTTAGGATTCCATCGGGAGCCGAAGTCGTCGGGAGGAATGTCAGGCCGTAAATCGGAAGACAGAAGACCCGGGGATGGCG
>Ga0315905_10005798_pt1 | contig 12561 bp, 20 predicted proteins | sample LakEriMetagenome_5_FD_203522 | JGI IMG/M metagenome (GOLD analysis project Ga0315905, IMG submission 203522) | Freshwater fungal communities from buoy surface, Lake Erie, Ohio, United States - Buoy 4 MA121 | ecosystem: Environmental > Aquatic > Freshwater > Lake | place: USA: Lake Erie, Ohio... | reverse complement strand
TGCGCGATACATCACGTCGTCAATCGTTGTCTGCACCAGACGGTTCTGGTGATCTTTTCTCGGTCGTCCCATGTCAATCCTCTATGCTTTTGACGATGTAGCTGATGACAGGATCTTTTCTGAAAGCTTCAACGGACTTACCCTTTGCAGCTAGCAGACTGTCAACGTCTACGGCTTTATAAACGGCGGCATGATCTACCGCCCCTTTCTTCTCTACCTTCAAGACCTCAATGCGGCCTGTCCGGAAGGAGCCGAACTCAGAGCCCAATTCCTTTTTGAGAGCTTCGTATGCCTCCTTCAATGGAGCCATCTCTGCCTCCTTCTCCTTGATCTGAAGAAAGAGATCCGACATCAACTCACTGCGCACGTTTGATACGACAGAGAGTTCCGTATCGAGATAAAGTTTTGCCTTAGATTTATCCGCGATTGTCTCGAGGTACTTTTTGCGGAATGCCTCAAGCTTTGGAAAGTTGTCGGCGAACCAAGTTGGATTCCGATCTAGCCGTTCCAGCAGATACAGGTCATCTCTGATATAGCAGAAGAAGTCCATCCACTGGAGGTCACACACCTCCATAACATGCTGGCACTGCGCGTAATAGCTTGGCTTTTCGTGTACGGAGTAGGGCGTCTTAGCCCAGTACGGACACTTGATCTCCAAGCCACCATCAAGACCGATTAGCCCATCAGGTGATGCACCAAGCCAGTCGTGGTCATCGTGCTTGACTATGCCAGTCTGCGTAACTGTGACACCCGCCACAGACTCGTAGAACGCCAAGGCCACAGGCTCCATCCGCTCGCCATGATTAGTGGCGGCGTTGCCAGTGAATTCCTTATCAGCTCCGAAGTGCTCACGAACCATATCGCGCATCACATCTTCAGCCTTCTGGAATGGGTTCACTCCAAGGATACCGCCGACGCGACTCCCAGTGATGACGCCTACACGCGCCTTAAACCACTCGTCACTTCTTTGTTCCATCCATTAATTCCTTGGTTTGTAGTCTGGGAAGAAAATCCCGTTGATCTTTGCATGACGCTTCAGCGTGTCGACCTTGCGGCCAAGCAGAGGAACGCACTCAACTATTGGCTTGCCGTTGCTTGAGTAGAGCTCGAGCAACTCAACGACCTGCTGCGTCTGCCTACTCACTTGACAGACAACGCAGCTTTGCGTGCGTCCTTGGTCTTCGTGACTTCGGCAAAGAGCACATCATCATTGCGATTGCGTGCATACTTACTGGCCTTAGTGAACGCTGCCTTCAGATCATCGAGGGTTGCCGCTTCAGTGACAGCCTTCAGTAGCTGAGCCTTCTCGTCGACCAGACCAGTCTCTGGCGCAGGAGTAGGAGCAGGCTTCTGCTTGCTGGCGTCAGGAAGATCCTCACCAGCGTAGATGTAGAGGCCAAGTCCAAACAGTGACATTGCCTTAACGAGGCAACGCATCTTTGCGTCATTGATGTCGCGTGCGTTGGGGTTCTTGATGGCGTTGTTCTTGTAGTCCATCACCGGCAACCACATCGTGTGGGTGATGCCGTCAACAGTTAACGCACAGCGAACCTCAGCGGTTCCATCTGGATAGCGGATAACGCCTTCGTTATTCAGATCACCGAACTCACCCGCCTGATTCTCAAAGCAGAACTCAGCATTTGGGTAGTGGCTCATCAGCGTAGCCCACGCCCACGACCACGAGAGATATGAGAAGCCATTCTTCTTCTCGATGTTCTCGTTGACGTTTATGGCTGATAGAACTTCCCAGACGCTCTTCGTCTTGGAATTTAAAAACGGTTGCTCCATATACATTCCTTTCTGCGAACACGCATCGTCGTGTCGACGCACAACATAGAGACTATTTTTCCAGCGTCAATTCCTGTGTTTCGAAACATGTGGAAAAAGTTTACGGCTGTGTCATTCCTGCATCACACATAAAAAGCTGCGTAGAAAAAATCCACAGCTAACACGTAGAACGCCAACACATTTCCTCTTGTGCAATTCGAAAAGCGGAAATATGTACAGCATGTGACGGCTACCGTATCGCGACGGGAACCGACCAATGTTCGCTTGTGCGAAACCTCCAAATTTCGCATTGGTCCTGCCGTCATAGTTTTAAGCGAACAAACAAGCGCGGTGAAGGGCCGCAGATATTGGAGGTTTTGAATGTCACATGAGTTGGGCGGGTACGTCCTAATTTACCGCCGTCTATTGGATCACTCGATCTTTCGCACTGATGCGGAGGCTATGGCCTTTGCATGGATGGTGCTGCGAGCATCGTGGAGAGAGGTAGATGTTCGCTACAAAGACCGCCCCATAAAACTGCAGCGAGGACAGCTTGCGATGTCAGTAAGGGACATGGCTACACACCTAGAACGCAGCAAAGATTGGGCAAATCGCTTTCTCACACGTCTCGTTGACCGCGACATGATTAGCGTCGACAGCGCGACAGGTGTCACCATCATTTCTATCAACAATTACAACGCTTTCCAGCTCGATCCTAAAGGGCAGAGCGACAGGACCGCGACAGCGGCGCGACAGGACCGCGACACCGCCGCGACACAGAACAATAAAGGGAATAAAGGGAAGGAAGAGAATAAAGGAAATAGTAAGAAGGCTGACGCCTTCTCTGTGCCTGATTGGATTGATGCGGATGCATGGTCCGATTGGGAAGAGCAGCGCAAGCAGATCAAGAAACCGCTGACGGATCAGGCGCGGAAGCTAGCGATCAACGTCCTACGTGAAGGCGTAGAGACAGGGCTGTCGGTTCGCCAGATCATCGACCACAACATCAATGGTGGCTGGCAAGGAATGTTCCTACCGAAGGGAAATGCCAAAGCCACAACAAGCCCAATGGCTGGCATGTCTTTCAAGCAGGCACGCGAGAAGCTAGACGATCTTCGCTACAAGAAGGAAATGCTTCTCGATAGATGTCGGCGAGAGAAAGACAATCAAGAGCTGTGGGATTCGCTTAAGGCGATGAAGGCAGAGATTGCCGCATTAGAGGAAGCAGTAAACGGTAAGAGCGAACGGAGCTATTAAATGGATTTACGGGAATTATCGGAGCGCCTTAACGGCAACATGCTTCCGGCACTGCGGCATCTATTGCCAGCAGGAATAGTTAATGGAGCGGAATACTGCGTCGGCGGACTAGGCGGAGAGAAGGGGCAGTCATTGCGTGTCCACATGACTGGCCCGAAGGCTGGCGTATGGAGCGACTTCTCAACTGGGGAGAGTGGCGGCGACTTGGTCGACCTCTGGCGTGCGGTACACAATCTGAGCTTGATCGAAGCAATGGATGAAATCCGCTCGTGGCTTGGCGTCGAGCGCCCATCATTTGTCACGACGCAGAAGGAATACCAAGCGCCTATAAAACCTGAGCGCATCCGTAAGGTAGAGGGATCTTCGATAGAGGAGCACTTGTTAGAAAAACGTGGTCTTGTTTCTAACACGCTGCGGGCGTTTCGCATCGCCGTTGACGGCGACCGAATCCTGTTTCCCTTCATAGATCCCAACGGTGAAACGCGGATGATCAAGTTCCGCGACACCAAGGACAAGAAGAAGCAGGGGCCGACATCCGCAGGACAGATGCCATGTCTCTTCGGCTGGCAAGCAGTTGATCCAAATGCTCGAGAGATATGGATCACTGAGGGTGAGTACGACGCGATGGCGGGATACCAGATGGGTGTGTCGGCGATGTCCGTTCCCTTTGGCGGAGGGAAAGGTGCGAAGCAGCAATGGATCGAGAACGAGTTCGACAACCTCGAGCGCTTCGAAACTATCGTGCTGGCGCTGGACATGGACGAAGAGGGTGAGCTCGCGGCTCGAGAGATTGCTGACAGGCTTGGCATTCACCGCTGCATACGAGCCTCTTTGCCGCATAAGGATCTCAACGAGTGTCTCTTAGCTGGCGTGGACATCAAAGCGATCCGCGATCTGGCCGCTGGCTACGATCCGGAAGAGCTGCGCTGCGCAACAGACTATCGCGAGGACATCCTTCGCGAGCTGTACAACAACGACCAAGACAGCCGTGGCTTCCAGCCATTGCTCGAAGATCTTGAAGGCAACTTGCGGTTCCGCGATGCGGAGCTCGTGATCCTCAACGGTGTAAACGGACACGGCAAGTCACAGCTAGCGGGGCAGTTCGCTTTGGACGCAATGGCTCAGAGCAAACGTGTATGCATCGCGTCGATGGAAATGCCAGCGCGTCGTTTGCTCACACGCCTGACCAGACAGGCAGCGGGTATAGCAACTGGAGATCCAACACCGGCCTATGCCAACGCATGCATCGACTGGTATGCGCAGAAGCTATGGCTCTTCGATCTTGTAGGCACAGCGAAGACAACGAAGATGCTCGAGGTCTTCCGTTATGCACGTAAGAAATACGGCATTGATGTTTTTATCATAGACAACATGTCCAAATGTGGTATCGACGACGACGATTACAGTGCTCAGAAACGATTTATGGAGGAGCTATGCGATTTCAAGAACACGACTGGAACCACAGTGTTCTTAGTCACTCACTCGCGGAAGGGCGAGAACGAGGAAACCCCAACCGGCAAAATGGATGTGAAGGGCTCAGGCTCTATTACAGACTTGGCGGACACTGTCCTCACGATCTGGCGCAACAAGAAGAAAGAACGCGAGATGTCGGAGCTCAGCGAGTATGAGCCCGTTCCGCCTGAGCTCTTGGCCGTCCCCGACTCCCGCCTCACCTGCAGCAAGCAGCGCAATGGTGAGTGGGAAGGATGGATTGGAACCTATTGGGGCGGCAAGGCAATGCAGTTCATTAACAAGCGCGGAGAGCAGCCGCGAAAGTATGTGAGTTTTTCTCAGCCTGCTCCGGCTGTTGATATGGAAGAGGAATTTATATGAGCGACAACGACAACGTGATCCGTTTTCCCAAGGGAGGGCCAGACATTACCTTCGAAAAGATCCCGCCAGAAGTAATCCTGACCGCAGCACTCGATGATGCGCAGGCGTTTGACACGTTGTTCCTTGTTGGCTGGAGGAAGAACGGCGGACTGTTCATGGCGTCTACGGAAGCCTACATCCCCGACATCATATCGACGCTCGAGATCGCGAAGATGGAACACATCCGCATGATGGTTGGCGAAGATGACTGAAGAGAACTTTGCACAGGATATCCGCGAAGTCGCCGTCATGCTGAGGGATGCGGAGTATCGCGTCCTAAAGACAGAGGCTGACGTCAAGCGCGTCATTGCTAAGGCGATGCTCGAGGGCGAGATGAAGGGCAACAAGAGCGCAGCCGCGCAAGCAAGGTACGCAGACGAAAGTGATGCGGTCTATGAAGCGAGGCTCTCACATGGGGTTGCCAAGGGTGACCTTGCCTATGCAAAGGCAGAGCTGAAGGCGAGAGAGATAGCCTTCGAGTACTGGAGAACAAAGGCAGCAACGCTGCGACTAGAACGGAAGGCTTACAACACATGATTGACCCATCAGATTACAGCGGCAAGTCGCATGAGGCGCTTGTCATTTACGCATCAGTGGTGACGGCACTGTCACGCACGATCTTTGACATCAACAAAGCCGCTGGCTGGTGGACAGATCTTAAGACCGGTCAGTCAACCCATGAGACACGCAATGTCGGCGAGGTGCTGATGCTCATCGTCAGCGAAGTAGCGGAGGCGATGGAGGCAGACCGCAAGGGATTGATGGACGACAAGCTGCCGCATCGCTCAGGGCTTGAGGTCGAGCTCGCAGATGCCGTCATCCGGATCTTCGATCTAGCTGGTGCCAAGGGTTTAGACATTGGCAACGCCATCATGGAAAAGATCCTCTACAACATGAGCCGCGAGGATCACAAGATTGAGAACCGCATGAAGGCCGGTGGCAAGAAGTATTGAGGAGTCGGGTATGGAACTGGGTAACTTAATTTTAGGCAACAGTCGCGGGGATTATGAGGTGGACCGCGACCTGCAGGATCAATTCGTCGGTTGGATGGAGAGACTTGGCTTCGACTGCTACGGCAGTCGGCAAGAACCGGATTCTGAGTGGGTATTTGAGAACGATGTCTTTCGCATGCAGCCCTATTATTGGGGCGACTGCGACTGTGGCTACGACGAGAAGGAGTGGCAGTGGTGTGATGAGCACAAGCACGCAGATGCCTGCTACCAGATCGAATACCGGAAGATCCGCGACACGACTGAGTTCTTCTCTAAGGAAGCGCAGGCTCTGATCGAGGAGCTTTGCGGGAGGTATGGGTTGTCGTACCCAAGTTCCTGCGCAGTCCACTGCACATGCGACTACGAAAAAGAGTGGGCTGCGTGGAGTGCGGAGAACAAGCATGCGGAAACGTGTGCTCTGGTCCAACCTAATTTCTCATTCAAGCCGACTGGCTTCAAGTTGGATTGGTACAAGTACGCCCTGCGCAACAGCTACTCGAGTGCTCCTCTAACAAATGAGATGATCGACGAGATGTTTACGGAGTGTGAAAGGTCGATGCGTGAAGGGTAGGACACCGACCGCAGAAGAGCGGCGATGGATGGATGCGGTGGGCGAGCTTGGTTGTATCGCATGCAAGAAGCTTGGCATGTATCAACCACGAGTATCAATACACCACATAGAAGGACGCACTAAGGAAGGCGCTCACTTCAAGACGCTTCCTCTTTGCTACCTGCATCACCAAGGCGGTGATAGCACAGGTGCCTACGTTTCCGTCCACCCTTGGAAGCGCAGGTTCGAAGAGATGTTTGGAACACAAGAGGAATTACTGGCTGAGTGCCAGAGCTTAGTTAAGGAGAACAGTAATGGATGAGCACGAATATATGCGCACAATGAAGGAGAACGAGCGCATTTATATGTACGGCGACATGAGTGATGAGCATTCCATCGCCAAATGGAAGGCTTGGAATGGCGCTAAGAAGGGGGAGTGGCGACCGCGTGGTTTAGTCGATGTTGTTCTGCGTAGCGGTGAAGCGCTGATGGAACGAGATGCAGGTAAGCTTTACTGGAAGCACTCTGGTTTAAATGGCGACATCATTTACTGGCGTCACGCCCAAGAGATAGGCGATGACACGTTCCCAATAATCGTCGGTGAAAATTCGGCGGAAAAAACCCAGAAGCCAACGAACCCGAAAGACACTGTCGGTATCAAGAAGGCTCCCTTCTCTACTGTCTCCGCTCCAGTAATGGCAGAGGTAGGGGTGGCAATGATGGAAGGCGCTCTCAAGTACGGGCGTCATAACTTTCGTGGTGTCGGCGTAAGGGCGTCTGTCTATTACGACGCAACGATCCGCCATCTGTTCAGCTACTGGGAAGGCGAGGACCAAGATCCGGACAGCGGCATGAGCCACGTCACCAAAGCTATCGCCAGCTTGATGGTGCTGCGTGACGCAATGATCCAAAACAAGTGCGACGACGACCGTCCGCCACGTTCGCCAGAGTTCTACAAGGAACTGAACACTAAGGCAGAGGAACTGCTCAAGCGATACGGTGACGTGAACCCGCACCACTACACAATCAAGGATGACGTATGAAACAGCACAAGATGGATAGCTTCATGGAGGCAGTAACAAACACGACGGTGGGGTTCTTTATCTCGCTGATCACTTGGTACTTTGTGGCGTCTGCGATGGACATCCCTGTCACATGGACCCAGAACCTGATCATCACCGGCATCTTTACGGTGGTCTCTGTAGCTAGGGGCTACATTCTGCGCAGGATCTTCGATGGCCGGACGATCTGGCAGGAAATCAAATACACGTTTGCGAAAGGGTAACTGATGGGAAAGATGTCGAGAACAAAGGGTGCGGTGTACGAGCGCGAGCTCGTTAACCAAGCCAAAGAGTACGGCCTAGTGGCGCAGCGCGTGCCGTTGTCTGGAGCGACCAGCTACGCGAAGGGTGACGTCGAGATCACGCCGACATTCAGCGACAAGCCTTGGGTGTTTGAAGCAAAGCGCAGGAAGGAGCTGCCAGCTTGGATGCTAGAGGCACTGGGCGAGAATGCTGGCTTGATCCTACGCGCTGACAATGAAAAGTCTGTGGCCGTCATTCCGCTCACGACACTGCTGGAACTTATGCAGTGAAGAAGGCTGGACCAAAGGCGACTCGTTTGCAGTCGATGGTCTGGGCAGAGCAGGCAGCAAAGGGTGAAACGCATGATGAAAGAATGCAGTGGATTAACAAGAATGTGCCGGAGAACTTCCGCTCTCTGGTTAGAGATCACATGGTGGGTTGCCTTGCGGCACGCATATTTGAAATACCTACTAAGGAAAAGCGGAGAGCGGCTATCGACGACATACCGCTTGATGCTGATCCTTACTGGTCGCGTTCACTAGTGGAGTGCTTAGTTTTATCCCTTTGGAAAGAGCAGAGAAGGATGGTCCGTTGATCTATGAGAATGAAAAGACGCTAGCTAATGAGCGTGCCGTCATCACTGTGTTGGCGGACAAATGGGGGGTGGAGGTTGTAAAGCTTCCGCGCCGCTACTCAGCGGACTTTGCGCTGCTGCGTGGGAAAGAAATCATGTCGTGGGCTGAGCTAAAGTCGCGGGGAAATCCGATACACACGTACCCCACCTATCAAGTCTCGCTGCACAAATACATGAACCTGCTGTCGCTATCTCGAGACACGGGCATCATGTCGATGCTCATCGTGGAGTGGCAGGACTGCGTTGGTTATATCAATGTCCCAACCCCCATCAACGTAGTCTTCGGAGGGACAACGAAGCGCGGGGATTGGGAAGACAAAGAGCCTATGATCGAAGTTCCGATCTCAGACTTTAAGATTATTAGCAGAAAATGATGCGAGCAACTCGACCTGCTCTTTGTAGGTCGGGTCTTTCGCCATAACAACTTCGATCCTGCGCAGACCACTCAGAACAGTTGAGTGATCACGCTTTAAGTAGCGACCGATCTGCGTCAATGACATACCCCGATCTCGATAGACCTTGTACAGCGCCATGCGGGGGCGCGTCATCTCAACAAAACGATTGTCACCAATTAGATCCCTGTCGCGGATGTCCCAGATCCGAAGGGCTTCCGCTTTAATTTCACCTAGTAGCATATCTACCTCCTTGTATTGGAGGGGACCGAAGCCCCCTCCCGTTGTTATAAAGACTGTGCGTCTACGATCTCGCAGGTGTTACCAACGCACGCCAGTTCGCGTGTGCCAGTCACTGTGTCGATTCCCTTTTCATAGAAGGCGAGGCCAGCCCAATCAATCTCCTTCGGCATTGCATCGAGACGTTGCTCGTACTCAGCCTTGGTGATCGTCTCGTAAGGCATCTGCGTGTACGAGCTATCGCCCTCGAAGTGAGGCAGGAACGACAGTCCACAGATGTCATCGAAGTGATCGAAGACCCAACCACCAACGGTCGGCCACTCGTTCTCTTTCACGCTGATGGTGCAGGACACAGCGTGCTCCGACCAATGCGTGTTGTAGGCGCGAACCAGCTCGAGGTGCTGCAATGCAGTCACGTCATCGCGAGTAGTAGTACCCTCGCCAAGCTTCACCGGAAAGGCGAAGACCGTCATGCCTTGAGGCTTCGAAGCATGCGGCTCGTTAGGAATGCCAGCATCACCCATGAAGGCGGTGATTGGATCTTTGTTGTCACCAGTCACGCGCCGGATGTAGTACTGCGCATGCCCTTGGTGGATTCCGCTGGGGCTATTCACCAACTGCGACACAGTGCCGGATGGCTTGACGGTAGTTACGGCGACAGATGGGTTGATCCCAATGTCGTGAGCCTCGAGACGGTTAGCCTTAATGGCGGACGCCTTCAGCTTCTCCAGTGCCGTACCCAAACGATCAAGACCGTTGTCACCACGCATCAGTGCGTTGTCATAGATGCCGGTGAGGGACACGCCAAGCAAACGCTCTTCCTCTGCGTTACGCCGCCACTCTGGCTCGATGAAATTGAAGCGGGTGAGGGTGGACTGCCAAGTGCCAAGGATCGATGCGAGACGCACCTTCTCTTTAAGGTCACCAAGGCTATCGCTCTCACGCACCACAGCTTCGGTCAAGTTGCAGAAGCCACGAGGGCGCAGCACGATCTCGCCGCATGGGTTAGTGCCAAAGTCATAGCGGTGGTCACGACGACCAAGACGCAAGATCTTGTTGATGGCCCCCTCACGATTGAAGATTCCACGCTCACCGGATCGCGAACGGTACAAAGCGGACCACTCATCCATGAACTGACCAACCTCTGGCTTTTCTGTATAAGCAGCGGAGTTGTTGGCTAGCGCAAGGTATGGCTTGTCCATCCACCAGTTACCAGACTTGGCGTCACGCATGCGCTGGTCTGACAGATTCGAAAGGCTGATCTCAGCGGAGCGGCGGACACCACCGACCACCACGATCTCACCGATCTTGCAGACGATCTCATGCACCTCTAGACTGTTCAGCTTACGGCCAGCAGCATTGCGCATGGTGCGGATCGTGAACTCGAACAAGTCGCGCAAAGGATCTGGGCCAGACGCACGGCCACCGAAGACGCGAAGACGCTCACCTGCAGGACGGATCTGACTGTAGTCCACATTAGGAATAGTGCCAGCGAATAAGCAGGTCAGTAGTGTGTGGTACGCCTCTGCCCAGCCAAGCTTACTGTCGCCCACAATGATGTCGAATGCGGTGCGGTCAAAGTGCTCAGGCACAACAGGCAGCTTGCTGATCTCTTGACGCTCGACAGAGAAGCCAACGCCTGTGCCGCACATAAGAATGTACAGAGCCTCAGCGAACGCCTTGGGCCGATCTATGGGTAGGTAGCTACAGTTGTAGCCAGCAACACTCTCGCGCTTCAGAGCCTCTCCTGCGGTCATCAGCGCACGCATGGATGGCATGACGGCGAGGCTTAGGACAGCGTCCTCGAGCTCACTGCGCAGACCAGCAGACACCTTGTGTCCGTTGTGGGTCTCGAGCTCTTCCTCGAAGAAATCAAAGTATCTCGAGACGGTTTCGTCCCAGTGTTCACGACGGCCCTTCTCGTCGATGAAGCGTGCGTAACGGGACTTGTGAATATAGGATTGGTAGTCAGTCGGTAGTTGCATTGTAATTCTCCATTACATAGGTGGAACCTCCAGCCATACGGCCAAAGCAGTGTTGCTTCAACTAATGTGTAAGCATCAGTCGAAAAAAATAGTTGTGTGTTTAGAGAGAGTTGCGGCTGTTCTTTTTATGTTTGCCGTTGATCGAAAATTGCTACGTTGCTAGACATTCACACCCTACTGTCTATGACCCCCATCACCCAAAGGTGTTTGATACTGCCGCTGTCTAGCCGTCTATCCCGCCGTAGTTGTCGAGATTGAAAGGAGCTGGGGTGGGGTAGTTCTAAAATCTAATTTCGTCTGGTGACCACTCGTAAATGTCCCAGCCAAAGTTGTCAAAGAGGAATTGGCGCAGGGTCACTGTAGGTCGCCAAGTTTAAACAGCGACACCCAGCGCCCATTAACCTTTTGCTGGGCTTCTACAGGACCGTCCTGCCCATAGACATCAACATAATGCATGATCTCTGCAGCGGCGTTGTGTCCTTCAGCCCAAGCAACTGGTTGTCCGTCTTGTAGTAGTCGGTAGCTTTCAGTCATTTGCCTACACCAATCTAGTTATGAATGAAACGCCGCCCACAGTGCGAATCCTGCGCGCCTTTCCCTTGTTGATTATGTAACGCTTCATTTGCTTTGTTCCTTCATGTGATCGGCGCGATTGATGCTATCGGCCAACTGGCGCTGGTTATTCATCAGAAACCAATCTGCCGTTGCAGTGCGTTCAGTTTCAATCCCACGCCGGATGCCTTGCTCAACGAGGCGCATCCAGATCGTGTGATCCCAACCGCCGGACAGATATAGCTGCCCATCGCTGTTATCTTGATTTTCGCATTGAGCCGCGCAGATTTGACGTGCGGCGTGTGTTATTTCTTTATCGGTCATTTGCTCTGTTCCTTTGATCGCTCGTTGCGTGACTTTTCGTAAGCCCGTAACTGTTCTGAATTCAGCTTGAGTAGATGCTCTTTGGGCATTGGCGGCACATTCTTGGCGAGTAGCTCTAGGTAGTTGCTCATGCTGCACCTATGGCGACTGCGTAATCCCACTCTTCGTCCGTCATTCGAGGGAATCGACCGAAGTACGTGTCATCCTCGCGCTGCAATTCCTCAAGAGTGCCGACTGGCTCTTCGTCGAAGGCAATCATTGCCTCCAGCAATTGGATCAGTAGTTCATCGTGAACCTGTGGCTGCTCGCGGTAGGGCAGGTGTGCATGCGCGGATCTGATGTCGTTTGCAGCCTCAATTGATCTTATGGCGGCGATGACGTGGTCATTCAGTGTCACAGTCTTTCCTTTCAACGAGCCCTTCTGTCGCTCAGCGAATGTCTGCCCCGTTGCACTGCGTAAGGGCCAGACACTGTCTGATGAGATGCGCAACTTGTTTTTGTGCGGTGTTGTTCTGGTAATCATTAAGCTTCCTTTCCTGCTGCTTCAATAACGAAATCGACGGCTTTAGATGCAGCCGCCGCTGCTGATACGAATTCTTTCTTGTGGTCGGACAGCGCCTTCATCCAGCCATTGAGGTACTGGGCATGATCTGGGCGAGGGGTCGCGCTGATCTCGAGGTGAGCGCACAACA
>Ga0315905_10005797_pt1 | contig 12562 bp, 12 predicted proteins | sample LakEriMetagenome_5_FD_203522 | JGI IMG/M metagenome (GOLD analysis project Ga0315905, IMG submission 203522) | Freshwater fungal communities from buoy surface, Lake Erie, Ohio, United States - Buoy 4 MA121 | ecosystem: Environmental > Aquatic > Freshwater > Lake | place: USA: Lake Erie, Ohio... | reverse complement strand
CCTGTTAAATCCTTGAGGATGGTTGGATACGTTCCAACTGGTGCTGATTCACCAGGGATTAATTCAATTGCATTATCAATTGCAGGATTTTGAAGTAACTCATCGCCACCGCCTGCTACTGCAACGTCTACACCCTTAAGCAGGGCAATTAACTCCTTGTCATTGCTAGCAGCCTGTAAGTGGCTAACCATAATGATTTTGTTAATTCCCATGCGCTGAAGTGAATTGATCTGTGCTTGAACAACTTTTGCAGTTGATTGCAGATCACTTGACTTTAGCTCGACCGAACCTGGGCTTGAGATTGTTCGAAGCGTCCAGGTAACAGCTGAGACAACACCGAACTTATGCTTTGTCACTGGATCGGTGTGAATATAACTTTGGCCCAAAACCTTGCCATTGATAATTTGCCCGTTACTTAGGGTGGATTTACCAACCATTGATTTTAGATCAGAGTTTTTACTGAAATCCAAGTTACCTGAGATGAATGGGTGCTTAGGTTTTCCATTTGAACCAAATGCCTTGATATATCGAGACAAAAATCCAGTTCCATAGTCAAACTCGTGATTGCCCAGAATGTGAACGTCATAAGGCATCTTTGCTTGTGCTACTGCATCCAGTACTGGTTTTTTTGAGTTTGGTGAGCCTGGCTCACTACAAATAATGTTTTTGCTAGGTAAGAACGAATCGCCGGCATAAACAGATAGAACCGCGTTGCCAATTGATCTGGCATCTTGAATTTCGCGATCAAAAACTGCAGCAAAAGCTGCGGCGCTGCCAGCCTTTATATCTCCGCCAGTACTCTTATAAATTGCATCGGCTCCCAATGAGGACTCACCGTCGTTATTGTGGAGCAAAGTTAGGATTACTGAAGATTTTGGTTCGGCAGCATTTGCTGGCTGAACTAGATTAACCGTTAGTAACTGCGCAGTTACTAAAGCAAGCGTGATAGATAAAATGGACACCTTGCGCATTTTGATATTTCCACCTTTCCCGTGTGTGGTCGAACCCAACTGTGGAAAGGTTGCAATTAGAGTAATTAACACGAAACTTCTTATATTTATATTGTGAACAATAAACAAACGAATCTAACAGGCGATGGACGATTTGCGAGGTTCGAGTCTCTTTCAGCCCACTTAGGTATTTATAAGCCTTCAGCAACGCCTTTATTGAGTTCGATCTTTCCACCTATGTGATCTGAGTTCTTGGTAGATGTGCCAGCCTTGCCATAAGCAACATAGATAGCGTTCTTAAGAGCGTCTGCATCGATGCCATAGAAATTGAGTAAGTAATCAAGTCCCCCACCGTGGGTGAACGTGTCGTTGATTCCAACAGGGATCAATCGTGGTCCAGGATTTTGAGCAAGGTGCATAGCAACTTCGCTTGCCAGTCCGCTTGTTACAAGGTGATTCTCATAAGTAATGACAGTCTGAGCTTCTTTGATTTGTGCAAAGAGGTGTGGGTCTCCAAATGGCTTAATGGTATTGATATTAATTAGCGCAAGATCGGCAAACTCTTTTCGCAGTTCAGTGACAACATTGATTGCAGTTGCAGTAAGTGCGCCACTGACAAGTACAAGGACTTTGCGGCCTTGAAAAATTTCTCGCGATTGCCCGATTGAAATTGGACTCTGGTGAAGTTTCGGAACTAGCCCACGCAGTGCTCTGATGTATACAGGGCCATCGATTGCATATGTCTCTTCAAGAATTGATGACATATCAGTGGCATCAGATGCTTCGACGACAGTCATGTTGGGAAGCTGTTTCATCAAACCGATGTCATCAATTGCTTGGTGTGAAACGCCACCTGGAGTTGTAAGACCTGGAAGAAAACCAACGAGGCGAACAGGCAAGTTTGGATAAGCGATAGAGAGCGCAATCTGTTCGTAAGGTCTGCGAGTAGTAAAGACAGCAAAGCTTGGATAAATCGGGCGCATACCTTCGCGGGCAAAACCCGAAAGAGTTAGCGCAAGATTTTGTTCTGCCATTCCACCTTTAAAGGCGCGATCTGGAAAAGCTGCTGCAAACTCATCTGCTTCACAGCTAGCAGTTAAATCATTGGTGATAACAACGACATCTTTATGTTTCTTGCCGTGCTCGACAAGGGCTGTACCAAATGGCTTTGAGATGGTCTCGTTCATGAGGCAGCAATCTCTTTCTCAAGACCTTCGCGCTCAGCATCGGTTAATCGGATGAAGTGAAGTTTTTTATCATCCCAGCGCTTTTTTAAGAAAGTAAATCCTGTCCATGGCTTTGTGCGACATAAAACTGCAGCGGGTTTATCTGAACTCTGAGCTTTCTTACACGCTGCTGTGATTGCATCAACATCGTTGCCATCTACTTCAAATACTTGCCATCCAAATGCTGCGAACTTATCCCCGATTGGTTCGATCGGCATAATCTCTTTCATCGGACCATCAACCTGCATGTTGTTGATATCAACGATTACTTTGAGATTTGTTAGTGATTCCGCACTTGCAAGTTGAAGTGATTCCCATGTGGCACCTTCTTGTAATTCGCCATCAGATAGAAACACCCAAATATCACCTGCTTTTTCCTGTAAGCGACGTGCCATAGCGCGACCAACGCTTACGCCAAGAGCTGTTGCAAGTGAGCCAGCAGAGACAACAACACCCGGTGAGTGTTCTGCTGCAATTAGTTCTAGTAACCCACCATCACTGCTCTCGCTCACGAGTGCGCTCTCATCGAGGCGACCAATTGAAACAAGTGCGCAATATTGTGCAGTGCCATAGTGAGCAGGTGATAGAACAAGTAAATCTGGTCCTTCACCAAGCCAGAGTTCGCCGCTAATTTCTTGACGAGTTTTGTTTGGAACACTTACAAATTTTGGAGGTTGCATCGGTCCCTTACTTGGGCCGAGGTCGAGAACATTGCAATAAAGAGAGGCAAAGATTTCAGCAGATCCACATGCTTGAGCTAAATACCCACCATTTGCACGAATGGTCCAACGCGCTGCAAAGACCCGAATATCGCGAGCAACTTCTGCCGCGCTCTTATTCATCATTCTTCTTTGATTTTGAATGCGCCTTCATGAGGTAATTGTAATGCATTTAGTCAATGCCTTACCTAGGATTGCAACATGGCTTCGCGCATCATCTATGTCCCCTTCGATCATTTGCATCGGGAATATGGCGCGCTAAAAAACGCTGACCCGAAAACAGATGTAATCGCAATGGTTGAAAGTTTGCGAATGACTAGTGGGCGCCAGTGGCATCCCATCAGGCTTCACTTCTTAATTTCATCGGCTCGTCACTTTGCAGAGTCACTTCGCTCTGAAGGCTTTACGGTGCATTATGAAAAAGCGCCAACAACTATTGATGGTCTAAAAAAAATCAAAGGGCTCTATCCTGATGCGTCGGTGGTTTGCGCCGAACCATCATCTTTTAAGCAATATGAAGCGCTCAAAAAGTTTGGTGTTTCGTTTATTGCCAACGATTTGTTTTTAACATCACGTACAGACTTTGCAACATGGGCTGGTGGGCAGAAGTCTTACTTGATGGAGAACTTCTATCGCGCACAGCGTGTGCGACTTAATGTTTTAGTTGAAGGCGGAAAGCCAACTGGGGGCGCTTGGAACTTTGATAAAGAAAATCGTCTGCCACCGCCGAAGAATTATGAGTGGCCTAGGTACCTTGAGCACAAAAGAGATGCGATTGATGAAGAGGTGGCAGCAGAACTGAAGTGCTCCCCCGGCACGACGTGGGCAACAACTCGCGAGGGTGCGCTGGCTCAGTTAAAGAACTTTATTGAATATCACTTTGCAAACTTTGGACCATATGAAGATGCAATGGCTGGCGATAACTGGGCCGTACATCACTCGTTATTGAGTCCATACCTGAATAACGGCTTGCTTCATCCATCTGAAGTAATTGATACCGCGATGAAGGCCTTTGCTAAAGGCGGCATTCCAGTTGCATCATGTGAAGGATTTGTGCGCCAAATAATTGGCTGGCGCGAATATGTAAATGGAATGTATTGGTTCTTGGGAGCGGATTACGAAAACAATAATCAACTGGGAGCGACAAGAGATTTGTTGCCACTTCTGCGAGATCCTTCAAAGACTTCTATGAATTGTGTGGGCTCAATCGTTACCGACATTAACGAGCGCGCATGGGTTCATCACATTCCACGATTAATGGTACTAAGCAATCTGGCTTTGATCACCGGAACAAATCCACAGCAATTCTTGGATTGGATGCGCGAAGTATTTATTGATGCAACTCAATGGGTAATGGTGCCAAATGTCATCGGTATGGGATTGCACGCAGATGGCGGCGCCATGATGACAAAACCTTATGCAGCAGGTGGTGCTTATATTTCGCGAATGAGCACGTACTGCAAGGGTTGCAAATACGATCCAAAGCTTCGAGTTGGCGAAACAGCATGTCCATTCACAACGTTGTACTGGGATTTCCTAGACCGTCATAAAGAGACATTTGTTAAGAATCATCGCATGAGCCAACAGGTATTTGGACTTAATCGCTTAAAGGATCTGCCTGAGTTAAAGCTGCGAGCCCAAGAAGTACTCGATGGTTTAAGTAAAGGAACTATTTAGTTACTTTTTAAACTTTGGAAGATGTAGATCGAATCGAATTGAAAGAACGCGGGTTAAAACCACAACGCTTCCACCGATGATTGCGCTTATGTTGTTGGCAACGTTTAATTCGGTCAGCGCTACAAATGTAATTGCCCCCATGAGACACGATGTTCCGATTGTTTCTCTATGAAGAAGCACTGGCTCAAGCTGGCAGAGAACATCTCGCAGTAGCCCACCAGCAACAGCTGTAACAAGGCCTAAAAGAATTGCACCGTACCAAGAGATATTTTGCTCGAAAGCCAACTGTGTTCCAGAGATTGTTGCAATAGCTAAACCAAAAGTATCCATCACTAAGAGTGTTTTTCCGATACGAGTGACGCGCCTAAAGACAAGAGTGATCAATACAGCAAGAATAACTGCGGCAATAATTGAAGGATCAGTTATCCAATTTGGCTTTAAGCCAAGGAAAACGTTTCTGAGAGTTCCTCCAGAAACTGATGCGATGATTGCAACCAATGCGATGCCGCCGTAATCCAAACGCTTATCAGCAGCGACTCGAGCGCCTACGAGTGCGAAAACAAATGTAGATAAAAAATCGAGTCCGTGAAGCAAATTCATGTCTCAATAGTAGAGTACGAACATGAGCAACCAAATAGAAACATCATTTCAAGTCCAATTAGATAACCGTGATCGTGCGACAGCATTTGCCCGCCTGATCTTGGTATTTCCAGTCTTTATATTTCTCTCATCATTTTCGATTGAAACGTTCTTCAATGAAAACATGCTGCAGACATATGGCTTAGTTATTTTGCCTGTGGTTCTAGCCCTTTTATTTCGTGGCGTTTATCCAAGCTATGCACTGAGCTTTAATAAGGCGATCTTTGGACTCGTTAACCGCGTGTGGGCATATGTCGCACTTCTAACCGATGATTACCCATCTATCGAAGATAGTGGCGTCGTTCGAATTACTTATCCTGAAATTGATGGTGGAAAGAGCCTTAGCCGCGGACTTCCATTAGTTAAGTGGCTATTGGCTATTCCGTTGTACATCGTTGGTTTTGTCTATGCAATCTATGGCTTCATTATGTTGGTTTTGGGTTGGTTAAACATCTTGTTTACCGGCACCATGTCATCAGGATCTGCAGATGCAATTGTGCGAGTGACACAGTTCTGGAACCGCATTTATGGATACGCAGTCCTTCTCGTAACGGATGAATATCCTTCATTTTCTTTATAGGAGATAAGTGTTGGAATTTACTAACCTAGTAATAGCTCTCTGCTTATTGCTGGGCGCAGTTCTTTATACGTCGGTGGGCCACGCAGGCTCATCGGCGTATATCGCTGTTATGACTCTGTTTAACCTTCAACCAACGGTGATCAGGCCAACTGCTTTAACTCTCAACATCGCCGTCTCTGCTTATGCGAGTTGGCAATACATCAGAAATCAATTCTTTGATAAGAAACTCTTTTTTGTACTAATTCTTGGAGCAATTCCAGCCGCCTTCATTGGCGGTCACATCAATCTACCTAGTGAAATCTATAAGCCAGTTGTAGGAGTTCTTTTAATACTTGCTGGGTTGCGCTTTTTCTTCTTGGCCAACATGAAAGATCGAGAGTTAAAACCGGTTAACTATCTATTGGCAATCCTTATGGGATCCTCAATAGGGTTTCTCGCTGGAATCACTGGCACGGGCGGCGGAATTTTTCTCTCACCGCTGATTATTTGGCTGGGATGGAATCACGTAAAGCAAGCAAGTGGAACAGTTGCAGCATTTATCTTCGTTAATTCAGTTGCCGGGCTATTGGGAAATTACAGATCAACTTCTGAGTTACCGGATACTTTGCCGCTCTTTTTGGGCGCTGTAATCATCGGTGCGCTGATCGGTACTCGCCTTGGAATTTCTAGATTTTCTTCAGTCGGTGTGAAACGAGCGCTGGGCGTTGTTTTGATTATTGCAGGACTGAAGTTTTCTTTATTCTAATTCGTTAATTAACTTAAAGTGCCCGCCACCTAGTTGTCCCTGGTTGCGATAGAGCTCAAGTTTTTCACGAGTATCTGCAATATCTAGATTGCGCATTGTCAGTTGTCCGATGCGATCTGTTGGACCAAATGCAGCGTTTTCTGTGCGCTCCATTGAGAGTTTCTCTGGGTTATAACTAAACCCAGAGCCTTCTGTATTCAAAATTGTGAAGTCATCACCACGACGAAGTCGCAATGTAACTTTTCCTGTGACAGCAGATGCGACCCAGCGTTGTAATGATTCGCGAAGCATCAAAGATTGTGGATCTAACCAGCGACCCTCATAAAGAAGGCGACCGAGTCTGCGACCTTCTGCGTGGTAGTTAGCAATTGTGTCTTCGTTATGTATCGCTGTGATTAAACGTTCGTAGGCAATAAAGAGAAGCGCCATACCTGGTGCTTCATATATTCCGCGGCTCTTGGCTTCGATGATTCTGTTTTCAATCTGATCGCTCATACCTAAACCGTGGCGACCACCAATTGTGTTTGCTTCGTGAATGAGTTCGACAGCGTTAGAAAATGTTTTTCCATTAATTGAGTGTGGGCGACCTTGTACAAATTCGATGACAACGTCTTCGCTCTTGATTTCTACCTGTGGGTCCCAGTAGCGAACGCCCATGATTGGTTGAACTATTTCGAGTGATACATCGAGGTTTTCTAAAGTCTTTGCTTCATGGGTTGCGCCCAAAATGTTGGCATCCGTTGAATACGCTTTTTCAGCGCTGTCACGGTAAGGCAGCTTGTGATCGAGAAGCCACTGTGACATTTCCTTGCGGCCACCGAGTTCTTGTACAAAGTTAGCGTCAAGCCATGGTTTATAGATTCTTAAGTTTGGATTAGCGAGTAACCCGTAACGATAGAAACGCTCGATGTCATTACCTTTATACGTTGATCCATCGCCCCAAATATCAACACCATCTTGAAGCATTGCGCGGACAAGAAGAGTTCCTGTTACTGCGCGACCAAGGGGTGTTGTATTGAAATATTGTTTTCCACCAGAGCGAATATGAAATGCTCCGCACGCAATTGCTGCGAAACCCTCTTCAACGAGTGCTTCCTTGCAATCAACAATTCGTGAGATTTCGGCGCCGTATTGCTTTGCGCGATCAGGAACACCGTCAATATCTGGCTCGTCGTATTGGCCAAGGTCTGCGGTGTATGTGCAAGGAATTGCACCTTTATCGCGCATCCACGCCACAGCAACTGATGTATCTAAACCACCAGAGAAAGCGATGCCAACTTTTTCACCGATTGGCAGCGATGCTAGGACTTTGGACATGCGTGAAGTCTAACGGTGCAGCGGACTAGATTGCGCCTAATTCTTTTGCAAGGCGTTGCGCAAGGGCGGGCTGAACTTTCCACTCTGCAAGCATTGCTTTGTATCGGGCGATATCAATTGCTTCAGCTTTCGCGCCAGTCTTCGTCGCACGGATCATTAGATTGCGAGGCGTGTGTTCTCCCCCGATGAATTCAATTGCATCAACTCTGTACCCCAAAAGTTTGAGAATTTGCGTGCGAAATGAATCAGTCAAAAGATCACCTAAGCGTTCGCGCATGATTCCGTGTCGAGTCAACATCGGCCATGGTTCGGGAACTTCCTGAATCTGAACCTGTAAGTCGTGGTGACAACAAGGCGCAATTAGCAGCAGGGGCACATTATTTTGAACGCCCCATGCAATTGCGTCATCAGTTGCGGTGTCACATGCGTGCAGAGCGATTGCAATATCTGCACATTTGATTACTGTATCTGAAATTTCTTCAGCACGAAATTCAATGGAGTCGGTGATTCCTAAATTTTGTGCAATCTTATTGTTTCGATCTCGTGAATTTTCTCGTACATCAACACCTATGACTCGAGCATCAATACCTGATTTACGAAGATACTGATGGGTTGCAAATGTTAAGTATGCGTGGCCACAACCAAGATCGACAATAGAGAGCTGATCTTTTTTCTCTGGCAGGGCAGGTTCGAGAATGCGCAAAAACTCTTCAACTTGTCGGTACTTATCTTGCATCGAAGGTTTGATGACGCCCTTGTGATCTGAGATTCCTACCTCTATCAAGAATGGATCACTTGAATCCAATAAACGTTCTTTGGTCCGGTCATGAGCAAGTGTTCGCTCGAAAGTGCCCTTGCCTTCGTGAATAAGGGCTTCACCTTTTTTGTTGATTCGCACTGAATAAGAACCAGTTGTGAATTCCACCAAAATATTGGCGTAGCCGCTATTGAGTAAATCAAGAATTGCCGTGCTATCTATATTAATATTTTTTGTGGTGTCTTGTTTTGCTTCACTCAAGACAAGTTGTAATTTCAAACCATCTTTGAGCTGAACTGGGCGAATATCAATGCGCTCATAGGCGGTCTGCATATTTCTGCGACGACCTGAAAGTACAGCACGGACGAATCTATCTTTATCTTGAATGAGTTCTGTAGCTCTGGCGAATGCAACATCTAGCTCGAGCGACATTGCTCAAGTGTAAGGCTTATTTAACTGGCAGTTGAATTTGAATTGCCAGACCACCGAGTGGGCTCTTTGATAATGAAATGCTTCCTGAGTGCTCTTTAACGATGGCAGCAATGATGCTTAGTCCCAGACCGCTTCCACCAGTATCGCGTGAACGAGATCTATCAAATCTTTCGAATTCGTAACTTGCTTTGTTATACGCATCTTCAGGTAATCCCGGTCCACCATCTTCTATGCGTACATGAATCTCTTTGCCTTTACTTTTGAGTTGGACGCGAACGGGTGCGTTTGCTGGTGTATGACGCTTAATGTTTGAAAATATATTTTGAATCATTCGATCAATATGATCACTCGATGCCTTGATTGCAAGCTCTGGTTGAATCATGGATTCAATGCTGCGATCTGGCGAAAGGATTTGGAAATCCTTCAAGTGCGTAACCAAAGCTGATGAGATGTCATATTGTTCGAAATCAAGGTGAGTTGCCTCATTGAGTTCGGCTGTTAGCAACAAGTCATTAATTAAGGATTCCATGCGCTTTACTTCATGGTCAACGCGTTGAAATGCCTTGTCTTGATCCTCTTTTGCTGAAATTTTATTTGAACCTAGCAACTCTGAATACCCTTTAATTACCGTTAATGGAGTGCGCAGCTCATGAGCGGCATCACTTAAGAATCGCTGCATTCGCACTAAAGACTCTTGCTCCATTTTTCGGGAGTTATTGCGAAGCAACAAGAATGAAAGGGCAATAGCAATCATGTTTGCACCGAATAGGAAGGCTAAGAGTCGAGCAATATTTTCGCGCCACTCTCGCTCTAAATCTGCAATCGAAATAGCCACTACCAAGAATTCATTTTCTGGCAGTGGAATTGAACGCATGCGATAAGGATTATCTGAATTAATCGAAATTGACCTGACAATTGATGCACTGATATTTGCAACTGATGTGTCTAGACTAAAACGTTCAGAAGATTCGGTAAGTGAAATCTGTTCGCCGCTAGGTGTTATAAGAACAACTGTGGCATCAATTCTGCCAGCATCTAGTGCAAATAGTGCAGCGTTGAGTAAATCATCTTGGTTTTGAAGAGCGCTTTGAATAACGAAATCTAAACGAGAATCAACTTGGCGAAGTGCAGCGCGGTGTGAATCATCTAAGGCAAAACCACCGATTCCGAGGGATACCAACGTTGTGATCAGAATTGAGAAGAAGGTAACTCGGAAGCGTTGATTCATTCTTTACTTTGGTTCCAAAATTTGAAAACCAACTCCTCTGATGGTCTTGATCCCTTCAAATCCGTCGCGGTGTAACTTCTTGCGCAAGTAAGAAATATAGGTATCCACGACGCTGGTCTCTGATTCGAAAGTAATCCCCCACACATCATTTAAGAGTACAGATTTGCTCAGAACGCGTCCCTTGTTTTCAAGCAGTATTGCCAGCAGTCGAAACTCTGTAGGTGATAAATCAACAAGCTCTTGGTTAAAAGTTACTTCATGCTTTTCTTCATTGAGTGATATTGGGCCGCAGGTTAAAGAGGCGGCAACAGCAGAAACTTTTGAAGTTCTGCGCAAAATTGCTTTAACACGGAGCAAGAGTTCTTCTAGCCCAAATGGTTTAGTCACATAGTCATCGGCGCCTAAGGAAAGTCCGCGAGTGATGTCAGCGCGATCATTTCTTGCAGAAAGCATGAGGACAGGTGTCATATCATTTTGCGAACGCAAACGTTCTACTAAATCAAATCCATCCATCAGTGGCATATTTATGTCGATGATTAGTAAATCTGGTTTATTGGTGCGAAGCAGAGTCAGAGCTGACATACCGTCATTTGCCTGAAGAGTTTCAAACTCTGCAATCCGAAGTGCGTCGCATACTAATTCGCGAACATTAGCTTCGTCGTCTACGACCATAATTTGAGGAGCCATGGCTATACCTTCGCACATCTTTGCTTCTATGTAACTAACTTTGCGTGTTTTCTAAGCATCTCACAGGAGGTTCACAAAGATTTCTTCTACACTTTTGCCCATGGCAAACCGTGTCCGTACTGGGGCGATAGCAACACTCATTAGTGCTGCACTTTCTTTTTCTCTCATTTCTCCTGCCGTAGCAGATGATGATCGAAGCAAAACAAAACCTTCAGCAAAGATGGGTTTTAAGAATGCAAAAGAGAAACTGAAATACGAAATAGATCTGTATAAATCTGCCATGCAAGCTCGACAAGAAGCGCGCGAAGAGATCAATGAAATATTTAAGAATTCAATTAGAAAAGCCACAACCGAAGCAAGAATTGCTCTTATGACCGCAACTACTGCCGAGCAAAAATTGGCGATTATGAACTCTCTGAAAAATGCTCGCTCCGAAGCCGTTGCCGCACGCGATGTAGCGCTAGCCGCCCTTGGCGCTCTGCCAACACCGCCTGCTGAGTTAAAGAAAGACGAAAAGAAACGTAATTAAGAGAAAGAGTTAAATACTGCGGTAGCCTCCTCTACGTTCATGGGTAATCACTCAGCGTGAAGAGAAGGCAAAATAATTGGAATCTGCAACCGTTTGGCTTGTCACAATTGGAGTTCTCTCACTAGTAGTTGCCTTTGACTTAGTAATGGCAATATTGAGGCGAGATAAAGAAACAACGATTACAGAGTCTTCTATATGGACTGTAATTTATGTAAGCGCAGCAATCGTTTTCGGTATCTTGATGCCAAACTGGGTGGAATCACCAACTGCGCGCCCTGAGTTTTTTGCAGGATGGCTAACTGAATACGCGCTCTCTGTAGATAACATCTTCGTCTTTGTGATTATTCTTGCCCGTCTCAAAATTGAGAGTAAAAAGCAGCAACTTGTTCTATTGCTCGGCATCATCATCGCTTTGTTATTGCGTGGCGGATTTATTGCAGCAGGAGCGGCAATAATCTCACGCTTCCAAAGTGTCTTTTTCATCTTTGGCGCTTTCCTTATCTTTACAGCGATTCAACTCATTCGCGAAAGTGGCCACGATGAAGAGGTTAAAGAGAGCCGCGTTGAGACTTATCTCAAGAGAAAAGGTGTGAGCACTTTCATGATTGCACTAATTTCACTTGGGGTTACTGATCTTGTCTTCGCTCTGGATTCAATCCCAGCAATCTTTGGAATTACCAAAGATCCCTATATTGTTGCAACGACCAATATCTTTGCTCTGATGGGCTTACGCCAGCTTTATTTCTTACTGCAAGGCTTGATTGCTCGCTTGGTGTTTCTTTCATACGGACTATCGGCAATTCTTGGCTTTATCGGAGTCAAAATGATTTTCGAAGCGCTGCACGCAGTAGGGATTCATGGCGCCGCAGGTATTGAAATCCCACACGTTCCACTTGCTGTAAGCCTTGGATTTATTATTACTGCGCTAACAATTACGACTGTGGCTAGCTTGACTGCTACACGTAAAGATGGAAGCGAAATACTTTAAAGCGGCAGCGCGTAAACAAGTGCGGTTGCTATTGCAGCGTAGGCAGTTGTTTGAAAAAGAATACTGAGTGCGGTTTTTCTATCCGCTG
>Ga0315905_10005795_pt1 | contig 12563 bp, 8 predicted proteins | sample LakEriMetagenome_5_FD_203522 | JGI IMG/M metagenome (GOLD analysis project Ga0315905, IMG submission 203522) | Freshwater fungal communities from buoy surface, Lake Erie, Ohio, United States - Buoy 4 MA121 | ecosystem: Environmental > Aquatic > Freshwater > Lake | place: USA: Lake Erie, Ohio... | reverse complement strand
ACCAAAGACTTGTTGTTCACTGTTCCAATTCCATTGACTGCAGGTAGCAACGCTGCTCCTCCAGCAGTAAACATTGGTGAGATGGCAAACAGAGGTTTGGACCTTTTGGTAACTACTCGTGGTAACTTGACTTCTGACTTGACTTATGAGTTAACAGCTACTGGATCTATCTTGAAAAATGAGATCGTAGCCCTTTCTCCAGGTTTGAGCTTCATTACTTCAATCAACCCTTCTTACAGAGGTATCCAGCCTATCCGTAACGCGGTAGGTCAGCCACTTTCTTCTTTCTTCGGATTCAATACCCTTGGTTTGTTCCGCAATGCTGAAGATGTAGCCAAGCATGCTAAGCAAGACGGTGCTGCTCCAGGTCGATTCAAGTTTGAAGATGTAAACAAGGATGGAACAATCACTCCTGAAGACCGTATCTTCCTTGGTAACCCAGTTCCTGATTTCACAGGTGGTATGAACTTTACCATTGGTTACAAAGCATTTGATCTTTCTGCTTACTTGTATACTTCTATCGGTAACGAAATCTGGAACCAGTCTCGTTGGTTTACTGACTTCTACCAGACCTTTGAAGGTGCTGCTAAGTCTGCTAGATTACTTGAAGCTTGGACTCCTCAAAACTTGGATGCAACTATTCCAATTGTAGAAAGAGTATCTAACTTCTCTAACGCTAACGTAGCCAACTCTCACTATGTGGAAGATGGATCTTACTTGAGATTGCAGAACTTAACTTTAGGTTATTCTGCTCCTGCTAGCGTATTGCAGAAATTGAAGATGGAAAGATTGAGAGTATTCGGTTCTGTGAACAACCTATTCACCATCACTGGTTATGAAGGTTTGGATCCAGCAGTAGGTGGTAACGCCGACACAACATTCGGTATTGACGTAGGAAACTACCCAGTAACGAGAGGTTGGACTTTCGGTCTTAACTTGAGCTTCTAAGCTCAAACAATTAATTTTGAATCTAGTTATAGAAACTATAATTGATTAAACAAATGAACAATTTCAAATTAAAAATCGGTGCCCTACTTGTATCCGGAGCGATGCTAGTAGCTGTGAGTTGTAGCGAGGAGTTTTTGGAAGTCCCGCCGGTTGGCCAATTGGCTGAAGCCCAGTTATCTACTTTAGCTGGTCTAGATGCATCATTGATCGCGGCGTACTCCCAAGTAAACGGACGTGGCAACAGGTTAGGATCTCCATCCAACTGGGTGTGGGGTAGTATTAGAGGGGGAGAGGCCAACAAAGGTACTGACCCAGGTGACTTTACAACAATCAACCCAATTCAGCGTTTTGAAAACAACGCTGCTGGTGGGGATATCGGAGCAAAGTACAACGTAGGTTACGAAGGTATTGCTAGAGCAAACAACGTATTGAGATTATTGGCTAAAGCTGGAACAACTGTGACAGCTACAGATAAGGATCGTCTTTCTGCTCAGGCAAGATTCTTGAGAGCGCACTTCTACTTTGAACTTACTCGTGATTACGATAAGGTTCCCTATGTGGACGAAACTGTTGATTACGGTTCTGGTCTAGAAAAAGTGAAGAATGACAAATCGGTATGGCCATTTATCATCGCGGATTTGGAATTTGCGATCTCTAAGCTTCCAGCTACTCAGCCTCAAGTAGGTCGAGTAAACGTATGGGCAGCAAAGAGCTACTTGGCTAAAGTGTACATGTACACCAAGGAGTTTACCAAAGCAAAGGCGTTATTTGATGACGTGATTGCTAATGGTGTAACTTCCAATGGATTGAAGTACAACTTGGTTCCTTACTACGATGACATGTTCCGTGGCAAGAACGATAACCACCAGGAGTCTATCTGGGCCTATCAGTCTGCTGCCAACACTGGTTCTGTAAACAACGCAAACCCTGAGTTTGACTTGAACTTCCCTTACAACACCGGACCTGCTGGTCCAGGTAACTGCTGCGGATTCTTCCAGCCAAGCTTCACCTTTGTGAACGCTTTCAGAACTAAGGATGGTCTTCCACTTTTGGATAAGACTTACAACGCTACTGCAAACCAAGTGAAGAACGACATGGGTGTTGCTTCTGGAGCATCATTCACTCCGGATGCTGGCGAACTTGATCCTCGTTTGGATCATACTGTAGGTCGTAGAGGTATCCCTTATTTGGATTGGATGGATCACCCAGGTCAAGCTTGGATCCGTAACCAGCCAAACGCAGGTCCTTACTCTCCTAAGAAGTATGTATATGCGAAGTCTGAGTCAGGAACTTTCCAGGACAACTCTTCTTGGACTCCAGGCTACACCGGTATCAACTTCATGATCATCCGCTTTGCAGACGTGCTATTGCTAGCTGCTGAAGCTGAAATCGAAGTAGGTAGCTTGGAAAAAGCCCGTGAGTACGTAAACAGAGTTCGTACTAGAGCTATCAATTCTGAATTGAAGAGAAGCAACGGTTCTCCTGCTGCGAACTACAAAATCAGCACCTACACTGCTGCATGGACAAGCAAGGACGCTGCTAGATTGGCAGTTCGTCACGAGCGTCTATTGGAGTTAGGTATGGAAGGTCACCGCTTCTATGATCTTCAGCGTTGGGGCACTGCCCAGGCTGAATTGGATTTCTACTTTGCTTTAGATGGTGTACAACTTGCTTCTGCCCTAGGTGGATCTAAGTATGCCGATAAGTTCAAGTGGGTTCCAATCCCTCAAGATCAAATTGACTTGGTAGGTAAGGATATCTTGGTTCAAAACCCAGGTTTCTAATTTCACAATACAATACGCGTACAAAGAGAAGGTCTTTCGGCCTTCTCTTTTTTTTGTTTGCCTTCCAATACTTTTTTTTCCAGTTGGGAAAATGTTATTTTTCTACTTCTAATTCCCCCTTTTCTTAATGAGAATTCATTCCTGCCTTCTAGCATTAGTACTTGGTACGCTTTTAATTTCTTGCCAACAAGAGCAAACGCTCTTTGAACTCAAATCACCCGAAGAAACGGGGATTACCTTTGCCAATCAGATTGTGGAGTCGGATAGCTTCAATATCCTTACAGATGAATATATTTTTAATGGAGGCGGCGTAGCTACGGCAGATTTTGATCAGAATGGCCTTCCGGACCTCTTTTTTACTGGCAACCAAGTCGCCAATCGGCTTTACCTCAATCGAGGGGAATTCAAATTCGATGATGTCTCCGAACAGGCAGGGATTCTGGCAGAAGATAAGTGGTGTACGGGATCAGTTGTCGTAGATATCAACAACGATGGCTGGCCTGATATCTACGTGGCAACGGCCATGAAAAAAGGGCCTGGGGAACGAAATAACCTGCTTTTTGTAAACCAAGGAAAAGATGCGCAAGGCAACATCAGCTTTAAGGAAATGGCAAGCCAGTTCGGCATCGCTGACCCAGGCAATTCCATGGGTGCAGCATTCCTAGATTATGACTTGGACGGAGACTTGGATCTCTATGTGCTCAACAACGAGCAGCTAGCGGCGAAGCCTACCAACTTTAGGGCAAAAGTGACCGATGGCTCAGCCATCAACAACGATTCTTTTTACCGAAATAATGGGGATGGTACCTTCACTAATGTCACGATTGAGGCGGGTATTACCTTCGAGGGCTTTGGTTTGGGTCTTGCGATCGGTGATGTCAACAACGACGGTTGGCCGGACATCCACGTGAGCAATGACTACATCACCAACGATATCTTATACGTCAACAATCAGAACGGAACCTTCACGAACCAAACCAAGGACTTGCTAAGGCACCAGAGCCAATTCTCCATGGGATCGGATATGGCCGATGTGAATAACGATGGATTACCTGATCTGATCACCATCGACATGCTCGGTGAGGATAGCTACCGCAAAAAAACTACGATTGGCAAAAACGTCTACCAAACCTACCTCAACAACGAGGAGTTTGGCTACGAATACCAATACGTGCGCAACATGCTTCACCTCAACAATGGTCCTGGTGTTCCATTTAGTGAGGTGGGAATGTTAGCCGGAGTCTACCAGACCGATTGGAGCTGGGCTCCCTTGTTTGCCGATGTAGATAACGATGGCAACCGAGATCTATTAATTACCAACGGCTTTCCTCGTGACATTACCGACAAGGATTTTGCAAACTACCGTGCCGATGTCGGCAACATTGCCTCTACCCGGCAACTCTTGGATTCTATTCCGATCGTAAAGATTCCAAACTATGCCTACAGGCACAAAGGCAACCTTGCTTTTGAAGATGTGGGACAAGCTTGGGGATTGAGTCAACCTTCCTTCTCTAATGGAGCGGTAATCTTGGATTTGGACTTGGATGGAGATTTGGATTATGTGGTCAACAACATCAATGATCCGGCCTTTGTCTTTGAAAATAAACTGAATGAGCAGGAAAAAGCACCGAGCTTCCTTCGGGTCAAACTCCAAGGTTCAAAAGCCAATCCACAGGGACTGGGTGCAAAAGTCTGGGTAAAGTGGGACAAGGGGAAGATGGCCTACCAAGAAATGCAAGTGGTCCGAGGCTACATGTCTTCCACCGAATCCATTGTTCATTTTGGGTTGGATTCTGCAGCAGTGGTGGAGGAACTTATCGTCAAATGGCCAGATGGCAAAGTGCATAACCTGAAGCAGGTGCCCGTGAATCAATTACTTTCCTTAGAATACAGCAAGGCTAGCCCGGGGACGAAGTCAGTTGCCGTGGAGGATTTGGCTTCAGGAAATCAACTTTTTGACGAAGTTTCTACCGCTTTGGGAATTGATTTTGTTCACCAAGAAGCTGATAAGATTGATTACAACTTGCAACGCACACTGCCACACAAGCTTTCGCAGTTTGGGCCAGCCCTCGCAGTTGGGGACCTGAATGGAGATGGGAGAGAAGATCTGGTGGTAGGCTCTTCGGCTGGATTTGCCCCGATTTGGTACAGCCAAAACCAGGATGGTACATTCACTCAAAAACCACTGCTTCCTGCTGGTGAGTCGATTACGCCAGAGCTAACTGGGATTCTACTTTTTGATGTGGATAAGGACCAGGACTTGGACCTGTACCTGGTTTCAGGTAGCGCAGAATTTGTTCCCAATGCTCCCGAATACCAGGATCGAGTTTACCTTAACAATGGAAAGGGTGCATTTAGCCTCGATCCAAGTGCAGCGGTAATTTCGACTAATGGTTCTGTTGTCAGAGGAGCCGATGTCGATGGAGATGGATTTATGGACGTATTTGTGGGGGGTAGAAGCCCGATTGGGCAGTATCCACTCGCAGAAAAGAGTGTGTTTTTGAAGAACGAAAACGGGAAGCTGGTGGATGCTACACAAAAATGGCTTCCGCAGCTAGATCAACTGGGGATGATTACGGATGCCCTTTGGTCGGATGTCAATCGGGATGGAAAAGTGGATTTGGTGTTGGTGGGAGAATTGATGCCAATCACCGTGTTGATGAATACCGGAACTCGATTTGAATTGGCAAAATCTACGGGATTAGAAAGCCATCTGGGCTGGTGGAACTCCATCGTGAGTGCCGATTTGGATCAGGATGGAGATACCGACTGGGTGGTAGGCAATATGGGAGCCAACAATGCCTTCGGTCCCTCTGCCGACCGACCTTACACGCTCTATGCCAAGGATTTTGATGCCAATGGCTCGGTGGATCCGGTTGCTTTTGCATTCTACAAAGATAAAATCGGCGGAGGTTACCAAGCCTTTCCTACCCATTTCTGGGATGATTTGACGGGGCAAAGCCCTTTGTTTAGACGCAAGTTTGATCGCTACAAGCACTTTGCCTTGAGTACGGAACAAACCTTCTTTACGGAAGATGAAAAAAAGGACGCCAAAAAATTCATCGGAAACAGTGACCGCTCGGTATGGGTGGAAAACCTGGGCAATGGGAAATTCACCGTACATGCGCTTCCTTGGCAGGCTCAAATTGCCCCAATGAATGGAATTGTAGCTGAAGATGTCAATGGAGATGGGGTTACCGACTTAGTAATGGTAGGAAACGATTATGGAAATGAGGTCTTTATTGGAAGACTTGATGCGGCTCTGGGCTGGGTATTCCTTGGAGATGGAAAAGGTGGTTTCACTGCAGTTCCTGCTCGTGAGAGTGGCTTTTCAGTTCCTGGAGATGCCAAGGCCTTGGTCAAACTTGCGAAGAGTGGAGGGGAAGCCCTGTATGTCGCTTCACAAAACAGATCTAAACTTTTAGCCTTTTCGGCAAAGCAGCAGAAAACTGGGGTCTTGCAAATTCCAGTCGATGCCATGGCAGTGGAGTTGGTGCTCGCCAACGGCAAAAAGCAACGGATCGATACGAGTTATGGAGCAGGCTTTGGTTCCCAATCCAGTCGTACCCTTCACCTGCCTTTAAGACTAAAATCAGCCACGAAAATCAACTATAAAGGAGAGGCAAGTGCGCTTCCTTTATCCAAGTAATTAACGGTACAATTCTCCGGGTTTTGCCTGGCAGATATCTTCCATTAGTTCGGCAACTTTATCGGTAACTGCCTCGAAATAACGCCTCCCTTTTTCTGGGGAGGCTTTTTTTGGATTACCAATTCCCGTATCCTCCGACACTTCAGACCACTTGCGCTCTGCCCAGGCCCATTTTTCACGGATCCCGCGAATGACTGATTTCCTCTCAGTTCCCAATCCAGCTTCATCGAGTGACGTGACCAATTCGGGGTGGAGGTACTGAATCAGGGAAGTTTCCATTTCGTCCGCATGGTCACCACCTTCTTCAAAGTACTGGCTTTTGTCGAGCGCCTGAAACCAGTTGCAGGTAAAGAGCAGCATGTCTGGAAACTTAAGCCCCAATTCCCGGAGCATGGGCTGGAAGTTGTTGCCACCATGGCTGTTGAGAATTAGTAATTTTTTTAATCCTTGACGCTGCAGCACCACAATCAAATCTTGAAGGATCAGTAGCTGGGTGCTTGGATTGAGGTTGAGGTCCAGGTAAATGTCAGCTTGCCCGGTATTTACTCCAAAAGGAACAGTCGGGAGGACTACCACCTTATTACTTTTTTCCCATGCTTTCCGAGCTCCCTCTTCGGCAATGGCATCGGCCTCGTACACATCCGTTCCGTAGGGAAGGTGGTAATTGTGTGCTTCTGTAGCTCCCCAGGGCAATACTGCCAATTCGTAGCGAAAGGTTTGTAGGTCTTTCCAGCTGGCTTCTTTTAAAATATAGGGTCTCATGGATTTGTTTTCAGATTTGGAGGAATGGAAGGGGTATTTCGGATCAAAAGTGATAATTTGTCTTCCAGATTCTAAAGTACAATCCATGTCGCAAAGAAGAAAGTTTATCAAGCAATCCTTGCTTGGATCCGCACTACTCCTTCCTGGGATGGCTGCGCTCGAAAGCCAAGCTTCCCCTATAAAAAAGTTCACTGGAACCAAGCCTCTGATCCTATCCACTTGGAGTCATGGCTTACCTGCCAACGCAGATGCTTGGGCCAAGCTCAAACAAACGGGAAGCATCCTCGATGCAGTAGAAGCGGGTGTTCGGAATACCGAATTGGATCTAGAAAATCTTTCTGTAGGACTCCAGGGATTGCCGGATCGAGAAGGGATCACCACCTTGGATGCCTCCATTATGCAGGGGGACGGTTCCTGTGGGACGGTGGCCTTTGTCAGACAGGTAAAGCATCCCATCTCCTTGGCTCGAGCAGTCATGGAAAAAACGCCCCACGTCATGTTGGTTGGTGAAGGAGCACGACAATTTGCGATCGCGCAGGGCTTTCCCATGGAAGAAGAGAAATTGAGTCCGAATGCGCAAAAAGAATACGACAAGTGGAAAGTAACTAGCCAATACAAGCCCATCATCAACATCGAAAATCACGATACCATCGGCATGATTGGCTTAGATGCAGCTGGGAAACTGGCAGGTAGCTGTACGACGAGTGGCTTGGCCTACAAAATGCATGGCAGGGTAGGAGATAGCCCAATCATCGGAGCAGGTCTATTTGTGGATGATGAAGTTGGTGCAGCCACAGCTACCGGATTGGGCGAGTCCATCATCCGTATTTGCGGCAGCTTTTTGATTGTAGAGCTGATGCGTCAAGGGAGAAGCCCTCAAGAAGCCTGCGAGGAAGCTGTACGTAGGTTGGTAGCCAAAAACAAAAATATTAAAGACATCCAAGCAGGATTTCTTGCAGTCAATAAAGAAGGAGAAGTAGGGGCTTTTGCCGTGCATCCAGGTTTCAATTATTCCCTTGCTACGGAATCTGGCAATGTGTTGGTGGATGCAGGTAGTCAGTTTAAGCCATGAGTAGCATTCTGTTAGAAGCTCCTGTTTTTAATGTGCAAGCGGCTATGGAAGCCGCTCAGCAAGGGATTGATCGTCTGGAATTGTGCGCCAACTTTCCTGAAGGAGGAGAGACACCCAGTGCGGGTATGCTACGCTTTTTGAAGAGTGAGCTCGACCTCCCTATTTTTGTCATGATTCGTCCTCGTGGAGGTGATTTTGTCTATTCCTCCAAAGAACTTCTAGTCATGAAGCACGACATCCAACTATTGGGGGATCTTGGAGCAGATGGCTTTGTCTTTGGGGTGTTGGATGCACAGGGAATAGTGAATGAATCTGCCTGTGAATTTTTACTTCGTGCTGCCGGCTCCAAGCCATGCACCTTCCATAGAGCCATTGATGCTTCGGCAAATCTTCAAGACTCCTTGAAGAAAATTATTCAGCTGGGTTTTCAGCGGGTGCTTACTTCTGGAGGTAAAAATTCGCTTAGCGAAGGCCTAGATCAAGTACTTGAACTGCTGCGTTTGGCACAAGATCAGCTGATCGTGATGCCAGGAGGAGGGTTGAAGCCTGCTCATGTGCCGATCTTGAAAGCATCGGGCTACCTCAAAGAAATCCACGCTTCTTGCAAACAAGCGAAGCCAAGTAGCAATCGGTTTATCAATCCAGAACTCTCATTTTCCTCCGCACCCTTGGACTATTCGACCATTTTTGGAATAGATCCTGCTGTGGTAGAAGAGTTTAAATCCGTCTTGTAGAATAACTATGCGACAGATTAGCGTTTTTTGTTTGGTTCTTTTAGCGATGGTTTGGGGTTGCGAACCTATCACTGAGCGGAAGCAGCCGCCACCGAGCCTCTATCAGCTATCCCAATCGGATCTGGATCTTTCCGGTGAGCAGTTGGCCAAAGGCTACTGTGCGGCCTGTCACCTGATGCCTGATCCAAGTATTTTAGATAAAAAAACCTGGACTACCTTGCTGCCCGATATGCGCAAGCGTATGGGCTTGTATTTGGAGGAGGACTTTGGAACTGCTATGCCTGAAGACGAGGGGGTTCCAGAAGGGATTTACTCCAAGGTGCCCTACATCACGCATGAAAACTGGAAAAAGCTAGAAGCCTACTACTTAGAAAATGCTCCGGAATCTCCTTTGCCGCAAGCTAAGAAGGAGCGCCCCGGGGCAGGAATCCCAGGATTTGTACTTGAGATACCCACTTTCCCAGAAATACGAGCTAGTCTCACGACTTTGCTTCGGATTCATCCGCAAACAGGAGATTTGTGGCTAGGGCATCGTTTCCGATCTATTTTCCGCTTGGATTCAAAAAACAAGTTTAAGCAATTAGACTCCTTGCCTACCCGTGTGGCCCCAGTGGATCTCATTTGGAACTCGCCTAATTCCTTTGATTTGATTTCCATGGGAAAGATGGATCCATCCAATGACTCGATTGGACTTTTGTCCATCTATTCAGCTAAAGCCAAGGGTTGGGAAGAGGTGGCGCGTATCGATCACCTGATGCGCCCCATGGACATGGAGGTGGCGGATTGGAATGGGGACGGCAAAAAAGATTACGTGATTTGCCAATTTGGCAATCATGTAGGGAAGTTGAGCGTATTTTTTAGCGGTCCCAATGGGTTTACTGAAGTGATATTGAAGAAAGATCCAGGAGCAAGGCGTTCCATCGCTGTAGATTACGACAAGGATGGGGATTTGGACCTGATGGTGCTTTTTTCCCAAGCCAAAGAAGGGATATCGCTCTTTGAGAACTTGGGAAAAGGGGAGTTTAAAGAAAAGCAGCTATTGGCTTTTCATCCTGCCTATGGCTCCAGCGATTTTCGATTTGAAGACATCGATCGGGATGGCGTACAAGAAATCATTTTGGTGAACGGAGACAATGCCGACCAAAGTCAAATTTTCAAGTACTACCACGGCCTCCGAATTTTTAAGCGGGACGAAAAAGGGCGCTACCAGGAATCCTGGTTTTATCCCATGTGTGGTGCCAGTGCGCTGGAGCTTGGGGATTTTGACCAAGATGGATTTGTGGATATCGTAACGATCTCTTTCTTTCCAGATTTAAGGCAGATAGACTACCAGCATCTGATTTACTTCAAGCAAACTGCAACAGGAAAGTTTATTCCATCCACCTTAAAGGAGCAGATCGAAGACCACTTGCTTACGCTGACTAAAGGAGATCTAGACCTGGATGGAGATGAAGATCTCATCGTAGGCACTTTTGCTTTTGATCAGTTGTACAAAGCGCCAGACCGCCCTTGGAAGCCTTTTTTGGTCCTGAGAAATCAATTACGGTAGTTTCCTTACTTGGACTGCTCCAAGGCGCGCTCCACATCCTGGAGAATATCCTCGTAATGCTCGAGTCCTACGGAAAGTCGAATTAGCCCATCCGTGATTCCTACCTTTTGTCGCTCCTCAGCGCTAAGCTTGCTGTGTGTGGTGGAGGCAGGATGGGTGACGATGCTCCGGCTATCGCCTAGGTTGGGCGTAATGGAGATCATTTGCAGTTTGTCAATGAAGCGTTGAGCTCTTTGCAGTCCTCCTTTGACTGTTAAAGTAAGGATGCCACCCCCGGCTTTCATTTGTTTGATGGCCAAGTCATGCTGCTCATGGGAGGGTAGAAATGGGTAGTTTACCCGATCGAGGTGCGGGCAGCCGGCAAAGTATCGGGCCACTTTTTCTGCGTTTTCGCAGTGTCGGTCCATGCGAACAGCTAGCGTTTCCATGCTCTTGGATAGGATCCACGCATTGAAAGGGGAGATGGAGGGGCCGGTATGGCGCGTAAAAAAACGAACTTCGGCGATCAATTCTTTTTTTCCAAGAATCAATCCTCCAAGTACTCTTCCTTGTCCGTCGATGTATTTGGTGGCACTATGTGTGACCAGATGAGCTCCCCAATGGGCGGGCTGCTGAAGGTAAGGCGTGGCAAAGCAATTGTCCACCACCAAGATGAGTCCATGAGCTGCTGCAAATTTACCTGCCCATTCGAGATCAATAATTTCCAAACCCGGGTTGGAGGGGGTTTCGAGAAAAAGCATTTTGGTATTGGGCTGCAGCAATTTGTCCCAATTTTGATAGTCGGCTATGTCCCCATAGGTGGAGGTGATGCCCCATTTGGGAAACACGCGAGTGAGTAGCTGGTGTGTAGAGCCAAATAGAGAGCGGGAAGCCAAGATGTGATCTCCTTGCTGCAATAGGGAGGCAATGCTTCCAAACATGGCTGCCATACCCGAAGCGGTAGCGATGCCATCTTCGGTACCTTCAGCACGGCAAACTTTATCAATCAGTTCCGAGGAGTTGGGGTTGGAGTAGCGGGAGTAGATATTCCCTTGTATTTCTTCTGCAAACATGGCTCGAGCTTCCTCTGCAGATTCAAAGACAAAGCTAGAATTCAGGTAGAGTGCAGAAGAGTGTTCTCGTTGGTTGGAACGCTGCTGGATGCGGATGGCATCGGTTTCGAAGTGTGACATATAGGTTCGAGTAAAATGAGTTCAGGGGCTTATTGCTTAAGAAATTTCCCAAAGCAGCAACTGAACCAGAAAAAGGGGTAGAGTGAGTTACGCCAATTTATAGTTCCCGCTAAGGGTAGGTTTTGGCACCTTGCTCAACTGCAGAGCGGGTTGCCAGAGGGTCATGGAGCCTAGTCTCTCGCCTCTTCTTTATAAAATCGTACCTGAAGGTTTACAAATAAATAATGATAGAGTCGTAATTCCAAATTCTTAAAAAATCAATCGTTGAACTGGGTCATCGTCTGTGCGATTCCCATCGTACAAAATCCCAAAGACATGGAGATGGCTTTGTCCATCATGGCTGGTAAAGCATCCAGCTCCTCTTGAGTAAATCTCCCCAATACATAGTCTGCTTGCCTTCCTTTTGGAAAATTGTCTCCGATACCCATGCGAAGCCGGGGGTAGTCCTGTCCCCCACAAAGTTCTTCGATGTTTTTGAGTCCGTTATGACCTGCTGCACTGCCTTTTGGGCGCATTCGTAATTTCTCGAAAGGGATGGCCACATCGTCTACCAGAACAAGGATGTTTTCTTTGGGGATATTCAAGATTTTCATCCAATAGTTGACAGCCTTCCCACTCAGGTTCATGTAGGTAGTGGGCTTTATCAGATGGATGGTCCTTCCTTTATGTTTGAATTCACTTTTGAAGGCTAGGCGATCGCTCTTCCAAACAGCACCTTCCTTGTCCGCAAGGCGGTCTAGCGTGAGGAAACCAATGTTGTGGCGCGTCAATTCGTATTCTGGGCCAATATTACCCAAGCCTACAAGTAAGTAATTCATGGAATGCGGGTTCGATGGGGTAAAAATAAAAAATCCTGCTCGGTAATGAGCAGGATTTTAAGAAGAGAAAAAAAG
>Ga0315905_10005793_pt1 | contig 12569 bp, 7 predicted proteins | sample LakEriMetagenome_5_FD_203522 | JGI IMG/M metagenome (GOLD analysis project Ga0315905, IMG submission 203522) | Freshwater fungal communities from buoy surface, Lake Erie, Ohio, United States - Buoy 4 MA121 | ecosystem: Environmental > Aquatic > Freshwater > Lake | place: USA: Lake Erie, Ohio... | reverse complement strand
TAACTGCCAATACTTTATATTATGTTAGAATCAGAGCAGTTAATAATTCTGGAACTTCCGCTAATTCTTCAACTGGAAATTCAGCCACTTTATCTAACACGCCAACTGTTTCAACAGCTAGTTCAATTACTGCAACTGGACTTACAGCAAACTGGTCCGCTCCAAGCTCACAAGGAGCGGTAACATTCACCTATACAATTGAATTATCTACTGCTAACGATTTCTCCACCATTACATCAACAGTTTCAAGTATCGCATCAGGGACAACCTCTAACGCTTTTACAAGTTTATCCGAGGGAACAACATACTATTATCGAATTAAAGCAGTTAACAGCGCAGGAAGTAGCACTTGGAGTTCAGTGAGTGCAGGGGCTACAACGCTGACAAGTTCAATTTCACTTACTACTTTAGGAACGGCTGTTACACAAGATTTTAATTCATTAGCAACTTCAGGTACGTCTTCAACTTTACCTGGTGGATGGTATATTTCCGAATCAGGAGGTAATACAACCTACACTGCTGGTACAGGATCTAGTGGTACAGGTGATACTTATAGTTTTGGTTCATCTTCTGATAGAGCACTTGGTGGATTGCGTTCAGGATCATTAACTCCAACCTTTGGTGCAAAATTTACAAATAATACAGGTTCAACAATAAATAATCTTTTTATTTCATATATCGGTGAAACTTGGAGAGTTGGTTCCGCTAATAGGACTGATAGATTGGATTTTCAATATAGTACCAACGCTACTTCATTAACTACGGGAACTTGGTTAGACGCCGATAATTTGGACTATACAAATCCTGGACAAGCTACTGGATCAGGGAGTATCCAGCATAGCTCTTCAATTTCTAATGTAATTACTGGATTATCAATAACTGATGGAGCAACAATCATGATAAGATGGTCTGATGTTGATGCAACTAGTTCGGACGACGGTATGGGTATTGACGATTTCTCCATCAAACCATGTGGAACCGTTTCAGCGCCAACTGCAAGTGATCAAGCATTTTGTTCAGCAGTATCAACAACAGTTGCTAGTTTAACTGTTACAGGAACAGCTCCTCAATGGTATAGTGCTTCAACAGGAGGAACAGCATTGAGCACTTCAACGGCTCTTACAAATAGTACAACCTACTATGCCACACAAACAATTGGCGGATGTGAAAGTGTTACTCGAACACCGGTTGTTGTGACAATAAATACCAATCCATCTGCTCCAACTGGAAGTGCTACGCAAACGCTTTGCTCAGGAGCTACTGTTAATGACTTAACAGCTGCAGGAACATCTCTTCAATGGTATTCTGCTTCATCTGGAGGTACTGCCTTGGCTACTAATACAGCTTTGGTTAATAGTTCAACTTACTATGCCTCACAGACTACAAATAGTTGTGAAAGTACAACCCGTTTTGCTGCAATAGTAGCAATTGTATCATCTGGTTCTTGGATCGGTGGCACCTCAACAGATTGGTCTGAGGCTGTAAACTGGTGCGGTGGTGTACCGAGTGCATCAACAGGCGTTACGGTTGTTTCTGGTACCATATATAGTCCAGTGGTTTCAACATCCATTTCAGTAAATTCACTTACTATAAATTCCGGTGCGACCTTGTCAACTTCCGGAACACCAACGATTACAATTGCAAATAACGGATCGTTTACAAACAATGGAACCTTCACAGCAGGAACTTCAAAATTGAGCTTTGCTGGTAATGGAACCGTTTCAGGAACTATTGCTTTCAATGATGTGGACATAGCCGGTGGAGTAAATTTTGGAACTGCTTCAACTGTTAATGGAACTCTCAGCATGAATTCTGGAAGCTACATCAACACAAATGCACCAATTTACGGAACAGGATCAACACTTAGATACAATACTGGTGGACCAAGTCCATATGGTCGCTCTTTAGAATGGTCTGCTACTACTGGCGCTGGAGCACCATACTCTGTTCAGATTTCGAACAGTACAACTTTGGATTATCCGAATTCGGGTGCTGGTGCCTTTTCATCCAACCTTAGTTTAGCAGGAAATTTGACGGTTGACAATGGTTCAGCTTTGTACATGGACTATGGTGGAAATGCAAACAAATCAGGAAGACTGGATATTTCTGGAAATGTTCTATTAAACGGTAATTTATCACTTGGAAATGCGAATGGTGGCGATATCAAAGTAGGAGGAAATTGGACTAGAAATTCTGGAAGTACATTGAATACAAATGGCAGAGCAGTTTTCTTCACAGGAGGTGGAACTTCTACCATCACAGGTAATGGTGGTGAAACGTTTACCTACATGGTCAACGAAAAAACTGGTGGTACCATTTATCTTGGAAATAATCTTACGTTGACCGCGCCAAATGGAGGAAATGCGCTAACACACAAATCTACGGCAAGTATTGATCTTAACAATTTTGAACTTACTTTATCCGGGCCAAATAACTCGAATATTTTAGCGGATGGTGCATGTTCTATTACAGGTACTGGAAATGTCTTGGTTACGTCGAATACTAAAAATTTAACTGGACAAAATACTGGATCTTGGACTTTTGGTTCAAACGTAACATTAAAACTTCAAAGTGGCTTAAATTTCGGAACAAACCTTAGTACCGTAAATGGAACACTGGAAATAAATAGTGGCGGTTTTGTATCTGGGAATGAACGTCCGAGTTATGGAATTGGGTCTACATTAAAATATAACTCTAATGGCACATATGGTCGTGACAAAGAATGGTTAGCCGGGTATGCATCTGGCACTGGAGTGCCATACAATGTTTTGATTGCGTCTGGAACAACTTTAGACCCTGGAGCCAACTCCAATTTTAGTAGTGAAAGCTGGGTGCGAAATGAACTTACGGTTGATGGTACATTCGACATGTCACTCACAGATCAAGTAGAACCGATTCATATTTTAGGTAATGTTAATTTTAATGGAGGAACATTGAAACTTAGTACAACAGCGGGCGGTGACATGAAAGTCGGAGGCAATTGGTCTGGGAATGGAACTTTCGTTGCCAATTCACGTGCCGTGTTTATCAATGGGACAGGAAATCAAAGCATATCAAGAAATGATAATTTCCCATATTTGATTATAGACAAAGCATCTGGAACAATTACTATCGCTGGAAATATAACCTTGAATAATAAATTAACTTATTCTGATGGAAGTATATCCTTTTCGGGAGGAAGTATTGATGCCTCAGGAGCATCTGCCGAAGTTGAGTTTGCAAACAGTAGTGCATTTACTTTGCCAACTGGATTATTTTCAGGTAACGTTAATAATTTAACACTTAATGGAACAGGCGGAGTCACATTATCTGAAAATGTAACTGTCACGAATAACTTAAAATTAACAAGTGGAGTAATCACATTAGGCTCGAGAAATCTAACCTTAACTGGTGGCTTAGATGCGACAGGAAATGGTAATTCCTCTTCCTACATCAATACTAATGGCTCAGGTGCATTAATTCGATCAATTTCCACTTCAGGTGTAGAATATAAATTTCCAGTTGGATTAAGCGGCTATGCGCCAATATCAGTAAACTTTACCGGAGGTACAATTACTTCAAGTTCCTTGGCTTCAAGGGCAGTAAGTGGCTTACACCCTAATGCAACGGATGGCGCATATATTAGAACAAACTTATTTTGGGAAATGAATCAAACGGGAATGACAAATCCTCAATACAATGTTTCATTTACTTATCCTGGAGTTACGAATGGAACGGGCAGTAATGAAATTGAGTCTAACCTATTACCGGCAAAATGGAGTGCTTCAACAGGATGGTTATCCTCTGGAAGTTGTTCTGTATGTTTCACAGGGACTACAGTGGGAACATCTTCAATAAATACAGCAACAAAAACAATTACATGGAATGGAGTAACTGGATTTAGTGATTTTGGTGGATTTGGTCAAGGAAATGGCTCACCCCTACCAGTAGAACTCACCTCCTTCACTGCTTCTTGCGATGAAGAAGTGGTCACGCTTTCATGGTCAACTGCATCAGAGGAAAATAGCTCGCATTTCGATGTAGAAAAATCTACTGACGGAGTAAACTGGAGAGTAATTGGAACCGTTTTAGCAGCTGGAAATTCAACACAAGAAATCAATTATTCATTTATTGATTCAGAAAAGTCAATTGATCAAAACTACTATCGATTAAACCAAGTGGATATCGATGGAAAAAATGAATATTTTGGACCAATTACCGTTGCTTGTGAGGAGGATACAAAAATCAATACCTATCCAAATCCTAGTAAAGGAGAATTTAATTTGGTAATGCACGCTCAAACAAATGAGAAAGTGACCTTGAAAATCAGTGATGGCAATAGCCGAGTTATTTTCAATAAAGTTCTTGATCTTCAAAATGGAATTAATTTATTCCCTATTCGTGAAAACTTATCTTCAGGAGTTTATCACATTCAATTAATCACTGAATCTGGAAAAACGACTGTGTTGAAACATTCAGTTTATTAAGTACATTATAAATTTTTATAAGAAATCCCGAGTGAAATCGGGATTTTTTTATTCCATCAATTAAAACTTAATGTTAATTCCTGTGGTCAAAGAATAGTAGTAATTGTCTATTGGCAAAGGTCGATAAGCATCATAATTATGGTCGTAATGTAAGGTGAAAGCAAGGTGCTTATTTACATTAAAAAATAAATTTGAATCAAAGAACCATCTTGGAGAAGTAAAATAGCTATTTAATGGAAATTGAACAAAAGTAGTTCCTGCAAAATCAATGTGTTTCGATAATTTTAAGGCAAACTTTGCTGTAAGGTTTAATCTGAATAAATCTCGATTTACGATACTCAAAGAATCTTGAGCAAATGCATATGAACCTAAAAAGGGATTCCATTTTTCTAACTCGTAAAAACATCCTATTCCGGTATATAAATCAGACTTCTTTTTCTCCATCCAATTAATTCGAGCATTTATTCCCAAAAGAGCCCTCCGTTCTAATCCTTGTACTCCATTCCATTGATACTGCGTAAAAACATCCGGTGCAATAATACGTGTGTCATTATCTCGAAATCTAAGTTGGAAAAAGCCATTATTTTCCAAAACTGTAAGTCCATTAAAAGACAACTCACTTTTTGTAAGAAAAATAAAAGAATAATTATTTTTCATGAAAAAATCAACTTCAGTGACATTCGAGAAATCAATCAAATTTCGTTTCTGTTTGTCATTTGAAAAATTAAAATTAAACGACCCTCTAACCCTTTTAAACGTTGTGTCAGCCTTTATACTTCGATCAATATTTAATATTTGGGAATAATATGAAGTCAAGGTGAAAAATAGTACTTTACAGATAAAAATCTTTTTCAAATTCATTAAATTTAAGTTTAATATATTCGTTATACCACTATTTCTTAATTCTGTTTCAATAAATACAGTTAGATTCAATAAACTACATTTTTTTATTTCGCGAATGAAAAATCAAATGCAATCTTTACCTTTGAGGTCTTAAGTTTTTACAATGAAAAAAGTACTTATAGCCAATCGCGGAGAAATTGCTCGAAGAGTTATTCGAACACTCAAAAAAATGAATATCGCTACAGTAGCCGTATATTCTGATGCAGACAAAGACGCTCCACATGTAAAAGAAGCAGATGAAGCTGTATATCTTGGAGCAAGTCCATCATCGGAAAGTTACTTAAATCAAGATAAAATATTGGATTATTGCAAACAATTGGGCGTTGAAGGAATTCATCCTGGATATGGATTTTTATCGGAAAATGCAGGATTTGCCAGAAAAGTAAAGGCGGCTGGAATAAAACTAATAGGACCTTCTCCCGAATCTATGGAGGTTATGGGAGATAAACTTAGTGCTAAACAAGCAGTTAAAGAATTTGGGGTCCCTCTTGTTCCGGGAGTGGATCATGCAATTACCGATGTGAATGAAGCAAAAAAAATAGCGGAGAATGTTGGTTATCCAATCTTAATTAAAGCATCTGCAGGTGGTGGTGGAAAAGGAATGCGTTTGGTTCAAAATTCAGAAGAATTTAAAGAACAAATGAACCTAGCACAAAGCGAAGCTCGAAATTCATTTGGTGATGACGCAGTTTTTATCGAAAAATTTGTTACCAAACCCAGACATATAGAAATTCAAGTATTTGCTGATCAACACGGAAATACGGTTTATATTTTTGAACGTGAATGTTCAATTCAAAGAAGACATCAAAAAGTAGTTGAAGAGGCTCCTAGCGTTATTGTAAATCCTGAACTTCGCAAAAGAATGGGAGAAGCTGCTGTTGCTGTTTGCAAAGCTTGTAACTACGAAGGAGCTGGTACTGTAGAATTTTTACTCGATGCGAACCTCGATTTTTTCTTTTTGGAAATGAATACGCGTTTGCAAGTTGAACATCCCGTTACTGAAGAAATTTCTGGATTGGATTTGGTAGAATGGCAAGTCAGAGTGGCAAGAGGAGAAAAATTACCAAAACTTCAACATGAATTGGAAATCAACGGACATGCCATCGAAATTCGAGTTTATGCAGAAGATACTATGAATGGTTTTACACCGGATATTGGAACCTTAAATCGTTATCGTTTGCCTTCCGGAAAAGGAATTCGTGTGGATGGTGCTTTTGAAGAAGGAATGGAAATTCCTATATTTTACGATCCTATGATTGCTAAATTGGTAGTTTGGGGAGAAACGCGTGAAGAAGCGATTGAGAAATGCCTAGAAGCCATTAATGAGTATGAAATTTCAGGATTGAATACAACTCTCGATTTTGGTAAGTATGTCCTTCAACATCCTGCATTTCGCTCGGGTGATTTTGATACAAATTTCATTAAAACCTATTTTTCTGATCCAAATTCGATTTATGAAGGATTTCAAAATGAGGAAAAAGCCTTAGAGAGTGGTATTGAACAAATTTGGAATGACCTTAAAAAAATGGATGAGAAACAATTTCAATCTCAACCTATCACCGGTGCTTGGGTTAATGTTCCTTAATAGATTGTCTATTCAATGCTAATTGGAATTGTTCTTAAATCAACTGGAAAGTTCTACAACGTTCTCTTAGAAAATGGATTGGAAATTACCGCTAGAATTCGGGGTAAAATACGTCTTGAAGGCTTGCGAACTACAAATCCTGTTGCAGTTGGAGATAAAGTAGAACTTATTCACGAAGTTGAAACAACGGATATTTACACCATCAATTCTGTAGTACCTCGATTAAATTATTTGATTCGCAAATCCACGAATTTAAGTAAGCAAAAGCAAATTTTAGCTGCAAATATTGATCGTATTTATCTCGTTGTAACAGTTGAACAACCCATTACCCAACAAGGATTTATTGATCGTTTTTTGGTTTCAGCTGAGGCATATCGAATTCCTGTTTCAATCATTTTCAATAAAATTGATTTGTATTCAGAGGAATCGAAGCAAAAAATGTTGTTTTGGAAAGATACGTATGAGAAAATTGGCTGTGCTTGTCATTTTGTTTCAACCTTTGAAGCTAAAACTTATAGTTTTTTAAAGGAAGAATTGAAGGACAAACAAGTTTTATTCGCTGGAAATAGCGGTGTCGGTAAAAGTTCATTAGTCAAATGTATAGATCCTAAAATTGATTTGCGAATTGGAAATATTTCGGATGCGCATCACATGGGAAAACACACTACCACATTTGCTGAAATGTTCCCCGTGCAGTCCGGAGGGTACATCATTGACAGTCCTGGTATCCGCGCATTTGGTTTAACAGATATGGATAAAGAAGAAATTGCCCATTATTTTCCGGAAATGCGAAAACTTTTAGGACAATGTAAATTTCATAATTGCTTGCATATAAACGAACCACGTTGCGCAGTAAAAGAAGCCGTGGAAGACGGTGAAATAGACGAAATACGCTATATCAATTATTTGCAGATGATTGAGGATCAAGAAGATGGCATACACCGCAGAAATGATTACGCATGAGAGTTGTCATTCAACGTGTTACTGAAGGATCTGTGACCATTAACAATGCTGTTCACAACTCCATTGGACAAGGCTTTGTTGTTTTGGTTGGTTTTGAAGAAAGTGATACGGAAGAGGACTTGCAATGGATTGCTAAGAAGATTGTGGATATGCGCATTTTCTCAGATTCCGAAGGAAAAATGAATCTTTCCATATAAGATGTGGGGGGAGAGATTTTACTCATTAGTCAATTTACATTATTTGCCTCCACTAAAAAAGGAAATCGCCCCAGTTTTATTCGCTCTGCAAAACCAGCTATTTCCATTCCATTATACGAAACCTTTCTTTCAGAACTTGCCCTACTCCACTCTACCCCAATTAAAACCGGAGTTTTTGGCGCGGACATGCAGATTTCATTAGTTAATGATGGTCCGGTGACAATAAGTATTGATTCGAAGAATCGGGAGTGAAATTAAATTCTGAATTCTAGCTTTTACTAATCCCCTACTTCACCAACTTCCTATACTTGATTCGCTTCGGACCCGCATCACCCAAACGTTTTTTGCGGTTTTCTTCGTATTCAGAATAACTTCCCTCAAACCAATAGACTTGTGAATCTCCTTCAAAAGCCAAAATATGTGTACAGATTCTATCCAAGAACCAACGGTCGTGGGAAACAACTACAGCACAACCTGCAAAATCTTGAATTCCTTCTTCTAAGGCGCGTAAAGTGTTCACATCGATATCATTCGTTGGCTCATCCAGTAACAAAACGTTTGCTTCGGTTTTCAAGGTCATGGCCAAATGCAAACGATTGCGCTCTCCACCCGATAAAATTCCAACTTTTTTGTTCTGATCTGAACCGTTGAAATTAAACTTTGACAAGTAAGCTCGAGAAATGATTTTCTGATTCCCAACTTCTACATATTCCAAACCGTTAGAAACGACATCATACACCGTTTTTTCCGGATTGATATCCTTGTGATTTTGATCCACATAACCAATTTTCACCGTTTCACCAATAGAGAAAGTTCCTCCATCTGGCTGTAATTCGCCCATGATCATTTTGAAAATTGTCGTTTTACCAGCACCATTTGGTCCAATAACACCAACAATACCCGCTGGTGGCAATTTGAAATTCAAATCATCGTACAATAACTTATCGCCAAATGCTTTCGCTACATTGGTTGCTTCTATCACATTCATACCCAAACGAGGACCATTTGGAATTGGTAACTCCAAGCGAGCTTCTTTTTCCTTCAGGTCTTCTGCCATCATCTTGTCGTAATTCGCTAAACGAGCTTTGCTTTTCGCTTGTCGTGCTTTTGGATTCATGCGAACCCATTCCAACTCACGGGCTAACATTTTTTGACGTTTCGATTCCGATTTCTCCTCCTCTTTCAAGCGATTTCCTTTTTGCTCCAGCCAAGACGAATAGTTTCCTTTCCATGGAATACCCTCTCCTCGATCCAATTCCAAAATCCAACCTGCTACATTATCCAAGAAATAACGGTCGTGAGTAACGGCAATTACTGTTCCTTGATATTGTTGTAAATGTTGCTCTAACCAATCAATCGATTCTGCATCCAAGTGGTTGGTCGGCTCATCCAGTAACAATACATCTGGATTTTGCAACAACAAGCGACACAAAGCAACTCGACGTTTCTCCCCTCCCGATAGTGTTCCAATCAATTGATCATCAGGTGGACAACGCAAGGCATCCATAGCACGCTCCAGTTTTGAATCTAATTCCCACGCATCTAAGGCATCAATTTTATCTTGAACCTCACCTTGACGAGCGATTAATTTATCCATTTTATCGGGATCATTTAATACTTCTTCGTCCATGAAAGCATTGTTGATTTCCTCGTATTCCTTCAAAACATCAACCGTTTCTTGAGCACCTTCCATCACGATTTCTTTCACGGTTTTGTTCGCATCCAACTCCGGTTCCTGAGGTAAATATCCAACCGTGTAGCCCGGAGAAAAAACTACATCTCCTTGATATGATTGATCAAGCCCGGCAATAATTTTCATTACTGTAGATTTTCCTGAACCATTCAAACCAATGATTCCGATTTTTGCACCGTAGTAAAATGAAAGGTAAATATTTTTAATAATTTGTTTTCCTTGAGGCGTTTGCTTTGAAACACCCACCATTGAAAAGATGATTTTTTTATCGTCTGACATTTGTAATTGTTTTTTGCAAAATTAAGCAATTAATCGAATTGGTTTTCATTTGAGACTGTTGGTTTAATGCTTATCTTTGCATTCTATTTGAAATAATTTATGGCACTAAAATGTGGAATTGTCGGCTTGCCGAATGTGGGAAAATCAACGTTGTTCAATTGCTTGTCAAATGCGAAGGCACAATCAGCAAATTTTCCATTTTGTACAATTGAACCAAATATTGGAACTATCTCTGTTCCTGATCCGCGATTGGAAAAGTTAGAATCCTTGGTGAATCCGGAGCGTGTTGTTCCAACTACCATGGAAATTGTAGATATTGCAGGATTGGTTAAAGGAGCTTCCAAAGGAGAAGGTTTGGGAAATCAGTTTTTAGCGAATATTCGTGAGACTGACGCAATCTTGCATGTATTACGCTGTTTCGATGACGGAAATATCATTCACGTAGATGGACGTGTAAATCCGGTAAGTGACAAAGAAATAATTGATATTGAACTACAACTTAAAGATCTTGATACAATTGAAAAGAAAATCAGCAGTTTAGCGCGCGTAATTAAATCCGGTGATAAAGATTCTGTAAAAGAAAATGAACTTGCATTAAAAATCAAAGAAGGTCTAGAAAAAGGGATTTCAGTTCGTGGATTAGACTTTTCAGAAGAAGAGTTTGAAATTATAAAGCGTTTTCAACTAATCACCTCTAAACCAGTTATGTATGTTTGTAACGTAGATGAATCATCCGTAAAAACCGGAAATCATCATGTAGATGCAGTCCGAAAAGCAGTTGAACATGAAAAAGCAGAGGTTTTGATTATCGGAGCAAAGATTGAAGCTGATATTACTGAATTGGAAACCTACGAAGAACGTCAGTTATTTTTGGATGAATTGGGCTTGGAGGAACCTGGAGTGAATCGTTTGATACGTTCAGCCTATTATTTATTGAATTTGCAAACCTATTTCACGGCCGGTGTTAAAGAAGTTCGCGCTTGGACTATTCGCAAAGGAATGACGGCACCACAAGCAGCCGGTGTCATCCACTCAGATTTTGAGAAAGGATTTATTCGAGCAGAAGTGATGAAGTATAATGATTTTACAACTTTAGGGTCTGAAAATGCTGTGAAAGAAGCAGGAAAATTTAAAGTTGAAGGAAAAGAATATGTAGTTGAAGATGGGGATGTTATGCATTTCAGGTTCAATGTTTAATTTAAATAAAAAATCGCAAAACTATATGATATCAGCAAATAATCCATCCTTACAATCGTGGGTTGAATTACCACAAGGATCTGATTTTCCTATACAAAATTTACCTTTTGGAATTTTCAAAACATCTTATTCCGATGCTCGTGTTGGCGTTAGAATTGGTAATCACGTACTTGACCTTGCAGCAGTTCACAATCTTGGCTATTTAGCAGTACTGCCGTACGAAGGAAAAGATTTTTCATCTTGTTACCTAAACGATATGATGAAAAAAGGAAAAAATGCAACGACTGAATTACGCAATCGAATATCAAATCTTTTAAATAAAGAAAATTTCGAAATGCAAGAAAAAGCTGATCAAGTATTGATTCCAATGGAAGACGTAATCATGCAAATGCCTGTTCAGATTGGAGATTACACTGATTTTTATTCGAGTAAAGAACATGCGACAAATGTTGGAATGATGTTTCGTGACCCAGCAAATGCACTTTTACCAAACTGGTTGTGGATTCCTGTTGGTTACCATGGAAGAGCAAGTTCAGTGATTTTGTCCGGACAAGATATACATAGACCAAAAGGTCAAATCAAACCTGATCCGAATGCTGATCCTATATTTGCACCATCACGTCAAGTTGATTTTGAATTAGAAATGGCCTTCATAACATACGAAGGTAAAACTTTAGGTGATTCAATCTCAACAAGTGAAGCTGAGGATTTTATCTTTGGATTATGTCTTTTCAATGATTGGTCTGCTCGCGATATTCAAGCATGGGAATATGTTCCGCTTGGACCGTTTTTAGCCAAGAATTTTGCCTCCTCAATTTCTCCCTGGATTGTTACTTTAGATGCTCTTCAACCATTTGCTGTTGAAACCGTTGAACAGAATCCAGAAGTGCTTTCATACTTGAAGTTTGAAGGTAAAAAATCATACGATGTTCATTTAGAAGTTGCGCTTCAACCTGAAAACTCATCAGAAACAACGATTTGTAAGTCTAATTTCAAATACATGTACTGGAACATGGCTCAACAATTGGCTCACCACACGGTTAATGGATGTAATGTTCGATGTGGTGATTTAATGGGTTCCGGTACTATTTCAGGTTCTGCAGAAGACAGTTACGGTTCTATGCTCGAATTAGCTTGGAGAGGAACAAAACCACTTACTTTAAATGATGGTTCTGAACGAAAATTCATTCTTGATAACGATACAGTAATCATGCGTGGACATTGTGAGGCAAATGGAATTCGAATTGGTTTTGGTGAAGTTTCAGCGAAGATTTTACCTGCAAAAT
>Ga0315905_10005792_pt1 | contig 12570 bp, 9 predicted proteins | sample LakEriMetagenome_5_FD_203522 | JGI IMG/M metagenome (GOLD analysis project Ga0315905, IMG submission 203522) | Freshwater fungal communities from buoy surface, Lake Erie, Ohio, United States - Buoy 4 MA121 | ecosystem: Environmental > Aquatic > Freshwater > Lake | place: USA: Lake Erie, Ohio... | reverse complement strand
CGGCGGCGGAGGCGCGGGACAATGGGACGCGCACAGTGGACTTAAAGACAATCACGCCAAGAACGCGCTGGCCGTGGATCAGCCCATCGGCGCGCTGCTGGAGGATCTCGACCAGCGCGGACTTCTCGACGACACACTCGTTGTTTTCGCCACTGAGTTTGGCCGCACTCCAGGCTCGCAAGGCTCCGATGGCCGCGACCACCACCTCTACGGTTTCAGCGTTTGGATGGCTGGAGGCGGGCTGAAAGGCGGCGTCGTCCACGGTGCGACCGACGAGATCGGCTTCCATGCCGTCGAGAACCGCCACTACGTGACGGACATTCACGCGACAATTCTGCATCAGTTGGGTTTGGACTCGCGCAAACTGGAAGTCCCCGGCCGCAAGCGGCTTGAGATTGATCACGGCCAGCCGATCACTCAAATCATCGCTTGAGGGCTTTGCCTAGGGCAGAACACCCGCTTTTTTCGCCCTTCGAGCCTCTCATTCGCTTAACCATAAAGATCAATATCAATCCTAAAAAAAATCCTGGCAGTCAGTTAGTAAACGTTACACAAAATGAATATTTGACAAAGAAGTCAGGAGAATCATGATAATGGTGAATGAAATTCCGTTACGATTTATCCAGATTTCGCGAATTCAACATTTGGAGTAACCTCTTCATTTCAAAATTTTAGTTTCACCCCAATTCCCCCTTTTCCCGATCTTTAATCCTCTCATGCTCACCGCCTACGCCATTTTTCAAACATTGCTTTTAATTGCTTCTGCTTTGGGAATTTTTCTTCTACTCAAGAATTCTAAGCAATCAGATTCTGATAAAAAAACAGAATTTCAAATTCAAGCGCTTCAAAATAATTTAGAAAAGCTCGAGCGCAGTTTTCGCGAACAACTTGCGCAAGGACGTCATGAGCAAGGCGAGCAATCCAAAAGTCAGCGCGAGGAAATTTCTAAATCTGTGAATGAGTTTTCCCAGATCATGTTTCAGCAACTCAAAGGCCTGACAGACATGAACACCACAAAACTCGAAAGCATCCGCACCGTGGTTGAGAAAAAACTTACAGAATTACAAACAGACAACTCTCAAAAGCTTGAACAAATGCGAGCAACTGTTGAGGAGAAATTACAAGGTACTCTCGAAAAACGCTTGGGAGAATCATTCAAACTTGTGAGCGACAGGTTAGAGCTCGTGCATAAAGGCCTTGGAGAAATGCAAACTCTTGCTGTGGGTGTGGGCGACCTAAAAAAAGTTTTATCGAACGTAAAAAGTCGCGGTACCTGGGGCGAAATTCAATTGGGCTCATTACTCGAGCAAATATTAAGCCCCGAACAGTATGATAAAAACGTAAGAACAAAACCCCGTTCACTCGAGGTTGTGGAATTCGCCGTCAAAATGCCCGGTAGGTCTTCCGAGGTCGACGCCCCGCCTGTTTGGTTGCCGATTGACTCCAAGTTCCCACATGAAGATTATTTGCGTCTAGTAGATGCCCAAGAGCGCGCAGATCCAGAAGCCGCAGAAGTTGCCGGAAAAGCATTGGAAGAACGTATCAAACAAAGTGCACGCGATATTCAAAGTAAATATTTATCGCCCCCGAATACGACTGATTTTGGAGTGATGTTTTTGCCCACGGAAAGCCTTTACGCAGAAACCCTGCGCAGGCCCGGCCTTGTCGAACAACTCCAAAGCAAATATCGTATCGTCGTAGCTGGCCCCACCACATTGGCTGCGCTTTTAAACAGCTTGCAAATGGGATTTAGAACGATGGCCATTGAAAAACGCTCCAGCGAAGTTTGGCAATTATTGGGTGCCATCAAAACAGAATTTGGTCGCTTTGGTGAAATACTGGATAAAGTTCAGAAAAAACTTCACGAGGCCAGCAATACGATTGATGACGCCTCCTCAAAATCCAGAAATATTGAACAACGACTCAAAAAAGTGGAGCAAATGCCGACAGAAATTACGCAGAGTTTGTTGGGGACTGTTGAGAATAATCCACCACTTTGAGGTCGCAATTGAATGGCGCTAATTTAAGGAAATTTCTCAGAAAATCAATGAGTTGCAGCCCGCATCCAAAACCGGTGAGAGGATAGCGTTAAACCTGGATAGGAAAAAAGAAACCACGGATTGCACGGATAATGAATGAGTTATGAATATCATGGCATTCACCAGCTGGGTGAGCATGAGATTTGATAGATCAGGCCCATTTTATCCGTGAAATCCTCTTCTATCCGTGAAATCCGTGGTAAAAAACGGCATTGCAACCCTTTCCATTTTCCGTTCTAGGATGAGTCATTAGTGAGCATTCCATGAAATAGCCTGACTTGTTACCGGGGTTCCTGAATCGAACATCGCACGCGATATATTTTTCCTGCCCGTTAGGCACCGTGGAATCCTGATGAGGAGTCGTGGTGTTGCGTCGCGCTATATAGAAGATTTCAAGCCGCTCAGGATGAGGCTAAGGCCGGTCTTATGCTGGGAGTTGCGTCGCGCCTTCTAACGGATACGGAGTTTGTTTAGCATGTTGAGTGCTTCACTAGCACTTTTGCTAATAACTATCAGAGGAATTGACCATGGTAATTCTTGCCAATCGTGCTTCAATGGCGTGAACTTCGGTCATGCGTTACGGCGAAAAACTCAGCAGGCGGATCATTGCGGCGGATTCACGATTATGCGTAGGGCTCGACCCCCGGCCTTCACTTGGTGATTTGTCGTTGGTGGAGGATTTTCTTAAATCAGTGGTCGAGCAGACTTGGTCGCATGCGGCAGCTTTCAAGCCTAACATGGCTTATTTCGAAGCCATGGGATGGCAGGGGATTGAAATGTTGGATCGTTTGTTAGGCTGGATGCCCGACGAGGTGCCGGTTATCCTCGATGCCAAGCGCAGTGATATCGGCGAGACCCAGAAATATTATGCGCAGGGATATTTTCAGCATTGGGATGTCGATGCCGTGACCTTGAATCCTTTTCTGGGCTTCGATTCAATCGAACCATTTCTCGGCTGGGAAGGGAAGGGAATCTATCTGCTGGCGGTCACCTCCAATCCAGGGTCGGCGGATTTTCAGCGGCAGATGTTGGCGGACGGCAGATCAGTCTATGAACTCGTGACTGATCTCGGCGTACGTGCATCGATGGCAGGAAGCGCGACCGATGTTGGATATGTTGTCGGACTCACCAATGCCAGCGGTGTTTTGGAAAAGATGCCTGATGCGCCCTTGCTCATTCCCGGGCTTGGTGCGCAGGGCGGTGATCTGGCGGGACTGGTGGCATCGTCCCGCACGGCGGCGGATGTTATCAATGTTTCGCGCGGCATCCTCTATGCGGGCGATGACAAATCCTATGCTGACCGCGCCGCACACTGGGCCGGAGAAATTCGTCGAGCTTACGAGAGTTGAGCTTGGCTGAAGCCAGGTTCATTCTTCTGCTTATACCGCAGCATGATGATTTCAGCGATATGCCTGGAGAGATGCTCTTTGCTGTCGCGCGGTAATGCGGTGTTTTCCGCCGCTTCTACGATCATTACTTCGTTGTCGTTCGAATCGAAGCCGATTCCCGCTTGTGACACATCATTGGCGATGATCATATCGCAGAGTTTTTTTTCGAGCTTACGCCGTGCATTTTTTTCGAGGTTTTCCGTTTCCGCCGCGAAGCCGACAAGGAATCCGCTGAAATTCATCACGTTCCGGGCCGAGCCGAGGATGTCCGGAGTTTTTTTCAGAGTGATTGTCAGCAGGCCTTCTGATTTTTTGATCTTCTGATCCGCGACCGTTGTAGGCGTGTAGTCTGCTACAGCAGCGCAAAAAATAGCTACATCCATTTTGTTCAGGTGATGTGCCACAACATCGTACATCTCCTGTGCTGATTCTACCGGTATGAAATCGACATGATCCGGTATTGGCAGCGCGGTGGGCCCGGAAATCAATAATACGTGTTCCTTGCGGAGTGCGAAGGCGTTTGCCAGGGCGTAGCCCATGCGACCCGACGAGCGGTTGGAGAGGAAGCGCACCGGATCGAGGGGTTCGCGAGTCGGGCCGGCCGTTATGAGAATTTTCACTCGTCCTTCTACTTTTGTTTCGGCGATTCCGCAGGTTTCTCCTTTGAAGTATCGTTGTTGGCTCCCGGTTTCGATGATTTATCGGGTGAATTCTCCTCACCTTCTTTTTTTTCAGCATCAACGGGTGTTTCGGTTTTCGCACCCGTTCCCTTTGCTGTAGCATTTTTTGCGAGTTCCTCACGGAGTGTTTCGAGGGCTTTTTTGCCATCTTCCACATCCTTAGTGGTGGCGATGGTTGATATCTCACCGAGAATCGTTTTGGCATCCTTGTCGCCGTCTTGAATGGCTATGTTAGCCCATGCCCAGGCTTGCGGAATGTTTGGTTTGGTGCCGGCGCCTGAGGCCAGCAAACGAGCCACAGAGGTTGCCGCTTGCGCGCTGCCGTTGCGAGCTGCCGTTTCATAAAGTTGTCCTGCCTGGGAGTAATTCTGCACCACGCCGTAGCCCTTTTCATAGAGGGTGGCGAGATTGTTTATCGCAATGAGATTGCCACTTTGTGCGGCCCGTTGGAACCAACCGGCGGCGGCGGACGGATCGGCGATGCCCATGGCTCCGGAAAGATAGAAAAGTGCCATTTCATTTTGGGCCTGGGGAATGTTGCCCATGGCGGCGTTGAGCAAATGGTCATAGGCCTTGCGCGCTGCGGCGACTTTTTCCTCCGGTTTACGGTTGTCCGGGTCGGTTGCTTCTAGCAATTTCGCTGCGTAGCGATAGCTGCCCATCGGATGGCCGATTGCCGCTGCTTTTTGCAGCCACTCCATTCCCTTTGTTTCACTTTTCTCAATAAGTTCTTTTCCGCCCTTCTCGCTCTTGCCTTTAAAGTAAAGGTCAGCCGCTCGCAGTGCGCAGTCGATCTGCTTCGCATTACCGCCAAGTTCATATTGCACCAACGCCGATTTGGGATCCTCTTTGATGTTTTCTTCGAAATCTCCCAGCGCTAGATAGGCTTCGATTTGTTTTTCTTCGATGGCTTTTGCAAGCATCGCGCGACCCTCTTTTTCGTTGCGGACACCCTCGGCACCGTTGAGCAACCGCGAGCCCACGGCGACTATCGCGCTTTTATCGCCGAGAACGATGGCTTTTTGATAGAGCTCTAGGGATTTTTTGGGATCCTTTTTGTCGGCAAATGGCTCTCCCGACTCGTAAAGCCGCGCCAGCGCGAGAATCGAGGGGATGTCGCCCGCTTCGCTGGCAGTATTCCACCATGATACCGCCTTGGCAAAATCCGGCTTCTCTGTAATCATGCCCTTGATGTAAGCCTCACCAAGAATGCGTCCGGCGTTTGAAGGATCCTTGAGCGCCTGCTCCTCCAGATTTTTCAAGCCCTTGTCCCGATCCACTTTATCTTTCGAGCTGAGTAGGATACGAGCAAGACTGTAGGTAGCATCTTTTTGTCCCGCTTCGCTGGCTTTTCGGAAATACTCCAAGGCCTTATCGCGCGAAAGCTCCACGCCGCGACCACTTTCATGGGCCGCTCCAAGCAGATACATGGCATCGGCATTGCCTTTCTCCGCAAGGGGGCGTGCCAGATCAACAGCTTTAATGTGACGACCTTCGTTGAAGGCCGTCAGTGCGTCTTTCATCGGCCCCTCAGCTATATCGAGAACTTTAGCTGACTCATTGTTATTCAAGCTCACTGCAGCCGATAGAGGAAGCAGAAGAATGACGAGTGCCAGGAGGAACTGTGATGACATTTTCATATGCAATAGGTATAGGCGCCGAGAATAGTGATAAAAACCAATGAATGCAAGCAGTAGATTCCCTGAAGTTATTTTGAAATCCACAGATTCCAGTCTGCGCTCAAAGTAGAGCGCTCTATTCTGAGGAAGTGGCGGTAGATGGCGCAGATGCCTTGCTCTCACTTGCGGGAGCGGGCGTTGGTTTTGCCGAGTCGGACTCCTTTTTCGCTCCGCTTTGGTAGGATTCCGAGCGGTAGTCGGTTTGATAAAAACCACCGCCCTTGAAGATGATGCCGCCGCCTTTGCCTAATAGGCGACGTACCTTGCCCTGTTTTTCGCAAATTTTTGCAGGGCAGGTTGTTAGTTTTTCATCCTTCATGCTCTGGAAAAATTCAAAGCGTTTCCCGCATGTTTCGCATTCGTAGTCGTAGTTGGGCATGTAATATGTATTAGGTCGGCTTGCTGACTTCGATTGTAGCTGGGAATGATGGAAGTGCAAGGACTCATCGCGAAGTGACAGGCACTGGCGGCAGTGTTGAGCCCTGCCGGTTCAAAAATCCTGTCAGAAGCAAGACGTCATTGGGGCCGTGACGCATTCCCACCATGCCTGTGCGACCTTGGTGAAACAGTGCGATGCCGGCATTTGCCAGCTCGTTCTGCCATGATTCTGGTATTGCCTCGCTTGCAGGAAAATCTGCATGGGTCGCAATTACGGCTCGGGCGCCCCACTGTCTTAGCCAGGCGATATCAGGTGGCGCGTGTAGGTAGTTGCGTCCGGTCACAACCACATCGCATCGCAGATCCTTGTAATCGAGACCAAGTTGCCGCAGTGCCCGTGGGCCTGCATCGTTTACAAAAAGGATCCGGTGCTGGTGAAAATGCAAAAGGTAAAGAGCAACACGCTCGTCGGCGGCAGCATTTTCGTCTGCAGCGTCAGCAGTTTGCAGAATTTCCCAGCTTGTATGTTTGCTAACCTGCATGACGGCGTGTGGCTTCGCGTAATACACCTCACTGCCCCGCAGAGGAGCGTTTCCGCAGATTGCATTGAACGTCGATGCATGCGAGGTGGCTACCGGGACGATGATTTGTTTGATGTGAAAATTTTCTACAGCGGTCATAGTTCCGCCCACATGGCCTGATTCCGGATGACTCAGCAGGATTGTGTCCGGTTCCGAGCCGAAATAGCGAAGGCAGGGAAGAACTATGTTGCGGAACGAGCGTTGATCCCCGGTGTCGAGCAGGCAATCCGCGTTATCAGTTTGTAACAGGACAGCGGCGCCACCGTCGGCAATATCGAAAACCTGGATGGCATCCGAAGACGGTCGGTGAAAGGAAATCGTCGCGTGTCCTCCCGGAATCGATGCAAAAAACTCCGAGAAATCGATGCAGCGCGAAGCCACCCAGCCATTGAGACGATTGCAGTATATCACTGCATCGGACGAGACCATCGACAGGCAAATTGCCAGCATGGCCAGACCAAGTAAGGCCGTCACCAGCGGTGCGAGAATCAAGTTGGCAAAGATCGAAACTGGTGTGATCATGCTGAAATGACGGATTGTCAACGGCGCGGAGCCTAGTGAAGCGAACGTTGAAACGCCGAGTGCCTGGAGCAGGTGATGGGCGATTTTTTCTCTAAGAATCTGGCCATTGCTGTAAAGATCCTTGGGTAGATAGATGTCGTGAATATTTAAGTTGCGGATGTATTTGTTCAAAAATCCCAGCCCGATCGCAATGGCGGCAACGACTCCGTAGGAAAGCTGCACACCAGCGAGAAACAACAGATTGCCGTCGACGAGCAGCGCTGCGATCATAACCACTGCGAGAGCATTTAGCAGATCCGGTTTTCGCTGGAAGAAGAAAGCAGAGAGGAAAACAGCACTCATCCAAGCGGCTCGCATCGCCGGGGCGGAGGCACCGGTAATCCACGCATAGGAAAATACAAAAGGAATCAGTAGCAGGATAGCCGATTTTCTCGGAACCCGGCAGAAACGCAATACCAGCCAAAGCAACATGGCCACTAGATTGACGTGCTGGCCGCTCACCGAAAAAAGATGCAGCGTGCCGCTCTCGCGAAACGGCCGAAGTATTTCATCCTGATATGGCGGTTGCTCGCCCATGACCATCGCCTTGATGACCTTGGCTTCGTCGCTTTCCGCTGGTAATCCCCTGGTGATTGCATCTCTGAAATGATCGCGGATTTTCTCGGTGGCATGAAGCAACGGATCATCCTTGTCGGCGAGAGTCTCGTGGTGATTGGCAAAAAACCGTCCCAGGACTCCTTGTCTTTTCAGCCATTGGGCGTGATCGAATTCGCCGTCATTGCGGGGTCCCTTAACCACGGAGAAATGTCCGTTGGCTTGGATATTCTGTCCCAGTCCCGGTGCTAGGCCTTTGCCTCCCAGTAGCACGCGGGAATTCTCTAGTTCTCCGATGCTGCATTGAATGATGCGTGCTTCCGCCTCCCAAGTGTTGAGTCGTTGCTTCGACGGCTTGATCGTTTTAGCGGTCAGCTCGGCCAGGCGACCAGAAGCAAGTAAGTGTTGCCGCTGGTCGAATGAACGACGCTGCATGAGGTGAAGACCTGCGCAAATGCCGCACAGAGCAAGGCTCACGAAAAAAAATTTCCTGCTGTCGGCCAAAGCGAGAGTCAGCAATAGCAAGCAGAGCGGAATGCCCCAGGAATACTGGCCATCGACCAGCGCCACGGCCGTGCAGCAGGAGAGTGTCGCTGCGGGAAGTCGATAACGAATCAACCAGGCGGAGCAAACTCGAAGGCGTTTATGCAACACCCCACTCATGAAGCTTGTGGCGAGCATTGGCGGAATGGCGGGTTTCAGGGAATTGATCGATGACCTGTTGCATGATCGCCGCAGCGGAATCCCTGTCCTTCATGTCGCCTTTATAGAGTTCGGCAAGCCGAAACAGGAAATATGCGGCATCATTTTCCTTCCAGACATGGTTTTCCAAAACCTCGCGGATAGTTTCAATGGCCGCAGCGGGAACGTGCAGGGTTTCCCGTTGCAGTTTGATGATTTCCACCCAGGGCAGGCGGTTGTCTGGTTCCTGCTGCGCTGCTTCGCGAAAGGCCAGAATCGCGCCTTCGTAGTCGCCCTGCGCCAGCTTCGAGCGGGCGTCAGACATACTATTTTTCTCGACCATCTCGCCACTGTCGTAAATCGTATGAGTGCCCTTGTGAACGAGGACCGGGAGGAGGTAGGTGACAAAAATAATGCCCGTGTAACCAGCGGAAAGGAATGTTAGCAGAATGCCCATGAAAGTGGAGCCATTGTCTATGTCGGTCGCCAACCGCGAAGCGGCGGCGATGGTTTCATCCACGGTTGTTTCCCGATCCTTGAGTATTTCCTGCAATTTTCGTATGGCATTTTTTTCCCCGCTATTTTGGCTGTCTTCAAGGAATTTCGGCAGCATGTCGCTGCTAATGTCATGATTGTTGATTTTTACCGCCAAATCCCTAGTCACTGCCGTTGAAATTTTCTTTTCAATATGCGACTTCCATCCAAATGCGAGAACTGCAATCGCGATGATGTGAATGATAATTTTCATAGGTTTTTTCTATTTGTATTTAGGTTCGCGCCAAGCAAATTTCAGGCGGTATTATTTTTTTAGGTGTTTTGCGTTCCGTCCCTCATCGATCAATTTCCAAAAATGTTTCGACTTCGCCAATTCCTCGTCTTCGGCAAGTGTCATTTTTGAGCGGAAGAGAAAATCGGAAAATGTGCCTCTGTGCAGGACGCGGTGCACGATGATCAATCCATCTCTGACCTCAAAATAGAGCCGCCAGTCGCGGGTGCGGAAACGATAGAGCTTCTTGCCATCTCGTTCGATTAGTCCGAATTTATCATCGTTGAGGTCTTCGAGATCGCTTTTTTGAACAACAAATTGGTCCAACAATTCCAATTGTTCAAGGGTGTTCATTTGCGACATTTCAGCTGCGCTCAATTCATTGAAGACAATTTCCAACACGGCGGAATACTGGGCAATGGCGGGAAAAATGGCAAGCCATCAGTAATCAATGATCATTTGAAAAGAGAGTAATCCAGGCCATTGCAAAAAAAATCAAAAAATATCTTGCCAACTGTGGTGTTATTCCATACCAAGTGCGCCCCCTTCACAGGTGGAGAAAAAAGCGAGGATAGCTCAGTTGGTAGAGCAGTTGGCTTTTAACTAATTGGTCCTGGGTTCGAGTCCCAGTCCTCGTACTTCTCTTCTGTGTCTTTCCAGTGGTAAGGCATCGTTTTCTTTGCGCGTTTTGGGGATCTAATTATTCCCTCACTGGTTCGGCGCGCAACGGCTTGTCGCGCGGTTCTTCAACGGGCTGCGCGCGGATCGGTCGGTCTTGCGCTCTCGGCTGATTGTCAACCGGTGATGACTCCTCATCCACTGCCACAGCGCGGATCGGATGGATGGGGCAAAAGTCGTTTTCTGCAGGAGCGATGTCGGTGGGCACTTGGTCGACATACGAAGTAGCAGCAGTTTGACAGCCTGCCGTGGCGCGTTTGCCGGATGATTTGCATAGTGAACAGCTGATCAAACCCGTGCTTCGTGTCATTTTCGTAAAATCATTGGCCTTGTAGCCGAGCCGATCCGCCGTTTTCATGATGTCAACCCAGATTGGCAGGGCCAGCGTTGCGCCGTATCCGCCCTGCACTGTGCGTGTGGAATCGTCCATGCCGCACCAGACCGCGCAAGTCAGAGTTGAGGTATAACCGGCAAACCAGGCATCCTTGAAATCGTTGGTCGTGCCGGTTTTGCCCGCGCAGGGTTTTTCGAAGCCAAGTCGGCGCACCGACGACGCGGTGCCGGTGGTTGTCACTTCTTGGAGGATTTTGGAAACGGAATAGGCCGAACCCGTGCTAGCGGCCTGAAAGGGAAGGGGTGGAGTTTCGTAGAGAATTTCGCCACTGCGATTGCGAATAAGGCTGATCAAAAAGGTGCGGTAGCGCACGCCGCCATTTGGAAGCATCGAATAAGCAGAGGCTACCTCATACGGCGTGGCTTCCCAAGAACCAAGATAAGAGGAGGGCGTGGGGGGGAGTTCGAGCTGGAAGCCAGCCTGACGCGACACCTCTCTTACATTGTCGAATCCAGCATGATTCCCGACCCTTACCGACATCGTATTGCGTGAGCGAATCAGTCCATAGGAAACCGGAAATTCACCGCCATACTTTCCATCGGAATTCTTCGGGTGCCACGCAGCTGGCGCGCCTTTGATTTCACCGCGGGAAATCGGAGCGTCCGAGATTAGGGTGTCAGGCCGCAGTCCCTTGTCAAATGCTGCAAGATAAACGAAAGGCTTGAAGACTGAACCGATCTGCCGCTGGGCGAGGATCGCACGATTAAATCGCGACTCATCTGCCGAACGTCCGCCGACAAAAGCCAGCACAGCACCGCTGTGATTTTCAATCACAACGGCAGCACCTTGGATGTATTCGGTGGGTGTTTTCTTTCCCTCGGGAACCGCTTGCCACTGCGCGCGTGTTTGGTGGGGATATCCCGTGGTCTTCTCGATTCTTGCAAGGGATGTCTCGACAGCTTCTTCCGCTTTCTGTTGGATCAGGCCGTCGATTGTTGTCGTGATCGTTAGACCACCTAGTTCGATGTTTTCCCGTTCGAGGATGATCTCCAGGTCGCGGCGAATGGCATCCAGTGCATATGATTCGCGTATTTTCCTTCGATTAGCAGGGCGAATGTCCGGTTTATGAGCCTTGGCAGCAGCTGCCTCATCCGCAGTGATCGCCTTGGCGTCAACCATCCTGTCAAGGGTACTGTTGCGTTCGCGTAGCGCTGCCTGCAGGTTATTAAATGGATTGAAAGCATCTGGCCCGCGGACGATCCCCGCCAGCATGGCCGACTCCGACAAATCCAGTTCCGAGGCATTTTTCTCAAAGTAGATACGCGAGGCCTCCTGAATGCCGCGGATCGAGCGCCCCCAATTGATGGAGTTCAAATACGATTCGAGCACTTTGTCTTTGCTACCGAGATGCGCTTCGATTCTATAAGCAATTGCAATTTCCAAAAATTTCCGGTCGATTTGTTGCCAGATCGATTTTTTGGTGCCGTATGCCTTGAGTTTGAAAACGTCCGAAGCCAGCTGCTGGGTGATCGTCGATGCTCCCTGGCGTTTTCCCTGGAGGTTTTGCAAAAAGGCTCTAACAATTCCGATTGGATCGAATGCACCATGATTGTAAAACCTCTCATCTTCACGGGCGATAATAGCTTTGCGGAAGGAGGGGGATATTTGATCGATGCTTATGATATCTCGGATCTCGCCGTGCATTTTCGCCAGTTCCTTGCCGCGTTTGTCAATAATCACCGAACGCTCGGGCATCTGGTTAATTTTTGCCAGATCGTATTGTTTTGAACGAAATCCGTAAATAATCCCGAGTGCCATGAGGACATAAAGCGCGGCAATCGAAGGATCTCCGGCCAAGCGCAATATAAAACGCCAGGGCAGGGCCAGACGGCGGATTAGATAATGAAACAGATGAAACGGCCACAAGCATAGTAGCGACACCAGGGATGTTGGGCTACGAACGACTTCTTTCGCCCGCTTGCTTTTCTGAGGATTGCTCTTTTTTTTGGGTGGTGCCATGGTGCCAGGTGCTGTGAACGTATCTTGGATGTCAGACGAGTTGAAGCGGGATTTTGTGAAAAATTGATGAAGTTCAAACACGACCCCCCTCTAGGGTCACCTCTAGGGTCAGATGCGGTGATGAAATCAAGCGCTTTTTTCATGTTTTTTAAGATATTCAGGATCGAATGGTTTTTGATGCTTTAGCACCCCGTAAATGATGTGGAGAAGCTTGTTCATGATGGCTCCGAT
>Ga0315905_10005791_pt1 | contig 12572 bp, 12 predicted proteins | sample LakEriMetagenome_5_FD_203522 | JGI IMG/M metagenome (GOLD analysis project Ga0315905, IMG submission 203522) | Freshwater fungal communities from buoy surface, Lake Erie, Ohio, United States - Buoy 4 MA121 | ecosystem: Environmental > Aquatic > Freshwater > Lake | place: USA: Lake Erie, Ohio... | reverse complement strand
GGTATTGTTCTACGTGATCACGCAAGTTTCTCCACATCCGAGATGCATCCAACTGATCAATATGCCCCCTATTCAGCCAATCCAAAATTTCTGCATCTTTGTTAAGATCGACATTATCCCGTTGACACATCACCAGAAATTCGCGTAGCTCGGGCAATTCAAACACATTCGGATATTGCTCCTCGCATCCTTTGCAATTACCATCGACATCTACTGTATTGAAATCACCCACCACGAAGCGTCGCGCGCGATAATCGTCAGAGGCGAAAGTCTCATTGAAAAGATCATTGAATGTAAACTGCTTGTCATGAATCCGGTCAATCTTCAAAACCAACGGAGCATAGCATGGATTTTCAAGAATAAACTTGTTCGGATCCAATTTCAGTTTTTGAAATGAATCATAGTTGAGCAGCATTTTACGATACTTAGCGAGGACTACCTCGCGAATAGAATCGTTTTCTATATATGCTATGGCTTGCCTGAAATTCTGTTCGGTCGAATCACGCTGAATTGACTCCAACCAAAATGACGTGCTATCGATCTTCTGAATCACCGCCTCTGCCGGCTGATGAGGTTTCTTCTCATTACACGAACAGAAAAGAACTAGAGCCAATAAGAAAACGAAGAATTCCTTGTAGTTCATTGGTCTGCTCGTTGGGTCAATTACCTCCGGGTCGCCAGAATGAGGTGTGGCTCGTTGTGTGCGACATTGTATCCAATTCGGAAAGGCAACTCGCCTGCACCTCTGCTTTGAAACTCCGCACGCAATGCCGGCTGGACGCGGCCCGCGAATAAACCAATTGGACGCGTATACTTGCCGTATAGCTGGGTTGTCCAGGTTTCCGGAGTGAAAAAACTGAACGGCATACCCGAATCATCTTGTAGTAACAATCGGGTATTACCCAAAATGACATCACGGATATTCGAGAAGTAAGAATTATGTAGGAGATAAGACGCTGCTTTCAAAAACACCATCTTATTTTCAAACGAAGTGAAGTACTTGTGGAAGCTCGACTCCGGCAAGAAACCATCGTTCGACAAATCCGTCTTGTAATACTCGATACGTTTCACTTTTGTTCTGTCTCTATCGGTAAGCGTTATGATCACACCGTCTGCTTCGTCCATCGGAGCGATATCGCTGCGGCCATCAGCGTTCATCTTCACGTATTCACACTTTGACACCTGATAATTCTGTCGCGTTGCGTAGAACAAAATCAGTGGTAATACTCCATTTAAGTCCTCACGGTGTAACTCCTTTCCCATCTTGATGGTCATAAAGTATCCGCTGCGATTCGATGTGTACAAGGATGATTTTATCTTCCGAACATACTCTTCGAATTCAGCAGTGAAATCGAAATTATCCGGTATCGTTCCAAGCGGTTCGAGCCCCACCATGACAATCGTATCACAATTGGGAAAGAAACAATTTGAGTAAAGGAAATCTGCTCCCGCAAAAGGATAGAACAAGGTACCTGTGTCCGCTTTTATAGCGTCGATTTCTGATCGCCATTCCGAAATAGGAAGAATTTTTTCTTGCGTCACAAGATCCCACTCCTCCGCAATAGCCGTTTCCAATTTTAACCAGCCCGGGTTTTCCGCGAGCTCGCTCTGCATGCGCTCAGGAAGGATACCCGAAATCAGATAACCGAACTCAGTTGCTCTCTCGTCAACCGGCACTTCAATAGCCGGTGTTGGTATCGCTACGATTGTATCTTTTGGTAGGGAGTCAACAGGAACTTGCACTACTTCCGTCTCCTTATCCCATTTGGGCAACGATACATTAGGAACTATAAATTTTACGACCACAATAGCCAGTACAATAAAGAGCAACGACATCCAGATCAGAGACGCCTTTGGCTTTGTCGATTTCGGCAAATCAAGATCCGGCCTGAGGTGAACCCTTAAAGCGTCATAGTCGGGTATTTCTTGAATGGTTTTCCATTCATTCGTTCCCTGCTCGCACAGACGCGAATGGAAATTAATCTCCTGCCCCTTTAGTTCATCAAGTGAAAAGGGGCCCCTGAGTTCCTTGCCTTCTTGGATGTAATACTTCCTCAAGATCGTGTGATTTATGCGGCCAAATTAATACAGAATCATGTGAATCCATAAAAAATGGATGCCTTTCCAGGAGCGTGCATGCAGAGAACTTCTTACAATCAAAATACCTTGGAAACTCAGTAATGTTTTTGATTGATTGAATCAGAGAAAAAAAATGCCTAATTAAGTAGCAAGTTTAAACGATGTACTTTGAACAAAGTAAACCGGCCTCACAACCAATCCTTGAGGGTTGGTCAGTGAGGCCGGCAGAATAACTGCGGTGAAGGGATAACAACGTCAATATGAAACCTTCACTGCACCAATAGAAAATTAGCTCGACTTCTTATTTACCATTGAACATATCCAAGGCAGCCTTGAATTTATCTACGCTCAACTTATTTAAAACAGCCTTGGTTGGATATGTCTCTGCACCGCAAGAGCGAGCACGCATGTTATTTTCTACAAAGAATGGCATGGCAACTTTCGCCTGCTCTAGTGTCAGCATGCAAGTAATTTCAGTTGCCAACGGGCTTGTCTTGTAGACATCAGCCTTGCCGGTTTTTTTGAATTCTGTTGCCATAGCATGGTACTCTTTCACCTTCGGGTGAACTTCCTTCGGATTGCTCTGAGCTTTTGCTGTAAATACAGCTAATAGAAGAATGATTGTTGAAATAAATTTCATGACGGTTAAGGTTATAAAGTGTTCCTACTCGTAAGGCTTTTCGGAAACGCCCCGTTATTTATAGTGGTTCCTGAACTCCACTTATGCATTGTGCAAATGTAGCCGATTCTGGTATAGTCATCAATCATTCTTATCGACAACTACATCGACCACACCGTACTGCTGCAACTTGCCAAACGTAAGAAAGGGGTGACTGCAACTATTTACACCGAGCGAATCCCGGCATCACTCAGCCTCGACCTCGATAAACACAACGCGCAATACCCACCCATTGCCATTCATCGTATTCAGCACGTCCATGAACGCTTCCTCATCATCGATGAAAAAGAGCTCTATCACATCGGAGCCTCCATCAAAGACCTGGGGAAAAAATGGTTTGCGCTCTCGAGGATGGATAGTTTGGCGGGTGAAGTCTTGCGGAGGATTGCGAAAAGACGTGAGGAGTAACACTAGGTCCACCGCACCACTCTACTTTCATACCTTCCATTGGAACGTCAGCGATAATTCATAATATTGAACCTCGCAACCAATCCCAAAAAAACATGAAAAAGATCTTTTTACCCCTTCTGTCAGTATTCTTCATGCAAGCATCGGCTCAGCTGCAAGTCGATACCACACTGACTCCGCAGCAAGCGGTTGAAGACATTTTTCTGTCAAATGGTATTTTCATCTCCAATGTGACATGCAACGGTGTTGCAGCGAATACTTTAAATGCCGGGGTCGGAACGTTCGTTTCCTATGGCTCGGGGTTAGGTATTGAGTCAGGACTGCTTCTATCAACCGGAGAAGCCATCGGAGCAGAAGGCGACAATCTTTTGGGTTCGACAGCAAACGCTGTTACCAACGGAATACAAAACGATACGGACATTGCCCTTCTCGTTGCAGGACAGAGCTACGACGGTGCCATTTTGGAGTTTGATTTTATCGCTTCGGGCGATTCAATGGATTTTGTCTATGTATTCGGATCGGACGAGTATGAAGAATTCGTTGGCAGTGCCTTCAACGATGTATTCGGTTTTTTTGTGAGCGGCCCCGGCATCAGCGGACCGTTCTGGAATGCAGCCGTGAACATTGCCCTCATACCCGGCACAAACGATCCTGTAGCTATCAACTCGGTGAACTCCTTCGTGAACTCACAGTATTTTGTGGTGAATACAGGGCAAATTCTAGCCCAGTATGATGCTTACACTACGCCACTTCACGCCTCCATTGGCGGGCTGCAGATTGGAGAAGCCTATCACATCAAACTAGCCATTGCCGACGTGAGTGATTCAATGCTTGATTCCGGCGTGTTCCTTTCAGGCAACAGCTTCGTGCAGGCCTGCACCGATGGTTCAAGATCCGAAGATTGTCTTCTCTGCGAAATCGCGGGTCACGTGACGTACACGGAAGAGTGTGGAACGCTCATCCTAAGCAATACATCACAAATAAATCTGGCAACAACAGGATGCCGCTATGAGATTGGAGAAGACGTTGTATTGCCAAGTTGTGATGGCAGTATTGAGCACACATTCGATTCACCCGGAACCTACACCATTAAACTAGTTTACGAGGTGGGTGAATTCTATTCCACCTTCACCATTGGAGATGTGTTTGTGAGCACCACTCCACCCGCTCAGCCTGTCATTCAACAAAATGGCACTGCACTTTCGGTTTCTAACATAGAGCCTGATGCAAGTTATCAGTGGTATTTGAACGGCACTGCCATTGCGGGTGCAACAAGCCCGTTGTATGACGCAATGGAATCCGGTGCATACCACGTTACCGCCGTCAACGGATGCTTGAGTACTTCAGCCACCTTCAATGCGATTATCAGTGGTTTGCAAGAATCAGCGCAGCACTCCATGTTGGTTTACCCCAATCCCGCAGAGTCGAACTTCACAGTTCAATATGCCGCGGGGACTGAGCAGATCCAGGTGCTAGACCTGGCAGGAAGAACCGTGTTTGCTGCAGCATCGAATGGAAAAAACTCCGATACCATCACCCTTGCCCCCGGAGTTTACACTGTAATGACCCGCAATCATGAGGGCGTCTGTATTGGTTTCGAGAAGGTGATTGTGCGGTAAGGGCGAGGGGTCAATGACGAGTGGCGAATGGCGAGCGGTGAGTGGCGAATAACTCGCACTTCCCCCTGCGGCCCCGCAGGGGCGTCATCTCACTAGAAGAAACGCCACACGCATGCAAAGCCCCATAAGGGCGACATCTCTCTAGAAGAAACGCCATCCACACCCAAAGCCCCGGAGGGGCGGCATGTTGAAATTGTCACGTTAGAAAGGAAACACAAACAAAATGAGAATGAGGTTGGCGAAGTATCGCTGCTAGGTGCTCGCCAATTCCAATGGCACGAGTTAAGCACAGCGTAATCCGCGCCGTAACTGCAGTTGCCATCAGCCAACCAAAACAGCTTTTAGCTTAGTAAAATCATTTCAGATCCCTCTCGGTTTACGCAGCGTAACCCGCACGATGAGTGCTCTAGGCCTGCCCCATACCCATTAGCACAATATATCTATTTGCGTACAAGTTATCAGTCATGCTCAAGCCTGTTACTAATTAATTCAACGCACTATGAAATTCTTATTCTTCACAACAATGTGCTTAGTGCTGAATTTTAATGCGCATTGCCAGACCAACTATTTCAATCCCAATTTATACTGCAGCTATTTATTGGATTCATTGAATATCCCATATCTACCAATGAAACTTCGTATCACCGGCGAGGGCTTTTCAGAAAGCTACCGTCAAAAGTTCGTAGACTTTTTCGAAAAAGACTTGAGCTATATACCGAGTAAAGACTGCATAGATAGGCCATACGATTTATTCACATTCGATAAAAAATTCGGATCTGAAAGAGATGATTTTTTCAATGTTTTTATGGAATCTTTTGAATGCAAGGTGAGCGCATTATCGATTATCCCGATTAATCACGAAATACATAAATCCATTTGGCTACTTGAATTGTATTCAACGCTGAATGATTCGTTCTCTGTGGTATTGTATTTTGAAGACAAGGATGGGATATTCCATACAATTTACGAGAATGCTTCAGCAATTCCCGAATCATGGGAAATTCCGGGTAGTCACTATGAATAAAGGGAACGAGCTTCTGACGTTTGATGCATTGCGTTAGAGCTTGGAGGGGTTCAACCTATGGCACCAAGCACCGGCATAACAAGAATAATTTATAGGTTTTTTATGTCGGCTATGCTGCGGAGTTTCGCGGCAAAATTCAACCGATGAATTTGAATCGTTATCCGCTAATTGCCGCCGAGAGTGTTCTCACATTTGAATTCGTTAGTGTTGGTCCTAAAGGATCGATTCAGAAATTGATTTCATTCCAACAAACAGAAGTGAAAGACATTTTCAATTTGGCATTTGGAGATAAAACCCAACAAACAGAAAAAATGGATGACCGTTCTGTTAGCCACAATAAAGACACCCAACGAATACTTGCCACTATTGCCTATGCTGTATTGGTTTTCACTAATGAGTTTCCCCATGCTTCCATTTACGTTGAAGGAAGCACAGCAGCAAGAACAAGACTCTATCAAATGGGAATTGGTAAAATTCGTGAAGAAATAGTAGAAGATTTCATCCTACTTGGACTTAAAGATGAACGCTGGGAAGTATTTCAGAAAAATGTGAATTATGATTCCTTCGTCGTGAAGAGAAAACCCACCAATAAATTACCTTTGTCACTAGCGAAATGAAAAATACTAAATCCAGCAAAATTTCCCCTTTATCATCGAACGATGTTCGGATAGACAAAGCACTCAACGCCTTTGACGATGTGAATCTATTTCCCGAAAAACTAGCACGCGCGAATGCTACGTTGCTGAGAGTTGGTGCGCCGAAAGAAGGAATCGTCTGAGAGCAAGAGCTCATCAGATGACAGTAATAATTCTAAAAACAATTGAGAGGCATAGCTATCATCACTAGGCGTCAATGGTCTCTGCCTTTTATTGTTTTGTTTTCAAGGCAATAGAATGAATCATGAAGAACAACATCACTAAATAATGATGTTTTTTTTATAATAAAAATAAAAAACGAATTGAGTCATGAATAGGGTATCGCCTTTAAATTAAAGACAGTCTACTTAGTTGTAAGGCGCGCTAAACCTGCGCGATGGACCCCTGGTCATAGTCTTGAATCGTTGTTAGATATTACACTGTTATGCTATTCAGTCCTGATCCCTTGCATCCTCCGGAACTTTATTACCCTTTACACAACGGATAGAAAGACCTCTTTCGTATGTCGAGCAAACGCGCTCAATCTCCGCTGAGGAGTTTACTACTCTATAAATGTAAAGACCATCTTGACCATCACACGTCCAACCCGCTTCCATTTTACTAGAAGTCCAAAAAGCAGCCCAATAGTTAGTGTAGTACCAAGGTGCCAAGTCAGCTTTATTCTCTCCACTTGGCATAATCGACAAACCGCTGCTATTTGTCCCGTTGCCATTTTCAGGCCATCCGGTTTTAGTCTTCATACGCCCGCCTGCAACTTCAATTCCTCCACAATCGCCGATCAGAATAGACCATTCCCAATCAACAGGAATGTGCCACCCCTTAGGAGCAAGACCCCTTGAATCTGTAACTGCATAGCCATTATATAATTTACCGAACATAGAGGCGTTTGAGGGATCGTAACCCCAGTAACAATAGGCTGCTTCATGCGCCTTGCAATAAGCAGCCCATTCAGCTTCATTTTTCGCCTCCGGTATAGGATCGCCGTTGCGGAATTTGCTGACATCCAAATTTTTGGTCATCCAAACTTGGGTTCCAATTTTAACTTCATTGGGTGTCTGTGCGACTGCAAAATTGCTGACGGTTAGAATCACCGCAGTGAGATACAACCATGCTGAGAATTTGAGTTTCATTTGACGAATGTACAAAACAGAAGACATTGCTCGACAGGACCGGGCTCACACTAATGGCGCGGGTTTAACGAAGCCCAGCCATTGCCTCCACTAGGTTGGCATCAGACAACGTTCAGTTATTTTTAAAATAGTGAAAAACCTTCCTCAGATTCCAGGCAGGTTGCGCTTAGCTGCATATAAGCAAATTGCATATCAATCTCGAATACAACGCACTGCGAGTCCCTCCCTTTTCAGGACATCAGTCCTTCCTGCGTAGTCGTCAACGGAAGCCAGAAATCGCATAAAGCTAAAATCTGAATCTGCTTCAGATGAACTCCACCAACAACCTCCATTGCCCAAGTCGTAAAAAGCACCATAATCATTCCTTTTGCTGCCAGGTCGACCAGCAAATCCGCTTTCGTTAGTGCCATTTCCGAAGTCCTTCCATCCATCCTTGCTTTTCATTTTTTTGCCCGCAACTTCTTCACCCCCTAAAAATTCTATCAATACTCTCCATTCTCTATCTTCAGGCACATGCCAACCCTCCGGCGCTAATCCCCTTGCATCACTCACCGCATACCAATTATACAATTTACCATACTTAGCTCCATTAGCCGAATTATTATCATAATAACACCACGCCGGTTGCTTATTGTCTCCGGCCTTTTTCCATTCGTCTTCTGTTTTAGCCTCTGGTATTAGATCACCATTGCGGAATTTGATGACATCCAAATTTTTGGTCATCCAAATCTGAGCTCCGATTTGAACTTCATTCGGAGCCTGTGCAACTGCAGAATTGCTGATGGTTAGAATCAACGCAGTTAGGTACAGCCATGCTGAGAATTTTACTTTCATTTGACGAATGTACAAAATAGAAGACATTAGCTCGGCAGGACCAGTTTCACACTAATGGAGCGGGTTAAGCAAAGCCCAGCCCTTGCCTCCACTAGAGTTGGCATCAGCAAACGATCACTGCTTTTCAAAACGGTAAAAACCGGAATCAGATTTCTCAGGGGTTACGGTTCGCTATACCCAAGAGATGGGGCACTACTTTTTCTAGCTTACAGAAAACGAAAAGAAGAACGGGTCGCAAATTGCGACCGGTTATCTAGCCTGAAACATTCCACTGTATCGCTGCGGAGGATAACTTAAAGGGGTAAAGGGTAAAGTATAAGGTAACTTTATCCGTTACCCCTTATCCGTTACCCTTTGCACCCTCCATCTTTTAGCCAGCCCCAAAGGGGCAAAATGTCACTAACACAAAAGGCGTGCTATGGGTACGAAGCCCCGGAGGGGCTGAACATATCTTTAAGGGATGACGATAGAGACCCTTTTTTTATCGTTAATCACCATGGTCATAAGGCAGCTGCATCAGTAGTTACTTTTTTTGATTTATTTTTGTTATGGCATGACGTATGCGCAAAGAGATCGCAGTGAAAACACTTTATTTGATGCCATATAACAAAAAACACTAAATGAATAAGTTACTTTTTACCATATCATCAATTATAGTCCTCGCAACCTTTAACTCATGCTCACCCGATGAGGACGAGGCCGAACAGCAATCCATCAACGCACAGAGTCAGCTGAAAACAATTACGGTTGAGGCAATAAGTGAGTTGTCTATTAGTCCGCCGACCACCATGTCGAGTCAAGTAAGATATGACGGTTTTTTTATTTCTTTACCCGTTGCTTTGAGCCTGTCGAATACAGTGCCGAATAACATCGGTCAGAACACATTAATGACAACATTCACAGCAGCACCTTCGTCCAACCTCAATTTTATGGTGCAACGAACTAATTATTTACAAGACTTCTCTAGCACACCTTCAATTATTACCGAGTATTGTGGGGATGTGACCATTAACCTATACTCGAACAATGTGCTATTCCACACGGTGACGAAAGAAATGGGAGGAGGAACTTGCCCTGATGGCGTAACCTTCACATACAATGTGATCGTGCCTATGTGAAAATTATCTAATTGAATCCCCATCGCGTGGGTTTAGCGAAGCTAACCCGTGGGTAAACAAGTCTTGGTTCTTTACGATGTTACAAGGTCTAAATCGCAGGTTGATACCAACATGAGTGTCTGCACGGGCTACTCTGCGCTAAACACGCTTCATTGGGTTTTAGTCTTGGCAACATTTTCAAGAAAAAAGAAAAGTGTTGACCAAGAGTTGGCAACAAATTCCGGGAAAAGCTGAAAATTTTGCCATTGGCTTCGCGCGGCCACTGCGGGCGTTCACCGAGCGAAGCCGAGGTACTCATTTTAGTCGAATGCCGTTGCCCGAGCGAAGTCGAGGGCTCACCTTCAATCCCACCTCATCACGAGTGGTTACTCAAGTGGATCTGGAATTATCATAATGGTTTATTCTCATGCTCTTTTACTGTGTTACGTAATCGATATATTCAATGGAACCACCACCAAATCCACCAACACGGCGAAAATATGCCCTTCCGGTTTGTGAGTCTACAATATATAAGACGCCACCATCTGCTACAGCAGGAACGTATCTACCATTTTCAGTTTTGAAAGATTCAATGCGGACAGGCTCAAGGCGTATAGATTCAGCCTTGTTTCTTTCGTTACAGGCGCTAAGCAGCACAGCGATTAAAACGCAGAAAAAAACACTTCTCATAGATCATTTTTTGTGTGTATCAAAGATATATCCAAAAGTGGCTGCTGATGCAGCCCTGATTGATCAAACCTAAAAGACGATTAGCAACGGATCAAAGTAACATTAACACCTGCCTGAACCCTATTCTAGTGTGTAATAACTTATAGGAATAACATCCCAAACAGCAACTCTCAAGTTAGCCGAATCAGCACTTTTGATAGCGTATATTGGGCAAATAGTGGGAAATTAGTAGGCAAATAGTACGCAAATAAAAAGGGGCTTCAGCTAAAAAATGCCGAAACCCCTGATTTCATTGGTCGGGATGACACGACTCGAACGTGCGACCACACGCCCCCCAGACGTGTACTCTACCAACTGAGCTACATCCCGATAAACTTAAAAAATTCCGAAGACCTCTGCCTTCGTGGAGGGCGCGAAAATAACATAGCAATCTTCCTTCGCCAAAAAAATTGCCTCTCGCAATCACTTGGAGCGCTGCGAACACACAATAGACATCATCGAGGAGGAATCGCCCCTCTCCGGGGGAGAGGGGTCGGGGGTGAGGCACAAAAAAAGCCCACGAGCAATCGGGGGCTTTTCGCTATTTTCTAGTGGGTGATCACTCAATCACCACAGTCTCTTCATTGGTCTTCATCTCTTCTATCTTGATGATGCCCTCGCCTTCGAGCGATCCTTTGGAAGCTTCAATGTCTAGAACCGCAAAACCGGCCTGGCCTTCTTCATAGTAATCCGTAAAGTCGAAACTTACCTTGCCGGTACCATTCGTTACCTGAGTGGTATCAAAACGTACATCCTGCGGCGGCGGTGGAGTCTGCGACGATACCGCATATAAGCGAACAGAAGCGCCCGGAACGGCTTCGCCGTCGGCGTTCACTACCGTGATCGTCGCAATCGTCTGCTGGTCTTTCTTGCACCCGGAAATGGCGATCACCATAAGCCCGGCGAAGATTCCGCCCATCATGAATTTCGTTGATTTGTTCATCATAGTTCGCAAATTTAATCAAAGGTCAATACGTTGTACTACATTTTGCACTTCCACACAAAAGCCTTTTTCCCTAACCCACCTGTTCATAAGCCATAGCCCGCTCTGCCATTCCTTTATTACCTTCGTGGCCTTCAAAAAAATGTATACCATGAAAAGACTGTATATCGCCCTGGCAGGTTGCGCCGCTTTCTTCGTGTTTTGCAACGCATCGGGATGCAAAAGCTCCGATAAAACAACTGCCGAAAAAACAGTGGAAGCTCCTGCTCCCGCCCAACCTCAACCTGTAGCTGAACCGGCCCCGGCTCCTGCGCCAACCGACCCATCGAAGGCGCAGCGTGTGCGCATCAGCACCAAATTCGGTAACATGACGGTCATGCTCTACAACGAAACGCCCCAGCATCGCGACAACTTCCTCAAGCTGGTAAAAGAAAAATACTACGACGATCTTCTCTTCCACCGCTGCATCAAAGGATTCATGATCCAGGGCGGTGATCCTCAAAGCCGCGGTGCCGCGCAAGGCGTTATGCTCGGTGGCGGTGGGCCAGGCTATACCGTTCCGGCCGAATTCAACCCCAACCTGGTGCACAAAAAAGGTGCTCTCTGCGCTGCTCGCCAAGGCGACCAGATAAACCCGAAAAAAGCTTCGAGTGGTAGCCAATTTTACATCGTTCAAGGTAAAACCTGGACCGACATGGAACTCAGCCAACTCGAAATGAACCTTGGCCGAACTAACCCGGGCTTCAAATACACCGATGCACAAAAGCAGGCCTACAAAACCGTGGGCGGCACCGCACAGCTCGACATGGAGTACACGGTATTTGGTGAAGTGATTGATGGCTTCGCCGTTATCGATAGCATCAACAATCAGAAATCCGTGCGCGATCGTCCGGTGCAAGACGTTACCATGAAAATGGAAATCATCAACCGCTAAGCCGATGCTCGACATCATTCAACAACACCTGGGCGAAATTGCCGCTTTCAACGCTACCACAGCCGAGGAAGTTGAGCAGTTCCGCATCAAATACCTGGGCCGCAAAGGAATTCTCAATGACTTGTTCGAAGGCTTCAAACAAGTAGCACCCGACCAGAAAAAGGTATTGGGTCAGGAACTGAACAAGCTCAAGAATGCCGTGCAAGAGCGCCTCGACGCATTGCAACAAGCCACAGCTTCGGCAAGCAGCACAAGCGAAGGTTTCGACTGGAGCCGACCAACGGGTGCGGTGCCATTGGGCACACGACATCCGCTTTCCATTGTGCGCCGCGAGATTCTCGATATCTTCTCGCGCATTGGATTTACGGTTGCCGACGGTCCCGAAATCGAAGACGACTGGCACGTGTTCTCCGGACTCAACTTCCCGCCCGAACACCCTG
>Ga0315905_10005789_pt1 | contig 12575 bp, 11 predicted proteins | sample LakEriMetagenome_5_FD_203522 | JGI IMG/M metagenome (GOLD analysis project Ga0315905, IMG submission 203522) | Freshwater fungal communities from buoy surface, Lake Erie, Ohio, United States - Buoy 4 MA121 | ecosystem: Environmental > Aquatic > Freshwater > Lake | place: USA: Lake Erie, Ohio... | reverse complement strand
CGTCACCGTAAAGGCCTTCGCGCCGTTCTCGTTCGCCATCGGCACGTAGGTGAGGCTGCCGAGATCCGCAGCAGGGATCACCTGACTCGCGGTCACGTTGGTGCCGGAGAGTTTCAGCGTGCCGGTCGCGGGGAGCGTCACCACCGTGATGCTGACCAGAGCCGTGCTCTCCGCATCGGTGTAGGCACCGGTGAAGTTCGCCGCGGTAAACGTCAGCGTCGTGTCTTCCGTGCCGCTCACCGCGATCGCCGCGAGCGTCGGCGCGTCGTTCACCGCCGTGACGGTAAGGACGAACGTGTCACTCGTCGTAGCCGTGCCGTCGCTCACCGTGACTGTGATCGTGGACGTGCCGAACTGATTGGCCGCGGGTGTCGCCGTGAGCGTGCGCGCGGCGCCCGAGCCGCCGATGACCAGATTCGCGTTCGGAATGAGCGTGGTATTCGACGAGGTGGCCGTGACCGTGAGCGAGGCGGCGGCGGTTTCGATGTCGCCAATGGTAAATGCGAGCGCGCTGGTGGCGCTGTCCTCTGCAATGCTCGTGTCGGCGATATCCGTAATTGTCGGCGCGTCGTTCGCCGCAGCCAAAGTCATCGTCACCGTCGCCGAAGCCGAGGAAAGCGTGCCGTCCGAGGCCGTAACCGTGAAGGTCTTCGCACCGTTCTCGTTCGCGGCGGGCACGTAGGTCAGGTTGCCGAGATTGGCCGCCGGGATCACTTGATTCGCAGTCACGTTGGTGCCCGAGAGTTTCAGCAGGCCCGTCGCGGGCAAGGTCGCCACCGTGATGCTCGCGAGCGGCGTGCTGTCCGCATGCGTGTAAGCGCCGGTAAAGTTGGCCACCGTAAACGTCAGCGTCGTGTCTTCCGTGCCGCTTACCGTGATCGCCGCGAGGGTCGGCGCGTTGTTAATTTCTAATGCCCCGATGCTGGGCGAATAAGTGGAACGGGTAGCGCCGCGCTGATCCACGCCGTTGATTGGTGCGGCATTACTTATGGTTGAATTACCCCTGGCGATGGCCACGCTGCCTGCGCCCAAGGCCATGGTGCTGGTCGTGCCGCCGTTGTTTTGCAGAGGACCCAGATTGAGTTGAGCACTGGTAACGGTGGTGGCCCAAGCGAGGCCAGACTGGGTAACGAGGTTGCTCGATGCCGTGGCCGGGGAAATCAAATTAGCGTTACCAGAGACGTCCACGCCATTGGTACTGTTGGCGATAATGGTGTTGGCGATGTCGAGGGTCGCATTATTGTGGAGGCCACCAGCCTCAGCAGCTTGCGTTGCAGTATTGCCCGAAACGGTGGTGTTCCTGATGGTGAGAGTGCCGTTGTTAAAAAGGCCGCCACCTAGACGAAATGCGGTATTCCCCGAGAACGTGGAATTGGAAACCGTTCCAGTACTGGAGTTCCGACTCACATAAAGACCGGCACCGTAACTTGCGGAATTACCCGTGAATGTGGAGCCAGAAACACTGAGGGTGCCTGAGCTGAAAATGCCCCCACCAAAGTTGCCGCCTGAGTTACCCGAGATTAAAGAATTGGAAACGGCAAGGGTGCCAAGATTACTAAATCCAGCGCCATTACCAGTGGTTTTCGCACCAGAAACAGTGATGCCCGAGATCGAAAGATTACCACCCGAAGCGATATTAAAAACACTAAAATTACGGCTGCCGTTGCCGTTATTGCCACTAATGATCAGCGACGAAGCTCCGGGGCCTGTGATGACTAGCGATCCTGCGCTGCTCGTGGCTGCGATCGTTGGCAGCGAAGCGGACCCCAGAGTAATCGTGCTTGAGCCGTTTGTGAACAGCGAGGCAGCGAAAACAATCTCATCGTTGGCACTGGTTAGGTTGGAGTCGGTAATCGCCTGCCTTAATGAACCCGCCCCTGCATCGGCCGTGGTCGTAACCGTATATTGAGCAAGCACGGCGTCGTAGCCGGCCATGGAGGTCGCGTTAAGGGCGAGCGACGGATCGATCTGGCCGGTGGTGATCTCGAGATCCCAGTTGGCGCCGTGGGTGGCGTTACCAGTGTTGTCTTTGGAAGCGGCGATGTCCGCGCCCGTGACGGCGGCGAGGGTGTTAAGCAGGGTTTGCCCGGCCACGCCGGCGCCGACTTCGCACCCGTAGAGGAAAATATCGCCGTTCTTGGACAGCGCGCGGCCGAGTTGGTGGAGCGGGACCGTGAGGGTCTGAAGATCGGCAGCGGCGTAGTGCTGGCCGTTGAGGACAACCGCGCCCGGTTGCCCGTGGGAGACGATGTGGATCGCGCTCAGGCCTTGAAAGCGGGCCGCTTCCTGCGCCATGAAGCGCCAGGAATCCACGCCCGCCGGAATGCATATGACGGTGCCGCCTTTGGGCGCCGCGAGCCAGAATGCACCGGGATCGGCGACCCCGGCGTCGATGAAAAATAATTCGCCCCGCGACGGCGTCGGGCGCTCGGGCAAGGTGAGCGGCGTCAGGCCGCCTTCGATCGGCCAATCCCGTTCGGGTGTGTCAGCGCGGGCCGCGGATTTTGCCAGCAAGGAATCCGGCCGCAGGCTGTAGAAAGTCGAGGTCAACGCCAGGCCCACGCGCAGCAGGCGTTTGGGCAGCGCACGCGTCTTCAGGTACTGGAGTAAATCGGAGGGCCGGTTCGCATTCATGCCGATGAAGACGGAGGAGGCGTGGCGTTGATGACGTGGGCGAGACTGCCCTCGTGATTTCTCCAGAAATCGAGTTGGCTATATTGCTTAAACAGATCGGGCGGCAGCACGGTTTGGCGGGGCCGGAGGGCGACTTTGCGCTTCACCTCGTGGAGGCCTTGGACGCCGATGCGCGCGTCGAATTCCGGCTCTTGGTAGTCCAGATTTTCGTAATCGTGCGCGAACTCGGGCTCGCCGAGAAAAGTGTAAATCAGCGGGAGGACCTTGGCCGGCGCCTGGGCGAGCAAATCGTAATCGACGACCAAGATGTTGCGCGCCTCGGGGCTATAAAACGCCTCTTTCAGCGCGTAGTAGGGAAAACCCACAAAACGGTCCCGGCCGGCGAGCGTCTCGACCCGGTGATAGATAGTGTCGCTCTCGGCCGCGTTGTTGAAGAGACGGGAAGGCTTGAGGGAATTTTTGCGGACCAGGCGCTCCACGCTGTCCATGATCCACGCGACGTTGCGGACCGTGCAGATGACTTTGGAGTCGGGGAACAACTGAAACAGCAACGGCAACCGCGCGCACCAGAGGCGGTTAGTATCGATGATGAGGTCTTGGACGTGATCTTTGTAATACAGCTCAAACAAACCCCGGAGCATCCGAGCGCGCTGTTTCTCGTCGATGAAATCGGAGTACTCGTTGCTCTGCCCCATCGTGTGGTGCAGCGCCGAAAACAACGAGCCGACAGGACTCGTCATCGCCGCATGGATGCGGGGATTTTGGCGCAGAATAGCTGCGAGCAAGGTGGAGCCGCTGCGAGGCAGCCCGGATATGAAGTGGTAGCGGATCGCGAGAGGAAATACGCGATATTCTTTTTTGCCAACGGCCACCATGCCCCTCAGGGAGAAGACATATTTTCTAATGGAAAATTTAAGGGATCCTAATTTATTTGTGACGATTCAGTGACGATGTGATTTTTGGCGGTTTTCGGCCCGAGCGCGGCTGGGCTCCGAACGGAACGATTCGGGGATTTTCGCGCGACCGTTCAAAAGGGTCCCGGTATGATCCGGGGAGATAGGTGACACATTGTCCGGGGTGATAGGTAACAGTCCGGGGCCTATGCCCTGGCAAAACCAAACACCCATGGAAGAGATCAATCGGTTCGTCGTGCTGGCCCAGAGCGGACGCTTTAGCGTCACGGATTTGTGCGAGCAGTTCGGGATCAGCCGCAAGACCGGCTATAAGCATCTGGAACGCTACGCCGCGCTCGGTCTGGCGGGCCTGCGGCCGCGCAGCCATCGGCCGCACCATTGTCCGCAACGCACGGACGAAGCGGTGACCGCGTTGATCCTCGCCGAACGCCGGCTGCACCGCACCTGGGGGCCGAAGAAGCTGCAGCGGGTGCTGGAAAAAAAGCACGCCATCGAGGCGCCGCCGGCGTGCAGCACGATCGCCGAGCTACTGCGGCGCCACGGCCTGAGCGTGAAACGCCGCCGCCGCCCCGGGGCCTTTGTCGCGGGCAACGAAGGATTGACCGTGCCCACCCAGCCCAACCACGTCTGGACGGTCGACTTCACGCATGCACCGGGACCTGAAGGCCGAGGCCATCCAGCCGCCCTCGGCCAATCTCGCCGCCGCCGCGCCGTTCGGTTCGGGCTAGCTCGGCGGTGCTCAGTTGCGGCACTTTGGGAAACCGTGCTCTCACCAGCGCCAGCATCGCGGCCCAAGCCGGGCCTTTACTCTCAACCGCCGATGCCCCCTGCGCCCGTCCCACTGCGCCCGTCCCACTGCGCCCACGACCACCGCCACCAAGCAGACGATTAGGCCTGCCCTGCGGTTTTGAGGGGCAGAAACGTTCCGCCCGCTCAACCCGCCGCGTCCAAGACCGCATCGACGCCGCGCGCAAAGGCTTCTTCTACCGGGCCAGCCGAGGTGACCAACGTCGCCCTCGCCTTCGCCTCGGGCCAGCCGTGCGCCATCGCGACCGACGTGCGCACCCAGTCAAACATCGGCACGTCGTTGTCCGCATCGCCAAAACCCATCGTTTCCTCGCGCCGGATCCCGAGCTGCGCCGCCAGCGCCGCCAACCCGGTCGCTTTCGAAACCCCCGGTTGCACGAATTCAAAAAGGTGCCGGTGCGAACGCAGCCTCTCCGCCGGCATCGCCGCCACGCGCGGCTCCTGTGCCAACGTCGCCAACCGCTCCGGTTCGCCCACCCACACGATCTTGAACGTGCGCGTCGCCAAAAATTGCTCCGTCGAAATCCGCGCCGGACGGTGCCCGATGTGTTTGAAATAGGATTCCACGCCGAGGTCGCTGTCGGTCGCGATGCCTTCGGTCGAATACACGAGCGCGGGAAAGCCCATCTGATGCCCGAGATCCAACACCTGCCGCGCCGCCACCGGATCGAGAAACGACTGGTGCAACACCCGCGTCCCCTCGACATCCGCGACCTGTGCACCTTGCACCGACACGATCCAGCGCACGCCCGGCAACGCCCGCGCAAAGGCCACCATCGTCCCTTGGTGCCGCCCGGAGGCCAACACGACCTCGATCCCGGCGGCCTGGAGCCGCTGCACCGCCCGCACGTTGGCCGGGCTGATCGTGTGATCGGGTCCGAGCAGGGTCCCGTCGAGGTCGATCGCGGCGAGCTTGTGGCCGCGGGCTGCGGTTTGATTGGTGAGCATCGCGCAAAATCCTTGGCCGCATCACCACGGTCGGCCAGTGCGAAAAATTCCCCGTCGCCCAAAATCCGCGCACGGTCTCATCCCGCCAAAACGGCCTTCCTTTGCCGCGCGCCTTCGATTGCGATGCCACGCCGCCAACTCACGCTTCGTCCATGAAACCGAACTCCCAGCTCGTCCAACTCATCAAGCGGTGGGCCCTCATCGGCGCCGTCCCCGCCGCCGTCTACGCCGCGCTTTGCGTGTTCGTCGGCGTGGGCCAACGCAGCCTGCTCTACTTCCCCACTCACCACGCCGCCGACCCGACGATGCCGCCGTGGACGGTCAACGGCGAGACGATCGGCTTTCACCGGCCGGTCCCGGCTCCCCAGACCGTTTGGCTCATGCTGCACGGCAACGGCGGCCAAGCCTCCGACCGCACCTACGTGCTGCCGCGGATGGCGCCGACCGATGCGCTCTACGTGCTCGAGTATCCCGGCTACGGTCGGCGCGACGGCCAACCTTCCCTCGCGACGATCAACGCCGCCGCGCTGGCCGCCTATCACGCGCTGCGCCGCGAGTTTCCCGGCAAACCCATCGGCATCCTCGGTGAATCCATCGGCAGCGGGCCCGCTTCGTTTTTGGCCTCGGCCTCGCCCGCGCCGGACAAAATCATCCTCGTCGTCCCGTTCGACACGTTGGCCAACGTCGCCGCCCGGCATTTCCCGTTTCTCCCCGTTCGTCTCATGCTCCGCGACCGCTGGGACAATATCGCCGCCCTGCGCAACTAGACAGGGCCCGTCGAAATCTACGCCGCGATCGACGACGAAATCATCTACTTCACCCACGCCAAAAATCTCTCCACCCGCATTCCGGCCGCGCGCCTCACCGCCATCGAGGGCGGGCACAACAATTGGTCGGCATCACCCCGGGTGCGGATCGAACGGTGAAACTACCCCACTCCCGCCTACCCTTCGCCCGCTAAACGGGAACGATACGGTGGGAGAACCGCGAATGAACACAAATGAACGCAAATTACAGGGGAGGACAGACGGAAAGTTCCGCTTGGATTTTGGTTCACAGCTCGGTGAGATTTTAGGTTCGGGGCGGCAGTCACGCCTTTGATTCGCGGCCATTGGCATTGATTCGCGGTTCAATTGCGCCGATCCGATTACGTCGCCCTCGACGACAGCGCGACCGAGGGGCTCTACGCGCTCTGCCGGCAGGGCAGTCATTTCAATCCGGTGTCTTGCCCAATTGGGGGCTTGGAACTTCTTCGATTCAGGTGCAGTCCTGCACCATGTCCACGCTCACCGTTCCACTGCCCGACGAAGACCTGGCGTTTCTCCGCGCCTATTCGAAAGCGCAGGGCATTTCAGCCGAAGCATTGCTGGCTCGGCAGGCCCGGAGCTTGCGCGAACAACTGCAGCGGCCCGTGCACTCCGAAGTAATGGCGGCCAGCGGAATCATCGCCGCAAACGTATCCGCCGATGAGTCTCACCGGGATCACCTCGCGGCGAAGCACTCGTGACCGTCACGATCGATATCAACGTCCTGCTGGATGTGTTCCAACAACGCGCGCCGCACTACGTCGCTTCCGCCCGGGTGATGAGCCTCGTGGTCGCGGGAACACTCGCCGGAGTCTGCCCGGCACACGGATTGACGACGCTTTACTACCTCGTCCGAAAACACGCCGCCAAGGCCGATGCCGAAGCGACGATGGATCGGGTGCTGCGACACTTTCAAATCGGCAATCTCGACGCAGCCGGCTGGCAACGGGCTCGGTCACTCCCGATGGATGACTTCGAGGACGCCGCCGTGGCGGCCGTGGCGGAGGCCAGCGGTTCCACGTTTATCATCACGCGCAATGTCGCGGACTTTGCCCGGTCTCCGGTGCCGGGTGTTTCGCCGGCCGAGTTCCTGAGCCTGCACGTGCCCTCCTCGGGCGGAGCGATAGTCCCGCAGGTTTGAGGAATCGCATCGCCACCTGTGATGCCTCTATCGCCCGCGTCCACCGGCCCGACCGCCACACCCTTCGCCCGCTACGTCGCCCTCGGCGATAGCTCGACCGAAGGCATTGACGATCCTGACGGCACGGGCGGTTACCGCGGTTGGTCGCAGCGGCTGGCCGAGCGCATCCACGCCCTCCAGGGCGAATTGCTCTATGCCAATCTCGGCGTCCGCGGACTGACGACGATTCAAGTGCGCGAGCGCCAGCTCGCCCCCGCCCTCGCGCTGCGGCCCGATCTCGCGACGGTGTTTTGCGGCACCAACGATGTCACCGCGCCGCGCTTCGACGCCACGCGCGTCGGTGCCGACATCGAGCACATTCAACGCTCGCTCCGGGCCGGCGGCGCGACGGTCCTCAGTTTCACGCTCCCCGATCTCACGCCGCTCATGCCCCTCGCACGCCTGATCGCGCCGCGCATCGCGGCCCTCAACGCCGCTCTCGCCGACGCGTCGCGCCGCTCCGGCGCCCTGCTCGTGGACTTCGCCGCCTACCCCGTGGCCACGGATCGCCGCCTGTGGAGCGACGACCGCATCCACGCCAATTCCGCCGGTCACGCCCGCATCGCGGAAGCCCTCGCGCACGCCTTGGATCTGCCGGGCAGCAGTACCGCATGGCGCGAACCGCTGCCCCCTTTACCCCGGCGAACCGCGCTTCAGGTCTGCGCCGCGGAGACGCGCTGGGCCCGTCACCATCTCCTGCCGTGGTTCGGCCGGAGCCTGACGGGCCGTTCGCTGGCCGACGGTCGCAGCGCAAAACGCCCCGCACTCGCGCCGCTCTAGGCCCGCGCGCCGCCCGCCCGCCGCGTTACTTCTTTCGCACCGCCAGGGTCCACTCGCGACCCGAGTCGATGTTGTAGGTGTTGGCGAAATTCCCCTGGTTCACCGCCATCGCGACAAAGCCGCTGCTGTTGATAAACATCAGATTCTTCCCCACCGGCACGTCGCCGAACGTGCGCGCGTAAGGCACCGTTTCTTCCCAGACGACTTGCGAGCTCCGACGAATCGTGACGACCGCGAGCTCGCCTTCCTTCAGGCCGAGTTGGTCAAACGTGCGCCGGTCGATCAGGCACGTCGTGTTGCCGAGATGACCGCGCGAACTGTCGATCATGCCGGTGACGGTGCCGTCTTTCAGCACGGGTTTGGGCAAATCGAGTTCGACCACTTTTGTGCCGAGCAGCGGTCCAACCTGTTCGTAGGTGATGACGCCGGCCGCGAGCTTGCCGGCCACGTAGGCATAAACATCGCGGCCGTGAAACGTGTGCGACCATTCGGTGCCGGGGCGGCGGTTTACTTTCTCGTCAATCTCCCGCACCGCTTCGACGCCAAACTCTTGCGCGACGTAGCCGAACGACCCGTTGTCCGGCCCGACAAAAAATTGGCCGTTCTTGGTTTTCACGACGACCGACTTCCGCTTCGTGCCGACGCCCGGATCGACCACCGAGATGAAGACCGTGCCAGCCGGCCACACCGGCGCGGTGTAAACCAAGTTCCGCGCGGCGGCGTCGATATTGTAGAGCTCGATCAGCGGCTGGACGTTGAAAATCGGGATAGTCTTATCGACGGCGAATACGACGCCCGGCATCACCGCGCCGCCGAAGTCCGCTTGGATGACGACCGCGTTGCGCTCCTTGGCGACGAGGCCGATCGGCGAGAGCAGGACAAAAGCGAAAGCGAGAGCGCGGGTGAGTGGTGGCATGGCGTAATTCAAAAACCATCGGTCCACGCCTGCCCGTCTTGCAAACCGGTTCTTTCGGTTACCCGGGGCGCCGGAATGATCACACCAGCGACGCGCCCCGGGGCGGCCGCACCACGACGGTGCCGGCAATCTTGTCGTGCCACGATTGGCGCTCGGAATCGAAGACCACCCACACGAAACCCAATCCCGCCACCGCGAGTGACAAGAAGCAGCCGAGGGCACGCACCACCGTCGTCGGCCAGTCCAGCGGCCGGTCGTCGAGCCGCACGACCCGCAATCCGCACACGATGCCGCCGATCGTCGCGCCTTTGTATTTCCACATCACCGCGCCATAGGCGGCGAGCCCCGGCAAAATCAAATGCCCGGCGCTCAGCGGCCCAAAGATGACGCCGATCAAAATCAGATCGATCAACAAGGCCGCGGCGCGAATCCAGAAGCCCGCGCGGGGCAACGTGACGTTCGGAGCCATCGTGATCACGGGGGTCGGCATCGCGGCAGCCGAGGCTGCGGCATTCATCATCGGAGAAACTTGCTCCGCCGTGCCGAAGCCAGCCGACTGCGCCGCCGGTGCCGGTGAGGGCGCGGCCATGGTCTCGGTCCCAACGGGCACGGTGAAGGCATTGCCGCTCGAGGGCGGCGCCGCCGCGCCCATGGCTGCGGTCGCGGGCACGGTGGGCGGCGCAAAAGAAACTACGGGGGACGTCGGCGTGGCCGGGCTCTTGCCGGCCGTCAGTAGCGCGGCGACCGAGCAACCCAGGCCGAGCGCAGCCGTCAAAGCGGCGAGAGCGAGCCCCGCGACCGGCGCCGCAAACAAAAGGGCGAAGACGACCCCGCCGATAAGCACGGACACCGCCAACGGCGCTCGATTCTGCATCAGCTTTCGGCCGACGAGACCGTAAATCGCCGTCTTGCCGAACATGACGCCGACGACGATCCCCGCCGGCAGCCCAAGCAGTGCAACCGGAATGCCCACGACCGTGATCAGCAGCAAAATAAAGAGAACCGGCAGCGCCATAAACGTGAGCAAGGCCGAGAGCACCACCGCGCCGGGGCGTTGCACGAGCATGTCGCCCGTGCGCTGGATTCCGCCCGGAAACACCAGCGCGAGCAGCGCATAAAAACCCAGCGCGAGCAGCACCGGAACCGCCAGCCAGCCAAGCCCCGCCCCAACGCCAAACAGTGCGCCGTGGCCGAGCGCATGATCCCACCACGCGCGCAAAGCCGAGGGGGTCTGCAACTTTGCAACCGAGAGTTTGCCCACGCCCACGCGCTTGACTTCGCCGCCGACGATCGCGCCCGGATCGCGCTGCAACGCGCCGCCGATCACGACGACATCGCCCTCGATTTCCGCCTTCGGCCCAAGCACTACGTCCCCCATTACCGCCACCACTTCGCCGCCCACTTTGCCGTTGATCGTGACGCTGCCCATCACGGCGACGGCGTCGCCCCGCACCTCGCCGTCGATCCGCAGGTCGCCCATGATCGCCACCGCTTCACCCGGCACTTTTTCCTCCGCGCCGATTACGTTTTCGCTGAAAACGGTCACGCGGTCAGGGTCGCCGCCGGAATTTTTCCTCGCGCGCACCGTCTTCTTTTTCGGCTTCGGAGAGGTAGCCTCCGGCGCGGTATCCAGCCGGCGCAGCGTTGATTTGCCCGGGTCGGCGGCAGCCGGTGCCTCCACGCTGGCGGGCGGCTGGGGCGGGTTCTCGGCGACCACGGGAATCGGTGCAACCGGAGCCGGCTCCGGCGCAGGCGCAGGTTTCTCTTGGGCGACTCCCACGAGCGTAAAAGTGAGACCGAAAGCGATCGCGGCACTGACGAAAAGCGGACGGAAGGAGGTCTTCATGGGATTAAAAAATACGGCAAAATTATGAGGCATGAGGGCGGGGACTGAGCCAGGTGCGGTAGGCAACTGTACCCGCTCCGATCAGGGCGGCGTAAGCTGCGGCAAAAAGGGCGGCACCGCCCAACAACCAGAGCGACGGGATCGAGCGCGCAACGACCACCATGGTATCGGCACCCGTGGCTGAAAGCTGGCGAACGAAAGTCAGCCAGCCGAAGCGGCCGGCGACTTCGCTCGCGAGCTGCTGCGAAGCGCTGGCCGAAATAATGTAAACGCCGGCGACGAGCGCGGCGGCCGCGATGGCCGAGACCACAAAAAAAGCGGCGCGCACCGGCGCGGGCCAAAAAGCGAAGGACTTGCGCCACCAAGGCAGCGCTGCCCGACGGGCGAGTTCGGCGAACACGCGTGATTCGAGCGAGCGCGGGGCGCGGCGCAGCGGTTGCGCCCGAAGCGTGCGGTGGAGGACGGCTTCGAGGGGGTCGTGGGGATTTTCAGGCGGGAGATTCATGGGCGGGAGGCCGGCGGGCGGCTCAGCGGTCAGTTGTTAAATGATTCGTGCGCGGTGCTGCCGGCGCGTTGGAGGACTTTGGCGAGCGCCGCGCGGGCGCGGAGGATGTCGGTCTTCACCTTCGGTAAGGAGACGCCCAGTTTCTTGGCGATCTCGTCGTAGGGCAGGTCTTCAAAGTGATAAAGCACGAGCGGGATGCGCTGATGCGCGGGAAGTTCAGCGAGCGCGCGTTCGACGAGCGCGCGGCGTTCGTCGGCATCGACTTCGCCGAAAAAAGTCTCCGGAGCGGCGAAATCGACCTCGGGCGCGTCGGAGTCGTCGCCGGCATCATCGCGCTTTAACTCGGAGAAAAAGCGCCAGCGGTTGCGGTAGCGCGTGAGGTGGTTGAGGGCGAGATTGGTCGCGACAGTCTTGAGCCAGCCGCCTGCCGTGGGGCTCGTGGAGAGCATGGCGAAGTGCTGGTGCGCTTTCAAAAACACTTCCTGCGAGATGTCCTCCGCCTGCGTCTCGTTCCCGGTGAGCCGCGCGGCGGTGCTGAAAACCATGTCTTGGTAATTGCGCATGAAGGTCGCGAAATCGGTCGGGGGAGTCAGGCCCGAGGGTGAATTTTGCACGGGAGGATCATCGTTCATGTGCAAAACACGGGGGACCGCCAATAGTCGCAGATTTCTTTTGCGAGCCGAACCCGGTCAGCGCGAGCCCGAAGACACTCAAAGCGTGCAACTTCCCCTCGACGCACCGTCGGCACACCGTTTTCATCCCCGACCCGATGCACACCGTTTTGCTCGTCGCCTCCGCGCACACCGTCCCGACCGAGATTCCTCTTTGGCTCATGCTGCCGTTTGGCCTGTTGCTGCTGCTGATCGCGATCATGCCGCTGACCCCGTTAAAACTGAAGCACTGGTGGGAGCACAACTACCCGGCGGTCTCCGTGGGTCTCGGCTTTCTCGTTTCGTTTTATTACTACCTTAAAATTCCGGGCGGCGGCGGCCTCATCGTCCACACGGTTTACGAATACATTTCATTCATCGGGCTCATCGGCTCCCTCTTCGTCGTCGCCGGCGGAATCCACCTCAAGGTCAAGGGCGGCGCCACTCCGCTGGCGAACGTCACCTTCCTCGCCATCGGTGCCGTCGCGGCCAATTTCATCGGCACCACGGGAGCCTCGATGGTGCTGATCCGCCCGTGGATTCGGATGAACAAGATTCGGATCAGCGCGTTCCACGTCGTCTTTTTCAT
>Ga0315905_10005788_pt1 | contig 12576 bp, 7 predicted proteins | sample LakEriMetagenome_5_FD_203522 | JGI IMG/M metagenome (GOLD analysis project Ga0315905, IMG submission 203522) | Freshwater fungal communities from buoy surface, Lake Erie, Ohio, United States - Buoy 4 MA121 | ecosystem: Environmental > Aquatic > Freshwater > Lake | place: USA: Lake Erie, Ohio... | reverse complement strand
CTTACACTCGAGGAGGAAGTGGCCCGCGCGGTGGAAGGCGAAGGCGTTTTCTCCGAACGCTTCAACGATCAGGCCGAGCGCGTCCTGTCCGTCACCATGCCGATCGAGAAAGTTCTGCGTGTCGTCGGCACGCTCACCATCGAGACGAGCGACGTCTCGGAGATCATCGCAGCCGAACGCGCCGCCCTGATCCCGCTCATCATCGTCGCGATCCTCGTTTCCATCATCACGGCGACCCTCCTGACGCTGGGCATCGCGCGGCCGCTGCGCCGCCTCGCCATCGCTTCCGATCGCGTCACCATGGGCGTCTCGCAGAAGCTCAATCTCGGGAAGCTGCACAGCCGCAAGGACGAGATCGGCGATCTCTCGCGCGCGATGGAGGCGATGACCTCCTCGCTCTACGACCGCATCCAGGAGAACGAGCGCTTCGCCGCCGACGTCGCCCACGAACTCAAGAATCCCCTCACCTCGATCCGCTCCGCCGTCGAGACGGCCCAGACGGTGAAGGACCCCGCTGCAAAAGAGAAGATGATGAACGTCATCGCCCGCGATGTCGTTCGCCTCGATCGCCTGATCTCGGACATTTCCAACCTGTCGCGCCTCGAAGCCGAGATCGTCCGCGAAAAGCTGTCGCGCGTCGATCTTCGCAAGCTGCTGGAAGACATCGTCTCGATCTATGCCGACACGGCGCGCGAGACGGATGCGCGCGTGAAACTCGTCGCATCGCCGGGAGGCGCCACCGACGTGATGGGCCGCGAGGGTCCGCTCGGACAGGTGCTGCGCAACCTCGTCGAGAATGCACGCTCCTTCTCTCCGCCGGGTGGCGAAGTGACCGTTACACTCACGAATGTCAGCTCGCCCCGCGGCCCCATGGTCCGCCTCGTGGTCGAGGACCAGGGCCCCGGCATTCCGCCCGACAAGCTCGAGAAGATCTTCCAGCGTTTCTACACCGACCGCCCGGTCGGCACGAAGTTCGGGAATAATTCAGGTTTGGGCCTTTCTATCGTGCGTCAGATCACGGAGACGCACAGGGGTTCCGTCTGGGCCGAAAACCGGATGATCGACGGCCAGATTGCAGGCGCACGTTTCGTGGTGGAACTGCCCCCGGCGCTGCTGGATATCTGAATCACTATTGACCGCGGAACAAACGAGTCCTCACCATGGTTTGCTGGAAAGAGCGGGAGTGCTTCCTATGATCGGATTGGTCGTGGTCACACACGGCCGGTTGGCCGAGGAGTTCATCTCCGCCGCCGAGCACGTCGTCGGGCCTCTCGAAAATGTCAGCGCAATCTGCATAGGCCCTGACGACGACATGGACATGAGACGCCGCGAAATCATCGCCGCCGCAAAGGCCACCGACACCGGCGCAGGCGTCGTCATTCTCACCGACATGTTCGGCGGCACGCCGTCCAACCTCGCCATCTCCGTCATGGGCGGGGCAAAGATCGAAGTCATCGCCGGCGTGAACCTGCCCATGCTGATCAAGCTTGCAGAGGTACGCAGCAGGCTCGCCCTTGCGGAGGCCGCCCTCGCCGCTCAGGAAGCCGGCCGCAAGTATATCTCCGTCGCCTCCGCCCTGCTGCAGCGAGCCGGATGAGCGGCCAACCCACATGACTGAGACGTGGTCACGCAGCGCAGAGCTCGTGAACCAGCGCGGGCTTCATGCACGCGCCTCCGCCGCATTCGCGCGCGAGGCCTCGAAGTTCGATGCCAAGATCACCGTGCGCTATGACGGCATGTCCGCAAGCGCCGCCTCGATCATGGACCTCCTGATGCTCGGCGCCCGCTTCGGTCAGACAATCGAAGTTGACGCCGAAGGCCCGCAGGCCCGCGAAGCCCTCGACGCTGTGTGCGACCTGATCGGCCGCAGGTTCGACGAGCGGGAATAACCGCGCCGTCAGCGAGCACGCCCGCGTAATCGCAGTCCAGAGACTACCGCCCCCCGCCATCCGTTGGCGCCGTGCCGCGTCCACGCACCGTACCCCAGCCCGGCCCCTGCCCCTGCTGCTGAGCCTGCTGGTTCACACGAGACAGCGGCTGCAGCAGGTCCGCGAAGGTCAGATCGCCATTCGGCTGAATCTGACCGGCGATCCGCTTGAGCCCGGCCGTGAACTCCGCGCGCGTCACAGACCTGTCGAGATCGATGTCGAACGTCATCGCATTGGCCATCAGGTCGGACGGATTTCCCATCCGGGCCGCCCAGTCGGTCTGCTCGAAGCCGGTGATCTGCTGGTCGCCATTGGCGTCCGCCGCTGCGAAGGCCAGCGTCGCCCCGGCCTCAATCTCCGCCTCCGTGATCTTGCCATCGAGATCGGCGTCGAAGCGGGCGAAGACGAGCGCGCCGGGCGCCACCACCTTCACGCCATCCGGCGCGCGGGGCGCCCCGCTCGGCGAGACCTGCCCCGTGATCCGGTCGATCGTGTCCACGTCCTGTGCAAGCGCAGGCGCCGTGGAAAGACTGAAGGCGGCGAGAACAAGACCAACGCGAAACGGCATCCCAGGCATTCGATCACCTCACACGGTTTCCGCAGCGCCTCGCGGCAGCGCGGGTGCGGACTGTGGCCCCAAGGCAACAGGCAGCGCAACCTTTCGATGCAGAGAGATGGGCTGCCGATGGCGACAAAGTCAGGGCGCATCGACGCCTTTTCGGCCGCCTTCCGAAATCATATAAAGATATCCTTATATGATTTGCCGGGCGCGCGGCGCTCTGCTACACGCCCCGCACAGACGAAAAAGCCCCGAAACAAGCTGAGGAGTGCGGTGATGGCGTTCGACGATTTCAAGGTGGCGGACATTTCCCTCGCCGATTACGGCCGCAAGGAACTCGTGATCGCCGAAACCGAAATGCCCGGCCTCATGTCCACCCGCGCCGAATACGGCAAGGCGCAGCCGCTGAAGGGCGCGCGCATCACCGGCTCGCTCCACATGACGATCCAGACCGGCGTGCTGATCGAAACGCTGACGCATCTCGGCGCCCAGGTCCGCTGGGCCTCGTGCAACATCTTCTCGACGCAGGACCACGCAGCCGCCGCCATCGCCAGGGCCGGCGTCCCCGTCTTCGCCGTGAAGGGCGAGAGCCTCGAAGAGTACTGGGACTACACCGACAAGATCTTCCAGTGGCCGGATGGCGGCTTCACCAACATGATCCTCGATGATGGCGGCGACGCCACCATGTACATCCTCATCGGCGCGCGCGTCGAAGAGGGCGAGACGGCTCTGATCGAGAAGCCGGAATCCGAGGAAGAAATCTACTTCTTCAAGCAGATCAAGAAACGCCTTGCCCAGTCGCCGGGCTGGTTCACCAAGCAGCGCCACGCCATCAAGGGCGTCACCGAAGAAACCACCACGGGCGTGAACCGTCTCTATCGCCTGATGGAAAAGGGCCACCTTCCCTTCCCGGCGATCAACGTGAACGACAGCGTCACCAAGTCGAAGTTCGACAACAAGTACGGCTGCAAGGAATCGCTGGTCGACGGCATCCGCCGCGCCACCGACACCATGATGGCCGGCAAGGTCGCCGTGGTGTGCGGCTATGGCGACGTGGGTAAGGGCTCCGCCGCCTCGCTGCAGGGCGCAGGCGCCCGCGTGAAGGTCACGGAAGTCGATCCGATCTGCGCGCTCCAGGCCTGCATGGACGGCTATGAAGTCGTCACACTCGAAGACGTCGTGAAGACCGCCGACATCTTCATCACCACGACCGGCAACAAGGACATCATCCGCCTCGAGCACATGCGCGAGATGAAGGACATGGCCATCGTCGGAAACATCGGCCACTTCGACAACGAGATCCAGGTCGCCGCCCTCAAGAACTACAAGTGGGACAACATCAAGCCGCAGGTCGACATGATCAGCTTCCCGGACGGGAAGCGCATGATCCTGCTGTCCGAAGGCCGCCTGCTGAATCTCGGCAACGCCACCGGTCACCCCAGCTTCGTGATGTCTGCGTCCTTCACCAACCAGACGCTGGCGCAGATCGAACTCTGGACCAACGGCAAGGCCTACGAAAACAAGGTCTACACCCTGCCCAAGAAGCTCGACGAGAAAGTCGCCCTGCTCCACCTCAACAAGCTCGGCGCCAACCTCACCAAACTGACCCCCGACCAGGCCTCCTACATCGGGGTCGCGCCGGAAGGCCCCTACAAGCCGGAGCATTACCGCTACTAGGCGAGCCGGCTGAAAAACATCGCGGCGGCCGGAACCCCTTTCCTTAAGTCGCGTTCTTCCCCTGTCATGGCCGGTGTCCCTTATCCGTCCCCCCCCGACTCCAGGGACACTGGCCGTGACATCGAATTACCGGAACGGGCGATCTCCAGCGAGATCGCCCGTTCTGCGTTGGGGTTCCATCACCTGGTCTTCCATCACGGGGAACTGGCCCGGCGGCCCGCTGCCTCTGCTGCAGTGCGAAGTAAATAGCAGCTTGGGAAAATATTCCCGCTTCCACCCCCCCTCCGACAGGCGTAACAGCCGCCTCCGTTCGGGACCCGGTCCGGTCTGGCTCAGGCCTGCAGGGCTTTGCGTGGTTCGCGGCTGAAGGCACACACGATGAGCGATGCTTCCCCTGACGGCGGCGCAGCTCTGGCGACTGACGGCAAGCCAAGCGGCGCGCGGTTCTGGGCGCTTGCGCTGGGATCCGTCGGCGTCGTCTTCGGCGACATCGGCACCAGCCCGCTCTACGCCTTCAAGGAATCCATCCACCACATCAATGTGCGCAACCACGAGGCCGCAGGCATCAAAGTCACGCCCGAGACCGATCTGACCACGATACCGCTCTTGCGGGATGATGTGCTGGGCGTGATCTCGCTAATGCTGTGGTCGCTGATCATCGTGGTCACGATCAAGTACATCTTCATCCTGACCCGCCTCGACAACAAGGGCGAAGGCGGCACGCTGTCCTTGATGGCGCTGGTGTCCCGCACCATCGGGCGGCGTACGCCGCTCCTGTTCCTGATCGCCATCTGCGGCGCCGGCATGTTCTTCGGCGACGCGCTGCTGACGCCAGCCATGTCGGTCCTTTCGGCGGTTGAAGGCGTGACAGTCATCGAAGAGCTTCAGGGCAAGGTAGAGCCCTTCATCATACCCGTGGCGATCGGCCTGCTGACGGGACTATTCCTGATCCAGAAGCGCGGCACGTCCCTTGTCGGCAGGCTGTTCGGGCCGATCTGCCTTGTCTGGTTCCTCACACTCGGCGCGCTGGGCATCTATCACATCATTCAGGACGGAATGGCGATCTTCGCCGCGTTCAGTCCGCACCACGCGATCATGTTCCTCGCGACGCACCAGCTGCTGGGCTTCGTTGTCCTCGGATCGGTCTTCCTGTGCGTCACAGGCGCCGAAGCGCTCTATGCCGACATGGGCCATTTCGGGCGCAAGCCGATTGTCGCGACCTGGGTCTGGCTTGTGCTACCCTGCCTCGCTCTGAACTATCTCGGCCAGGGCGCCATGGTTCTCGCCCACCCAGAGACCACGGCCAATCCGTTCTTCCTGATGGCCCCGGATGCACTACAGGCGCCGCTGGTGATCCTGGCCACGATGGCGACCATCGTGGCAAGCCAGGCCGTCATCACGGGCGCGTACTCCATGGCGCAGCAGGCGGTGCAGCTGGGCCTCCTGCCGCGACTGCAGATCGTCAACACCTCCGCAAAGGAGCACGGCCAGATCTACATGCCGCAAGTGAACTGGATGCTGGCCGCAGGCGTTATCTTCCTCGTCGTTTCATTCAAGTCATCAAGCGCGTTGGCGTCCGCCTACGGTGTCTCCGTCATCGGCGCCATGATTACATCGACGCTGCTCGCCTTCATCGCCGCGCAACGCATCTGGAAGATGTCGCTGTGGATGTCGGCCCTGATCGTGCTGCCCTTTGTCGCGATCGAAGGAGTCTTCCTCACATCCAACCTCCTGAAAGTCCCCCAGGGCGGCTACGTCCCTCTGCTGATCGCCAGCGTGATGATGCTGATCTTCTGGACCTGGGTTCGGGGCGCGCGGCTGCTCACCGAGCGCACACGGAACAGCGTCACGCTCGAGGATGTCATCAAGAGCCTCGACGTGAAGCTGCCTCACATCGTCAAGGGCACGGCCGTGTTCCTCACCGCCGAACCCAACTCGGCGCCGACCGCTTTGCTGCACAACCTGAAGCACAACAAGGTCATCCACGAGAACAACGTCGTCTTGACCGTGAAGACGGCGGATGTGCCCTACGTGCACGACGACAAGAAGCTGTCGTTCGAGGAAATATCGCCCCACTTCAACCGGCTCACCATGAAGTTCGGCTTCATGGAGACGCCCAACGTCACCTACGGGCTCACGCTGGCAAAGAAGAAGACCGAACTGTCCTTTGACATCATGTCGACCTCCTTCTTTCTCAGCCGCCGCACGCTGCTTGCCGACGGCAAGCACGGCATGCCGCTCTGGCAGGACCACCTCTTCATCTTCCTCAACCGCAACGCCACCAACGCGACGGAGTTCTTCCGCATCCCGACCTCGCGCGTTGTGGAAATGGGCTCCCAGCTGACGATCTGACGGAACTGATATCGGGGCCTCGCCAGGACCGGCCGATTCCGGACGCACGTTTTTGAGGTCGATCCGAACCTTTTCAACGCGCTGCGCCGATCAAACCGGCCGGTTCGCGACACATGCGTCCCCCACTTTCAGACCTGCGAGATAATGCTCGCAGCCATCCCGCATGGAGGGCGGCCGATCACCGTTCAACGGCGTGGGATGGATGCAGGCGAGCGTGAAAAGCCTCCGCGTTCAGAAAATGCGGGGCGCCTGCGGGGCTGGTCCTGAACAGGCCGGCCCGCACGCCGGCAGCTCAATGGCGCCAAGCTTATGCAACAGGGCCGCAGTGCGCGCGCTACCGCACAACACACTGCCGGGGCCGCGGGATCCGCGAACCTCCTTCTTCTACCGGTAGCTCCGTCACAAGCGGAGACGCCAAATCACACGGGACATCCCGCGTCGCCGGGCCCTCCCTTGATTTGGAGACCCAGAAGGACAGTATCACAGCCGTTCACTCCGGCCTGAATGCGAATGCGTGTCCGGCGCAAGGCGCGACCTCATCGAGGCGAATAACCATTCAGCCGCCGCTGGCTTGGCCCTGCGATTGTTCTACCTTAAGGAAAGACCTCCGCCGCCCGCTCCCTGCTGCACCGGAACACCGTGATGAAGACGCCCCGCACCGACTTGCTGGCCAACACGTACGAATTCGAGACAACGCCGCTGGTCAAGGCCACCGGCTTTCGCGAGTACGACGCGCGCTGGTGGTTTGGCGGCCCGCAATATCCCAAGGCGCCGGAGCTGAACTTCCTTGGCGTCCAGGCGCTGGGCCTCGGCCTCGGCACGCTGATCCGCGAAATGGGCGTCGAGCCCCGCATCGTCACCGGCCATGACTACCGGTCGTATTCGCTCTCGATCAAGCAGGCGCTGACCCTCGGCCTGATCGAAGCCGGCTGCGAAGTGCACGACATCGGCCTCGCCCTGTCGCCGATCGCCTACTATGCGCAATTCGATCTCGACATTCCGTGCGTCGCCATGGTGACCGCCAGCCACAACGAGAATGGCTGGACCGGCGTGAAGATGGGCGCGAACAAGCCGCTCACCTTCGGCCCCGAGGAAATGGGCCGCCTCAAATCCATCGTGCTTGGCGGCAAGTTCAACCCTCAGCCCGGCGGCAGGCTGATCCGCGTCGAGGGCATGCGCGAGCGCTATATCGATAGCGTCTCGCAAAGCACGAAGCTGACGCGCAAGCTGAAAGTCGTGTGCGCCTGCGGCAATGGCGCGGCCGGCGCCTTTGCGCCCGAAGCCCTGCGCCGCATGGGCGCCGAAGTGATCGAGATGGACACAAACCTCGATTACAACTTCCCGAAATACAATCCGAACCCGGAAGACCACGAGATGCTGGTCTCGATGGGCCAGGCCGTGCTCGAACATGGCGCCGATCTCTGCGTCGGCTTCGACGGCGATGGCGACCGCTGCGGCGTGGTCGACGACAAGGGCGAGGAAATCTTCGCCGACAAGATCGGCCTGCTGCTCGCACGCGACCTGTCGAAACTCCACAAGGGCGCGACCTTCGTCGTCGATGTGAAATCCACCGGCCTCTACAAGACCGACCCGGTGCTGAAGGAAAACGGCGTCACCGTCGACTACTTCAAGACCGGCCACTCCTACATCAAGCGCCGCACGACCGAACTGAACGCCCTCGCCGGCTTCGAGAAGTCCGGCCACATGTTCTTCCGGAAGCCCTATGGCTATGGCTATGACGACGCCCTCGTCGCCGCCGCCGCTGTTCTCCAGATGCTCGACCGTAATCCGGGCCGTTCGCTCTCGGACCTGAAAGCAGATCTCGGCGATGCGTGGACGTCGCTCACCATGAGCCCGCACTGCGACGACGAGAAGAAGTACGGCATCGTCGACCAGGTCGTCGCTGACTACCAGGCGCTCGGCAAGGCAGGCGGCGAAATCCTCGGCCGCAAGGTGATCGACGTGAACATCGTCAACGGCGCCCGCGTCACGCTCGACGACGGCTCATGGGTCCTCGTCCGCGCCTCATCTAACAAGCCGGAGCTGGTGGTCGTGGTGGAGTCGATGCAGGGCGAAGACGACATGCGCGCGCTCTTCCGCGAGGAAGTGAAGCCGCGCCTGGCCAAGTTCGCGGAAGTCGGCCACTACAATCAGGAAATCTGACGCAGTCGCCTGATCTGTCGATAAACGCTGTTAATTCAGTTCGTTAGCTGACCAAAACGCGATCAGCTAGGCAAAACTTACCCACAGCTTTGAGTGATTTAACCGTCCGTTAACTGACCGGCCGTCCATTAGTTAACTGCGGGTATCCGTCTGTAGGATGCCCGAGCGTAGTGATTCGGCCCCGACGGGACGTCGATAGATGGACATGACATTCACCCAGCCGCTCGTCCTGCTCGTCGCAGGCGCAGCGGCATTTGGCATTGCGGCCCTGCTCTGGGCGCTGCGCATCTCGGACGGCGCCCGCGGCGCAGCCCGAAAATATCGCGAACAGGAACAGCAGGCCCGCGAAAAGCTCGCGCGCGCCGAAAGCGTGTTCGGCGCCCACCCCGGCGTGATCATGGTGTGGGAAGACGCCGACGCCGAAGCGCAGCCGAACATCCCGCAATCCGAATGGGGCCTGCCCAACCTCTATGGCTCGCCCGTCGCCCTGATGGGCATCCTGCGCTTTGCAGATGACGGCACGTCCGAAGATCCCGGCGTCCGTATCCTCGAAGGCCTCGCCGATCTCGAAGCCCGCGACGGCGCCGGCCAGGACGCGACCCTGCGCGAACGCCTGAAGCAGTTGCGCAAGGACGGCGCGCCGTTCTCGCTCACCATCATCGGCCCCTCCGGCCGCTTCCTCGAAGCCGACGGCCGCACCGCCGGCGCACGCGCCGTGCTGTGGATCACCGACACGACCATCAAGGGGCTCGAGGAATCAGGCGCCCGCGCCCGCATTGAAGAAGCCCGCGCCGCCGTCGCCCGCGACCCGATGGCCTTCCTCGAAATGCTGGGCAAGGCGCCCTTCCCCGCCTGGCGCATGAGCGGCGCCGGCAAGCTGCAATGGGTCAACCGCGCCTATCTCAAGGCTGTCGGCGCACCCGGCATCGACCATGTGCTCGACCGCCAGATCATGCTCGACCAGCACGTCACGACCCAGGCGCAGAAAACGATCAGCGGCAACGCCGAAACCGACGAGATGCGCCACATCGTCGTCGAGGGCGAGCGCCGCGCCATGCGCGTGAAGATGTTCCCGCTCTCGGGCGGCATTGGCGGCATGGCGTTCGACATCACCGATCTCGAATCCGCCCGCGAGACCCTGGAGAAGAACTCCAAGGCTCACGACGACACGCTCAACCACGTCGCCGATGGCGTCGCCATCTTCGGCGCCGACCGCAAGCTGATCTTCAACAACCGCGCCTTTCAGGCGATGTGGGACCTCGACCCGTCCTACCTGCTCGACAAGCCGGATCACGGCTCGATCCTCGACCGCCTGCGCGAGCGCCGGAAGCTGCCCGCCAAGCCGGATTTCGGCCGCTGGCGCCGCGACGAACTGGCCTACTATCAGGGCGAGAAGGTCGACTTCACCGAGGACCTCTGGAACCTTCCCGACGGCCGCATCCTCCGCGTCACGCGCCAGCGCCATCCGCTCGGCGGAGTGCTGCTGCTGTTCAAGGACATCACCGACGAAGTCTCGCTCAAGGCCGAATTCAACCGCCTGATCAACGTGCAGAAAGCGACGCTCGACCACCTGCGCGAAGCCGTGGTGGTGTTCAGCGCCGACGGTCGCCTGCGCCTGCACAACGACGCCTTCGCCGAACTGTGGGAATTGAAGGGCGACGGCCTGAATGACGGTCCCGATTTCGACGCCGTCGTCGGCCAGTGCGCACGCCTGTTCCACGACCGCAATGTGTGGGCCACGATCCGCAGCCGCGTCACTAACCCCTCGCCCGACTACCGCCAGCAGGCGCAGGGCGTTATGCGCACCTCCAACGACCGCACCATCACCTGGATCACGCAGCCCCTTCCCAATGGCGCAACGCTGGTCGCCTTCATGGACGTCACCGCCGCACGCAAGGTGGAGCAGGCCCTGAAGGACAAGAACGAAGCGCTGCAGGCCGCCGACAAGCTGAAGAACGAGTTCGTCCAGAACGTGTCCTACCAGCTGCGCTCCCCGCTCACGACCATCCTCGGCTATGCCGAACTGCTCGAGAGTGAACGCCCCGGCCCGCTGAGCGACAAGCAGCGCGAGCAGGTCGACTCGATCCTGTCAGCCGCCGACCATCTCTCGAAGGTGATCGACAACATCCTCGACCTCGCCATGATCGAGGCCGGCAAGATGGAGCTCGAACTCTCCAGCTTCTCGCTGCGCTCCGCCATGGAAGGTGCAGTCGACCTCGTCGTCTCCTCCGCCCTCAACACGAAAGTGCGTGTCGAGATCCTGTGCGACGATCGCATCGGCAACATCCACGCCGACGAGCGCCGCATCAAGCAGGTGCTGTTCAACCTGCTGACCAACGCCCTGCGTTTCACGGGCGCCGGCGGCCACATCAAGATCGAGGCGTCCAAGCCTGTTCCGAGCGAGAATATCATTCGTCTCGCCGTCTCGGACAATGGCAAGGGCATCGCGCCGGACCGGCAGTCGAGCGTGTTCGACAGTTTCATCTCCGACACACGCGGCGCGGGCCTTGGCCTCGCGCTGGTGCGGTCCTTCGTGGAGCTGCATGGCGGCGACGTGAAGATCAAGTCGGCGCCGGGCGCGGGCACATCGGTGATCTGCCAGCTTCCCGAGATGGCCTCGCCGCGCGCAGGTCGCACCGAGCTGGAGCTTGGGCCCGAGGCTGTCGCCGGCCAGACCTCGCTGTAACGCGCGCTACCGTAACAACGCCGTGAGGCGCTTGGCTGTCCGCACGCGCAGGCCCTTGACGGACGCTACGTCGCCCACCTTCTAACCTCCGCAAGCATTCGCGTGGAGGACACCATGATCACTAGCAACCGCCGCCTGCCGGCCATCGCCGCTGGCGCTCTTCTGGTCGCACTGGCGCAGCCCGCACTGGCGCAGAAGCCGATCACCAACCCGCCCGTCGCATCCATCCTGACATGGACGCAGAAGCAGCAACTCGAACGCTATCCGGCGATCGAGACCGTCTATGCAGTGGACACCATCAAGAAGGGCGACAAGGTTCGCGCCCTGCCTGCAGCAGCCACACAGATCGATCCGGAAATTGCCTTCAACAAGCGCGCGTCGACGCTCGACGCCTTCATGAAGGACAACCGCATCACCGGACTCGTGGCGATCAAGAATGGTGAGGTGGTGCTGGAGAAATACGCGCTCGGCCGCAAGCCGGAAGATCGCTGGACGTCGTTCTCCGTCGCCAAGTCGATGACCGCAATCCTGATGGGCGCCGCCATCAAGGATGGCTGGATCAAGAACGTGCATGAGCCTGTCACCCGCTACCTGCCCGAGCTGAAGGGCTCCGCCTATGACGGCGTCAGCATCCGCCAGCTGATCTCGATGCAGACCGGCGTGAAGTGGGACGAGAATTACGCCAGCCAGCAATCGGACGTCGCCCGCGCCAGCACCGCGCCCTTCACCGGCGGCAATCCGGTCGAGAACAATCCGCTGCTGAAATACATGGCCAAGCTGCCGAAGAAGACCACGCCGGGCGAGGAGTGGGCCTACAAGACCGGCGAGACAGACCTCGCCGGCATGGTCCTCGTCCGCGCGCTCGCGGGTAAGTCGCTGGCGCAATACGCCTCCGAGAAAATCTGGGGGCCTTATGGCATGGAGCAGGACGGCATCTGGATGCAGGACAAGGCCGGCCTCAATCGCGGCGGCTGCTGCATGAGCATGACGCTCCGCGACTATGGCCGCATCGGCCAGTTCATGCTCGAGGGCGGCAAGATCGACGGCAAGGAAATCCTCGCCCCGGGCTGGGTCGAGGAGTCGACCACGAACCACGCCCCGCCGAAATCGCGCGCGAAAGGCGAGAGCTACGGCTATTTCTGGTGGCCGATGGAAGGCGGCTATTACGCGGTCGGCATCTATGGCCAGGGCATCTATGTCTATCCGGAAGA
>Ga0315905_10005787_pt1 | contig 12576 bp, 14 predicted proteins | sample LakEriMetagenome_5_FD_203522 | JGI IMG/M metagenome (GOLD analysis project Ga0315905, IMG submission 203522) | Freshwater fungal communities from buoy surface, Lake Erie, Ohio, United States - Buoy 4 MA121 | ecosystem: Environmental > Aquatic > Freshwater > Lake | place: USA: Lake Erie, Ohio... | reverse complement strand
GGCCGTTACCGAGGTCTTCGGTGCCGCGGAAGCCGATCAAGGTAGCCGAGTTGTTACCTGCACCAGCCATTTGTACACGGCCGCTGTCGGCTGCAATCGCGCCAACGTCAACGGTACCGTAAGCAGACACGCCATCAGCCAAGGCCGCTGTCGATGCCACCAGAGCCATTGCGGCCAAAGCTACTTGAGTCTTTCTCATTTTATAATCTCCAAAGATTTGAAATAACGCAAACCTCTGGAGGTATTCCCGTTGCCAGCAGCGGCATTTCTGTTAGCCTCAGCAAAAAACCCCTACTGCAAAAACTTTGATACACAAGATTTAGTTACTTTGAAGTAATAGTCAGTGTTACGAAGTATTCTCAGGCAGTTGAGATAGAAATTAATCCCATAAGCAATTTTCGACTTTGGTACAGACATCCGAATGCAAACGCCATCGCCCGCCAACGACGAGTCCTATGCGATTCGACATGCCCGGTCTTTGCCTGTGTTGTCATCGATGTCGGCTATCCGCGGCTATCCCAGCAAGCTGAAGATTCACCGGATTCGGGGTAGCCGTTTCTGGCAGGCACGTTGTTATATGGGCGGCAAAATGTATGTGCGCAGTACGCGTACGGCAGAAAAACTTCAGGCGACGGAAGCAGCAAAGGACTTCTATGAAGAACTTTTGCTGAGATTTAATCGGCAGGGCGACAGCGAGGTCGACAGGCTCAACCAGTTACAAGTACGCGAGCCGGCAGCGCAGCATCGCTTTCAATTTGTCGCAGATAAGGCGCTGGAAGGTGAGCGTGGGCGGATGTTGCGTGGTGAGGTGTCGCTGCAGTCATTCAAGGCTTTGCGTAACCGAATGAATTTGCAGATTTATCCGGCGCTGGGCCACCACGATATCCGACAGTTGAATCATGAGCATCTGTTGCAATTTGTTGATGCTTTAGTCAAAAGAAAAGTCTCGTCGATTACGATTTCTCAGTATTTGCAGTCGATACGATTGGTGTTCAAGTTCGCGCTGATCAATCAGTGGATCGATAAAACCCCACCCTTTCCCAAGATCCGGCTCAGTTCTCAGCCGCGCGGTGGTTTCACATTGTCTGAATATCTGAAGTTGCTGCGAACCGCGCGTCGGATGGCCAAGCTGCCGGCGGACGAAAAGCCTGTGACGCATCGTAGTCGTGCGGGCGGTATTTTTACTCGCACCGAATCCGTTCCCAAAGAATTGTTTTGGGTGGTTGGTTTTATGGTGAATAGTTTTCTACGCCCGACGGATCTGAAATTCATTCAGCACAAGCACGTAGAAATTGTACGCGGTGAGAACTTGTATTTGCGCCTGACTTTGCCAGAGACTAAAAGGCATAAGGCACAAATCGTCACGCTCAGACCCGCAGTGCGTATTTACGAAGCGCTACGCCGTCATGCGCAAGTCGGTGGTTATGCAGGCCCGGACGATTATCTGTTTTTGCCTAAAGTTGTAGACCGCGATTCGGCTTGCGTCGTGCTGTCGATGCACTTCAATAAAATCCTGAATACCACAGGGCTCAAGCTAGGCGAACTCGGCCAAACCCGGAGCTTGTATAGCCTTCGGCATACGGCCATCATGTTTAGGCTGCTGTACGGCAAAGGCATCGACTTGCTCACACTCGCGCGCAACGCGCGAACTTCGGTGCAAATGATCGAAGAGTTTTATGCGTCCAATCTGACGGCTGAGATGAATATAGGCCTGCTGCAGAGCAAGCGCAGATCAGGCGTCCATCGTCACGATTAAGGGGCTTTTTCGGTGATCGACCCGTTGTAAGAATTCCGGCAAATCACCAAATCAGCTGCAAATCTGTCGGCTATCGTTGTAGCTCAGCGTATTACCTTTGATCTTGAGTGCAAACTTTAAATCAGGAGGCAGCTGCCAATTTGTTTTCACAAAAAGCGTGTGATTATGCAGAACCTATCTAAAAAGCTTCGCATTTTTCATTACTAGAAATAGCCTGTGCAGAATGAATGAAACTCGGGTCCTGCACAACGAACGCCAGTGGATCCCGGCCTGCGCCGGGATAACGGTAGAAATTTTGCCGTCATCTCACTAACTCCGGTCATCCCGGCGGAAGCCGGTATCCAGCGTCTTTGATTTGCTGGTAGGCAGCTTGCTGCGCGGCTCCCGCTCATGCTTCAAAACTAAAAGATAGGCCAGTTGTGGCGTTGGTATCTCACCGCGGTCGGGGTGAGAGGATTCGAATCTCTGGCCTCTAGGTACCGAACGTCGCACTCTACTTGGCCAAGCTGTACCCTGAATCAATGCGTGTTTGCATTTCAGCGAGATAGTTTACTGATGGGGTAATCAGCTTTCAAGCGTACGCGCTGCCGTGCTTTCACTTTCGTTTCATGCAAGGCCGTTGGCCAGACTTGCGCTGCAAATTTCAATTTCAATAATTAAAAATCAATGGGTCAGCGCATCAAAGCGTTTACACCACTGACGATTAATTATAAAGTCCACATCTTTTTAAAATCACACCAAATAGCTAATCCAGTGCAAGGCCGTTAAGAAGGGTTGCTGTTTGTGACAATCGGAGCGTTAGTAGCCTCGGTGATTGCATCATCATTGTTTTTCCTGATGAGCGTGTGTAAACAGATCGATACTTGATCGATCAGGCCACAATTTAAAATAAAAACCTGAATAACAAATGGAGAAGTCTAATGGGTGGCGTAATCAAAATAATTCAGTTCATTGCTATTTGGGGTTTGATCGCCGTTGTCACCCGAGGTTATGGCTTGATTCTGTCTCCACTTTACTACTGGCTGGTTTTTGTCGGGGGCGAGGCGCGTGTTCAGAGAGCGCAAGCAAAACTGCAGAGCGTGCTGATGAAAGATGAGGCCGTTATCGCGTCTGGATTGCAGCAGCGTTTGTTTGCCTTGTTCACCCGCCGCATGCTGGTGGCGATTACCAGCAGCCGACTGATCGAAATTCGGCGCTCGCGATTGGGTGGTTTCGACATGAAAGACTACCAGTGGAAAGACTTGCATGATGCGGGAATGTCAGAAAACATCATCCCGAACATTTTTGGCGCAAAGCTGGATCTCGTTGTTCGATCCGGAAGCGAGGACATCACTATCGATGGTTTGCCGAGTGCAGTGGCATCGGCCATCTATTCGCACGCTCAGGCCCAGGAGCAGGAGTGGGAAGAGAAAAATCGTATTCGTGATCTTGAGGAAAAGCGCGCGATGAGTGGTGCTTCCGTGGTGAACGTGGGTGGTCAGGGCGCACCGAAATCGGATGAAGGAGATCTTTTTGCAAGCCTTGAGAAAGCGAAAAAGCTTTTCGATGCCGGCGTGATCAGTGATGCCGAGTATCAGGAACTGAAGGCAAAAATTATCAGCAAGGGTGCTTGATTCTGGCGAGGCGATGGTTCAGTGATTGCGTTCGATAGCAAAGCTGGCCAGCGCAATCAGGGCTTCTTTGTAATGGCCATCGGGCAGTCCTTGTATCGAGTCTTTGGCTCGCTGAGCTGCACTTTCGGCCTGCTGGCGCGTGTATTCGAGTGCGCCGGAGCTGGTGATGGCGGCCAGTATTTCGTCAAAGTGCGCTTCGTCACCTTGCGAAATGCATTGCCGTACGAGTTCTCGTTGTTGTTCGCTGCCGTGCTGCATCAGGTAGATCAGGGGTAGCGTTGGCTTGCCTTCGCGGAGATCATCGCCAACATTTTTGCCGATATCGTTTTCGTTGCCGGAGTAATCGAGCACATCATCAATCAGTTGAAAAGCGGTGCCCAGCGAGCGGCCATACTCGGCCGATGCAGCGATCTGGTCTTCGGTTGCGCCGGCGAGCAGGCTGCCCAGCTTGGTGGCTGCTTCGAACAGCTTGGCGGTCTTGGAGCGTATGACCTGTAGGTAGCACGCTTCGGTCACGTCAGGATCGTGCATGTTCATCAGCTGCAGGACTTCTCCTTCGGCGATGACGTTGGTCGCGTCTGCCAGAATTTGCATGATCCGCATATTCTGAACCGAGACCATCATCTGGAATGCGCGGGAATAGACGAAGTCACCGACCAGCACGGAGGCGGCGTTGCCAAATAATGCATTTGCGGTCTGCCGTCCGCGCCGCAGATCTGACTCATCCACTACATCGTCATGCAGCAGGGTGGCGGTATGAATGAATTCAATGACGGCGGCCAGTTTGAAGTGGGCATCGCCCCGGTAGCCCCAGGCATTGGCCATCAGTAGCACCAGTGCCGGCCTGATCCGTTTGCCGCCGGCGCTGATGATGTAGTCGGCGATCTGGCTGACCAGCGGAACATCGGAGTGCAGCTGGGCGCGGATGGCGGCATCGACCGCCTGCATGTCCGCCGCGATGACGCTCAAAGGCTGGTTTTGGGGCGCGGTTTGGGGGGCGGACACGATAAATAGACTGAGAATCAGTGAAAGTCGAAGATTATACGCCGGCGCCCCGGGATCTTCGCGCCGGCGCCTGGCGTGGTCCGGGCGGCAGAACCCGCTGAAATGGCTCGCAATTGCACTTTGACCGGCGTGCTAAGTCTATGTATAATTTGGGGTTTTCCCGAATCGGCAACGGCTTTTCGTCAGGCCGGGCAAGAAAAGGCGCCTGTACAGGCGCCGAGGCTGTATCCCGATAGATCAATCAATGAGGTTCCCATGTACGCGGTCATAAAAACCGGTGGCAAACAATACAAGGTTGCTGCTGGTGAAAAACTTAAAGTAGAACAGATACAGGCAGACATTGGCTCCGAAATCACGCTAGACCAAGTGCTTGCAGTAGGCGCCGGTGAAACCATCAAATTTGGTTCGCCACTGGTTCAGGGTGCCAAGGTGCTGGCTACGGTAGTGGCGCAAGGTCGCCACGACAAGGTGAAGATTTTCAAGATGCGCCGACGCAAGCATTATCAAAAGCGTCAGGGTCATCGTCAGAACTACACCGAATTACAGATTGTCTCGATCAACGGCTAAGCCGCTGATCTGACTCAACCCGTCATCAGGAGCACCAAATGGCACACAAAAAAGGCGGCGGTACCACCCGTAATGGCCGCGATTCAGAATCGAAGCGACTGGGCGTGAAAGTTTACGGCGGCCAGGCAATCAATGCAGGCGGCATCATTGTTCGTCAGCGCGGCACCAAGCTTCATGCAGGCGAGAACGTCGGCATGGGCAAAGACCACACCCTGTTTGCACTCGTGGCCGGTAAGGTCCAGTTTGCGATCAAAGGTGCAGACAAGCGCCATCTAGTGATGGTCGTTCCGGCCTGACCGACGCGAACATCCTGCAAAAAGGCTCTGCCGCAGGTGGGGCCTTTTTATTTTATAGCGGCAGAAACTCATGAAGTTCATTGACGAAGCAAAAATCGAAGTCGTCGCCGGCGATGGCGGCAACGGTGTTGCGTCGTTTTGCCGCGAAAAATTCCGTCCGTTCGGCGGCCCCGATGGCGGCGACGGCGGCAAGGGCGGCAGCATCTTCGCAGTGGCTGACCGCAACATCAACACATTGGTTGACTATCGTTTTGCCAAGCTGCACCGGGCAAAGCGGGGTGAAAACGGCCGCGGTTCGGATTGCTACGGCAAAGGCGCGGACGATATTTATTTGCGCATGCCAGTGGGCACACTCATCGCCGATCACAACGACGGCGCCATCGTTGCCGATCTGACTGAGCACGGTCAGATTGCGCTGCTCGTCAAGGGCGGTGACGGCGGTTGGGGCAATATCCATTTCAAAACGTCAACCAACCGCGCACCCCGCCAGAAATCTGATGGCAAAGAAGGCGAGCGTCGAGACCTGCGTCTCGAGCTCAAAGTGCTGGCCGATGTCGGTTTGCTCGGCATGCCAAATGCCGGTAAATCTACCTTCATCGCTGCGGTATCCAACGCGCGTCCTAAAATTGCCGACTATCCCTTCACGACCTTGCATCCCAATTTGGGGATGGTTCGCGTTAGCCATGAAAAAAGTTTTGTCATTGCCGACATTCCCGGCCTGATCGAAGGTGCGGCCGATGGTGCGGGTCTGGGCGTGCAGTTTCTTCGCCACCTGCAGCGCACACGACTACTCTTGCATATCGTTGACCTTGCACCATTTGACACGAACGTTGATCCGGTCAAGGAAGCGAAGGCCATCGTAAAAGAGCTGAAAAAATATGACGATAGCTTGTTCGATAAGCCGCGCTGGCTGGTGCTGAACAAGCTCGACATGGTGCCCGAAGACGAGCGTGATAAGAAGGTAAAGGATTTCATCAAGCGCTTTGGTTGGAAAGGTCTGATGTTTCGCATCTCGGCACTCACGCACGAAGGTTGTGATGAGCTCGTCAAGGAAATTTACGAGCATCTGGCCTCACTTCGCCAGCAAGAACAGCGCGAACAATCCGGTCTTGCTGAAGCAGCGATGGGCATTGACTCCATCGATACCGACGATCCCCGTTTCAAGCTCGCTGACTGATCATGCAGTCCGTCATTCGGCAAGCACAGCGCGTGATCGTCAAGGTGGGGTCTTCACTCGTCACCAATGAGGGCCGCGGGCTGGATCATGCTGCGATTGCCAAATGGGCAGATCAAATCGCGCATTTGCGTCGCATCGGCAAGCAGGTCGTGCTGGTGAGCTCGGGCGCAGTTGCTGAAGGCATGTTGCGTCTCGGTTTCGAGCGCCGTCCCGTCGCCATTCATGAACTGCAAGCCTGTGCCGCTGTCGGGCAAATGGGGCTAGCGCAAATTTATGAAACCAGTTTTCGAGCACATGATTTACGCACAGCGCAGGTCTTACTCACGCATGCCGATCTCGCTGACCGCGAACGTTATCTGAATGCACGCTCCACCTTGTTCACATTGCTTGAATTGGGTGTCGTCCCTGTCATCAATGAAAACGATACCGTCGTCACCGATGAAATCAAGTTCGGCGACAACGATACGTTGGGTGCACTGGTTGCCAATCTCATTGAAGCAGATGCGCTCATCATTCTGACGGATCAGCGCGGTTTGTACACCAGCGATCCACGCAAGAACGCCGATGCAACTTTCGTACACGACGCCAAAGCCGGTGATCCGGCACTCGAAGCCATGGCCGGTGGTGCTGGCTCAGGCATTGGCAGTGGCGGCATGCTGACCAAGATACTCGCCGCGCGTCGCGCTGCGAGCTCAGGTGCGCACACGGTGATTGCCTGGGGTAGGGAAGATCAAGTGCTGGTACGACTGGCAGAAGGTGAGGCGATAGGCACACAGCTCACTGCACAAACGGCGCGACTCACGGCACGTAAACAGTGGATGGCGGATCATCTGAAAACCGCCGGTCAGGTAACGTTGGACGCGGGTGCCGTGCAAAAACTGCTCGAAGAGGGCAAGTCACTTTTGCCGATTGGTGTGACGGACGTCGGCGGTGATTTTGGTCGTGGTGATGTGATCACTTGCGTCGACGCGACGGGTAAACCGATTGCGCGCGGCATGTCGAATTATGCAATTACAGAGGTGAAGCGCATCATGCGCAAACCTTCATCCGAAATCGCGGCGATTCTTGGTTATGTCGAAGAGGTGGAGCTGATTCATCGCGACAATCTGGTGCTGCTCTAGCGCTGGTGTCAGATGTGGGGTGCCCGCTGAAATCAGCGCAAGGTTTTTTTCTGCCGCATCCGCTTCACGATCGTCGCTGCGTTTCCGGCGACTGAGCCGAAGTCACAGAAGTAATCATTGAACAGCGCAGCATATTGTCGATTTGCACCCACATCCCGAATCTGACTCCAGGCGTCGTTGCGTGATGTCGACCAGTTGCCATCAGCGCCGCCAGTTGCGTAGAGTTTCCTCTCAGCGGTCGTGCAGCGTATGCCTTCATGGCTGACATTGCGTGCGCCCTCGGTACTGGTAATCACCAGTGTAAATCGCACTAACCCATCTGGCGTGACGTTGACAGAGGTCGCATCAATTGCGAAATTCATCGTCGCCACTGGGCTGACATAGAAAGGCAGCAGGTTTTCTTTGGCAGGTGCTGCAGGCAGCACCAATGGTGTTGCATCCTCAGGTTTATCTGAAGCCGTTGGACTCTCTTGCGCGCACACGGCAAATGGCAGGTGCAATGCAAAAGCTAGCCAGAGCGCATTGCAGTAACCGTGGGGGCATGTCATTTAGTATCCGATTCAGTGACTGACGAAGGCTCGTTGGGCGCGGACATATTTTTTGTCACGACTCGCTCATTTGCCGGTTGACGCACACCCGATGCCGAACGGTTAAGAAAGCGTGAAAGCTCCTGCAACGCTCGCGTATACACATCGCGCTTGAACTCGATCACCATGTCCATGGGCACCCAATAGTCATGCCATCGCCATGCATCGAACTCAGGATGTTTGGAAACTCGCAGATTCACATCACAGTCGCGACCCATCATGCGTAACAGGAACCAGATCTGCTTTTGGCCGCGATAGTGACCGCGCACCTCACGTTTGATGAAATGATCAGGGACTTCATAGCGCAGCCAATCGCGGGTGCGGCCGATGACCTTGACGTGTTCCGCGCGCAGGCCGACTTCTTCCTCGAGCTCGCGATACATGGCCTGTTCTGGCGTCTCGCCGTGTTTGATGCCGCCCTGGGGGAATTGCCATGAATGTTCACGCACTCGCTTTCCCCACCAGACTTCGTTTTGGTGGTTCAGCAGGATGATGCCGACGTTCGGGCGAAAGCCTTCGCGGTCTAGCATGATGCACCTCGTTTTTTCTGCGGTCACCGGCGCGGACGCACTGCAGGCAAGGGCCGCACACGGTAGGTGGGCGGTCCAGAGCGAGGGTCGTGCAATCCACCGGCTCGGTGGCCAGCGAATACTTTAAAATTGACCGGATTATAACCCTCTCTTTTTCAAAAGATTTCACACCCCATGCGCGCATCCCGTTTTTTTATTTCAACTCTCAAAGAAGCCCCGTCCGATGCCGAAATCGTGAGCCACAAGCTGATGCTTCGTGCCGGCATGATCCGGCGGCTGGGTTCCGGTATTTACAACTATATGCCCATGGGCTTGCGGGTTATTCGCAAGGTCGAGCATATCGTGCGTGAGGAAATGGACCGTGCCGGCGCTGTTGAGCTGCTGATGCCCTTGGTGCAGCCAGCTGAGCTTTGGCAGGAGACGGGTCGCTGGGACAACATGGGTCCGGAACTGTTGCGATTCAAAGACCGTCACGGCCGGGACTTTGCAATGCAGCCCACTTCCGAGGAAGTCATCACGGACATAGCGCGCAGCGAAATCAAGTCGTACCGCCAGCTGCCGGTCAATTTTTATCATATTCAGACCAAATTCCGCGACGAGCGTCGGCCGCGCTTTGGCCTAATGCGCGGCCGTGAATTCACCATGAAAGACGCTTACTCCTTTGATCGTGATGTCGATGGCTTGCGACATTCATATCAAGTGATGGTCGATGCCTACACCCGCATCTTCACGCGCTTCGGACTGCGGTTCCGCGCGGTGGCTGCCGACAATGGCGCGATCGGCGGCTCCGGCTCGCAGGAATTTCATGTGATTGCTGATACCGGTGAGGACGCGCTGGTGTACTGCCCGACCTCGGACTACGCGGCCAATATGGAAGCTGCCGAGGCCGTAGCGCCTGCTGCGCCGCGCGCGGCGCCCGCCAAGACGCTGGAGAAAACGCCCACGCCCGGCAAGACCCGCTGCGAAGATGTTGCGCAGTTTCTGGGTTTGCTTTTGACGCAAACCGTGAAGTCGGTGGTGCTATCGGTTGAAAAAGACGAAGACCCACGCGAGATCTGGTTGCTGCTGGTGCGCGGCGATCATGAGCTTAATGAAGTCAAGGTAGGCAAGCTCCCAGGCATGGGTGCCTTCCGTTTTGCGAGCGACACTGAAATCCTCGAGCACTTTGGCACACCGCCCGGCTACATCGGCCCGATCAATGCGGGTGCGGCGGTAAAGATCGCTGCCGACAGAACGGTCGCAGCTATGAGTGATTTCGTCTGCGGCGCCAACGCAGAGGGCTTTCATTACACCGGTGTGAATTGGGGACGTGATTTGTCTGAGCCCGTCGTGGCTGATCTGCGTAATGTCGTGGCCGGTGATGCTTCACCTGACGGCAAGGGCGCGCTCGAGGTGCAGCGAGGCATCGAAGTCGGTCATGTGTTCCAGCTCGGGACGCGTTATTCCGAAGACATGAAGGCAAGCTATCTTGATGAGCATGGCAAACCGCAGCTCATGCAAATGGGTTGCTACGGTATTGGCATCACTCGTATTTTGGGCGCAGCGATTGAGCAGAACTTTGATGGCAAGGGCATTATCTGGCCCACCTCCATCGCGCCTTTCGAGGTCGTACTTTGCCCCATGGGCTATGACCGCAGCGACACTGTACGCGAGGCGACCGACAGTCTTTATGCCGAGCTGATCGCCGCTGGCATCGATGTGATTCTGGATGACCGAGGCGAGCGTCCCGGGGCGATGTTTGCGGACTGGGAGCTGATCGGCGTGCCGCATCGCGTCGTCATCGGAGAGCGCAGTCTCAAAGAAGGCATGCTCGAATATCAGGGTCGTCGCGATGAGGCGGCGACACCGGTGGCACGTGAAAGCATGCTGAAGTTCTTGCAAACGCATCTTGTCTGAACGATGAGGCCAGCTGCTATCGTTTCGCGCTGGAGTCGATTATGGGTGGCGCTGCTGCTGGTAGCCAGTGCACTGCCTCGTGCTGACGCAGGTAATCAGCGCGAGGAGGCGATGGCAGATGCTGTACGGGTAGCGCTCGCTCGCGCGATTGCAGATTCCCGACCGCCGCAACTCTCGTTTGCCAGTGACACTGACAAGGCGTCATGGCAAAGCTGGTTTGATGCGATGTCGCGCCGGCTCCATAGCCGCATGCCGGATGCGCTGTTGCGTACTGAATTTCTGCAGACGGTCTGGTATGAGTCGCGCCGTGCGGGTCTCGATCCCGCGATGGTGCTGGGACTGATCCAGGTCGAGTCAGGATTTCGCAAATATGCGATATCGAAAGCGGGTGCGCGCGGGTATATGCAGGTCATGCCTTTCTGGACGCGTGTCATTGGCGATGGTCAGCCCTCACGGCTGTTTCACATGCAGAGTAATCTCCGTTATGGCTGCGCGATTCTGCGTATGTATATCGATATGGAGCGCGGCAATTTGTACCTTGCTTTGGGTCGATACAATGGTAGTCGCGGCAAGCCGGATTATCCGAACGCAGTACGTGCGGCATGGAAGCGTTGGGAACATTAAAAATTCGGACTGAGGAGATGCGATGAGAAAACTGATATTTGTGTTGATGCTGGTTTCAAGCTTCCCGAGCGCCATGGCTAATATGACTGAGTCCAAGCCAGCCGCCAACAAGGAGGATGCGGATTTCGTCGCTGGTAAAAAAGCCATAGAACGCAAGGACTGGAAATCTGCCGTCGATGCCTTGTCGCGGGCGCTCACGCGCAAGCCCGAGAGTGCCGATATCCATAATTACTTAGGCTATGCGTACCGACATCTGGATGACCTGACTTTGTCTTTCACGCATTACAAGGAAGCGCTGCGTATTGACCCGAATCATCGGGGTGCACACGAATACATAGGCCAAGCCTATTTGAAGGCCGGTCAGCCCGACAAGGCGGCCGAGCATTTGGCGCGTCTCGAGCAGATATGTGGCAAGCGTTGCGAGGAATATCAGGATCTGGCCAAGTCGATTGGCGCGTACCAGAAAGGGAAATAGCGACGCGGCACGCAGGACCCATCAACAAAAACGCCCGCAATTATGCGGGCGTTTTTGTTTGGCACCTGAGAATTACTTCAAGTGGCCAGAGATGAGTTTGGTCATCTCAAACATGGAGACAGTCTTCTTGCCACCAAAAACGGCTTTCAGCTTGTCGTCTGCATTGATGTTGCGGCGATTAACGCTGTCTTGCAGCTTGTGCTTCTTGATGTAGTCCCAGACCTTCTTGGTGACATCAGTACGCGGCAGTGGATTCGCACCTACGACAGCGGCCAGTGCTGCGGACGGTGTCAGAGGTTTCATGAACGCTGCATTGGGCTTGCGAGCAGTCGTCGATTTGACTTTCTTGGCAGGCGCTTTTTTAGCTACGACTTTCTTTGCAGCTGGCTTTTTAGCAGCGACTTTTTTTGCTGCTGGCTTCTTTGCTGCTACTTTTTTTACTGCTGGTTTTTTCGCTGCTACTTTCTTTACTGCGACTTTTTTAGCTGCCGGCTTTTTCTTTGCCGGGGCTTTCTTCGCGGCGGGTTTTTTTACCGCTTTTTTGGCTGTAGCCATTGTTAAACCTCCATTGCTGTAGTGGTGAAAAATTGCGCCAATTCACGCACCGCCAATAGTCTTAGGGTTTTGCCTGTGATGCAAGCATTTTTTGTGGCTTTTTTTGAGTTTTTCCCTATGAGAGCGCGCTATCGAAAGTTTTTTGCCAGAGTGCAGCAAGGGTGGGAGGCGTGTAACTTCTTCCCGAAAAGTCCTATCGCTGCCCTGCAAGGGGCTGCTTAGGAAGCGACTCCTCCCTCTGAAAACTAGCTCCACTCTCAGCGCATGCCGGGCAACATGCCCTTCATGCCGCGCATCATTTTCATCATGCCGGCGCCTTTGAATTTCTTCATCATGCTCTGCATTTGCTCGAACTGGGCGAGCATGCGATTGAC
>Ga0315905_10005786_pt1 | contig 12577 bp, 13 predicted proteins | sample LakEriMetagenome_5_FD_203522 | JGI IMG/M metagenome (GOLD analysis project Ga0315905, IMG submission 203522) | Freshwater fungal communities from buoy surface, Lake Erie, Ohio, United States - Buoy 4 MA121 | ecosystem: Environmental > Aquatic > Freshwater > Lake | place: USA: Lake Erie, Ohio... | reverse complement strand
CTGCGGCCGACGGCGCTGTCAAGATTTCGACATTTGGCTCTTCGAACACCTGCGCGTCGATGTTGGTGCGATCAATATCGACGCTCAGTATTCGGTACGGCGTGCCATGGCGATGCACTGTGCGCATCACATCTGCAAAAAATAGCGTACTGCCCCCAAATCGTGTCCCAAGTTCCAAGAGAATCTGTTTGGGGCAGCGGAGTGCAGGTGCGAAGACGGGTGGAGGGAGGGAGGGGGGTAGGGAGGGAGGGAGAGAGAGGGGGGCGGGGCGGGGGCGGGCGGAGAAAGAAGACGAGACGAAAAGAGCGTCAGTGGGTACCTCAGTGATTGAAGTGTGCAAAAGGATGCGTGACATCAAGCCCTCGCAATGTGGAGCGCCATTTTCGGCGAGCAGACAGGACAACACCTTAAACGCATACTTGCGCGCACATGCACAGGAAGGCCGGGGCATGGGGCGTGAGAGGCAAGGTCTGCGCACCGATGGCTTTAACTCGTGCAGAATTTCTTGGTAGTTCCATTGGTCGCACGGGGACTTGTGCGAAACCACGCCTCGCCAATGCGTTCTGGGGGGGGCAGTTGTCAGCACTGGCGCAGAGCAAACTCATTCAAGCGTACTTCAGCAGCGCGACAGCGCGCGCGGAATGCCTGCAGCAGGACAGTGCGCAGGTGCATCAACGTTACCTGACCCACACGCCAGACCCATGCCACCACTTGTGGTACTCTTCGATCGCCGTCGGCAGATTTATCGAAAGCCTGTCAATGATTATGTCATTCGGGCCTGTGAACCGCTGCTTCCACACACGTGAGACTCACACACTCGCGCGCACTCGCGCGCGCGCTCTCTCTCTCTTGCTTGCTGGCACGCACGATTACCCGTCGGCACTTGCAATGGCTGGCGGAATGGTGTTCGAACTGGACTCGTCGCGGTACACATGGAAGCTCGCGGACGCCAACGGGCCGTGCGACGACGGGCGGAAGGTGGGCACCACCTCGATCCGATGGGGTCCTGGATGAGGCTTGGCGCTCAGGACCGTGTCCACCTCGCACGAAATGCTCTGGGACACGCCGTCGAGGAGAATGTCGAAGCACTCTCCCTCGGCCTTTTCCAGCCGCACCCACAGCGGAATGTCCGGTATGAACTCCAGCCTCTCATCCTCTGCCGGGTGGACGATCCGCACCGCGGCACCGCTCGCCGCCAAGAGGATGCCGGCCATGAACGCGGCCGCCCAGGAACGAAGGCCCTTCCTGTGCATGATCCCAGGTAGCGGACCCACTCACGAGCCACGAACCCCTAGGAGTCTGGGCGGGGCATGAGTCTGGTGCGGCCGGGGAACGGGTTGAGAGAGAGAGTGTGTGTGTGTTATTAGGACTATGGTCCAAAACGGCGGGTCTAGGGCTTGAAGTTGAAATGCCAGAGCCAGTGTCCCGCCGCCGAGGCGCCGCGGCCGCCGTGGCCGCCGTGGCCGTGTCAAATGTGACGGCCGCCGTGGCCGTGGACTCATCCGAGTCCTTGAGTGACCTCGATGCGGCGGTAGAGCAGCTGCCTCCTCGCCACGACGTGATGCCAGGGCCAGTGCAGAGCCCAGCTGCCGATCGCCCTCCAAGGCTGACAATCTCATCTAGCTCAGGCTCTAGCTCGGACTCCCAGGAGGAGATGGCAAAGACGCCGCCACGATTACGATACCGAGCACCATTTCATCATCGCAATGACGCCAGGATCATTCAAAATAAAGTCACAGCGAGTCCTCTCTTCAGCCCGATCGTGAGTGCCAGTGATCAAAGCTTCAATCCACATCACGGCGCTGCTGGCTCGGAAACACAGAAGGTCAAGGTCAGCACCTTACAACCGGTGGAAGGCCCAGGCGGCCTTGAGCGAGGCAACCTCATCTGCACAAGTGTCACTGGCACGCACGCGACGCGATCAACGGTCAAAAACACCATCAGTAAGACAGCGAACAAGAGAACGGGCGGAGGGCCTCACGACTCTGCTACAAACTGGGTCAAGACCGCGGTTCAGGCCCGTGCGATGGCGCAACACGACGACCACTGCGGCCATTGTTTTCTGTGCCTCGAGAGGGAGCAAGCATTAACAAACACTACGACAAAGGTCGATGCTCTGAAAAGGGCAAATGTGCGTTTGCAAGCGCGTCTTCAAGCTCAGCTGACTGCCTCTCCTGAAGTGCTTGCTCAACATAAGGAGGCCATTCGCAAGCTCGAGGCCCAGCTCACTGTGGTAGTGCCCCTCCGCATGCCGTGCCCTCATCCTGTGCTCCGAGCAGTGATGCACACAACTCAATCTTGTCATCCCTTATAGTCATATCCCCTATCCTGCTTCACGTGTGTCATGATGACTGACATGTAAGGATAGATGACTGACATGTCAGCGCATGTGTCTCTGCCTGCATGTCACCGTCACCCACACGACAGGAAGCAGGGAGGAGTGCTCGTCTCAAGAAGGCTCTAACCTTGTTAAATGAGCGCAACAAGAAATTATCGGATACAGAAGCTCAACGCGTGGCACAGCGCAGCTCTGCCGCACTCGGCACGGAGGCCGCCGCCGCTCCAGCGTGCACAAACTCAGTCAACGTGGGCTGGCCCGGGAGTACTTACTATGATAGTAGCGCATCGCATACACGTCGTGGTAACACTGCTGTGTCTAGCGACACATTAGCAACACATTAGCAACACATGCGCAACACATTAGCAACACATTAGCAACACATTAGCAACACATTAGCAACACATTAGCAACACATTAGCAACACATTAGCAACACATTAGCAACATTACAAGTCACGGTGACACTGCTGTGTCACAGTCTAGTTGAGTCAAATGTACGCAGTTCAAGTTGAGTAAAACATACGGCAGCACACGGCGGGAGGATGACGTCGACGACAAGTATCCTCGGGACCCACGCGCGCAGCATGGCGTGTGCCTTGAGTTCGTGGCAAGAGCGCGCCCTTGACAGGTTGGAGTATAATGTAGATGTATACATGTGTATATACCTACGTATAAATGTGTGTGTGTACACACACACACACACACACACACACACACACACACACACACACACACACACACACAGGTCTTGGCAACGCGGCTTCCAGCAAATCAACGACATCTGTGAAGCCATTGAGCGCCGCTTGCTCCAGGTTTCTTGCGCACACGCGCGCGCACACACAACCAAACACACACACACAAATACAGCGCGCGCACACACACACACACACAACCAACACACACACAAATTCAAAACACAGACAAATAGTTTTCCGCTTTTGAGGCGATTCAGCGCCTCTTGCTCCAGGTTTCCATGTGCTCCGTGCGCACTCTCGGCAGCATGGCAAGTGCCAGAGCTGAGAGTGCCACCAAAGACTAGGTCTTCTGAGGTCTTCGAAGAGAAGGTCTTCTGAGGTCTTCTGACGTCTGGGCGTCATTGCCACGAGACTCTAGAGATGCTAGGCCTAGCATCTAGTGATAGTTCGTGACAGTTACGAAGAAACAAATTACGAGACTCTAGAGACTTTAGAGACTCTAGGCTGCGAGACAGTTACGAGACTGCAACAGAGTGCACCGGGATGGTCTCGGATGGTTACCAGACTGCAACGCGACAAGCACCAGATTACAACGACACAGGTAGCATCGACTCCTACCAGACATGCCGTTGCTGCATGCCTAACTCCACACCCTCTCCCACAACTCCTCCTCCTCCTCCTCCTCCACCACCACCACCACTATAGGCGCAGCGAGCACACACGGATGAGGAGGAGCTGAGAAGGTGTGCTACGAGACAGGAACAGGCAATACGAACTAACGCAACTGAACAAACTAAAGCAACTCATGAGGAGGGGCTGAGGACATGCGTAACAAGACAGCAACGAGCAAAGCCCCTAGTACAGTGTTGCCAATGTGTTGCCAATGTGTTGCCAATGTGTTGCTAACCATTCATAGTAACAAGACAGCAGCAAAGCCCCTCACACACAAACATAGACACACACATTCGTATACATGCATATGTATATCGATATGTATTGTATACATTCGTATACATATATATTCCGCGCCCACGCCCCCCGATAGGTACCCCATCACACACCCGGTATCCAGAGGTATCTCTTCTCTGGCCTCAGAAAGCCGACACCGGTGCATGGTGTGTCACCAGTGTCAAAAGAGACCTAATAAGTGTCAAAAGAGACCTACTATGTGTGGGAGGATGAAGAAGGGCAGGAGTACGTCCAGAAATGGTTTATTTTATCATTATTTGTGTGTGTGTGTGTGTGTGTGTGTGTGTGTGTGTGTGTGTGTGTGTGTGTGTGTACAGGAGATGCAGAAGACAAGGATGGAGGCGAAGGATGAGATGGCGGCCCAGTTGTCCCTTGTCCAGGTATACACTTTCGAGTTTATTGGGGTGTGTGGTGTGTATACCTACACACACACACACACACACACACACGCACACACACACAGGCGTGCCATACGTATATACATATACTTGAGACCAGACTAGAGCACTGTGCTCGAACAAAGGCCTAAACTTAATTTTATCATAAATACAATTTTATTACAAGTAAACAAACACAGACCTCCCTGGCTGACGCTCAGCTACTGCAAACTAATGTCGATATCCTCAAAGGGGAGCTTGGCGATGTGCGTGCGCGTCTGCTTCTTAAGGGTAAGAGGAAAGAGACGGTGGGGGTGAGGGGGGATGGGAGGGGGGTGGTGTGAGCCCCCACTGCATGTAGAGTCAGAGAGGTGTTTATTGGTTCCCGTTTTCGTAGTCACTACAGAGGGAGAGAGAGAGAGAGAGAGAGAGAGAGAGAGAGAGACAGACACTTAGTACATCCTCAAGTAACTCAGACACACACACACACACACACACACGAGAACGAGAGAGAGGTTTCTGGGATGCAGTAACGCGAGCTGGGCCTCCACTGCTGATGTATGTAGTATGGGAGGATGCATGGAGTGGCGTGCACTGAGTCCGTGTCGCAGTTTAGTTCGTGGAGGATGTGTGAGGATGTATGGAGTGACTTGCACAGAGTTGAAGCATCATTGATCGCATGTACAGCGAAAGGGTAGCGAGAACGTATACGCGAGAGTGTACGAGAGTAGCTGCTAAAATTGCGCATAACAATGCAAGCCGGCACAACAATGTAAGTCAGCATAGCAAATGTTCGTCATTACTTCAAGAGTACAAGTACCACACGTGTCTATGCGTAGTAATGCGCTACTATGTGTAGTAATGTAGTAATGTAGTAATATGTGTACCAAGGCAATACAAGTAGCACACTTGACGAATGTAATACAGGTTGTCACAGGTGACACACGTGTACACTTGCATTCATGAGGGCTGGCAAGAGTGTACTAGATCCCAGGTTGCCACAAACACTGCGCAACACATTAGCAACACATTAGCAACACATTAGCAACACATTAGCAACACATTAGCAACACATTAGCAACACATTAGCAACACATTAGCAACACATTGGCCGCTGAAGCTGCGCAGGGGCAGCGAGGGTGTATTAGGTTGCTACTAAAACGGGTGTGTTTCTCTGTGGATGGCGCAATGCCTCGCGTCGAGTGCCACGCAGCCGCCCTCCATGAAGCTGCCTTCCATGAGATCGAGCATCTTCGTCAGGTCTAGAATGTGTGTGTGTGTGTGTGTGTGTTTGTGTGTTTGTGTATGTGTGTGTGTGTGTGTGTACACCACACACACACATACACACATACCTGTAGTGTCTGTGGAGTCAGTCTGATCATCCTCGTGTCACGCGCATACACCGCGACTGTTGTGTGTCGAGCGTGTGCATGTGCGTGTTCACAGGAGCTGACAAAAAGCCTGGAGCGAGAATCGCTCCTACTCTGCCAGCGCGCTGCGCCAGCGCACCTGCGCGCCCAAGCCGTTGAGACCCGCAGAGACAGAGATGTGCGTGGGGCATTGGGAGGGGGAAGAGTGGCGCAAGATGCTCAAGCGCCCCCCCTCACAAGGAGTGAGGAAGAAGCCAACGGCAGCATCCGGCGATACTATCAGCAGTGGAAGCCCAGCGCTCTTGATTGTGAGGACTGTGCCGTTGCTCAGAGTGGGGATGTGAGTGACACGGTGTTGAGTCATACTTCTAGTAATGCCGCGCACAATGCACGCAAGTCCGAACGGCATTATCACAAAAGACCTACCCGGGGATACGCTGGAGAGATGGGGAAGGGAGAACAAGACGGAAGGGGAGGGGAGGGGAGGGGAGAAGAAGGCGGAAGAAGCGGGCGAGCGAGGCAACAACGAGAGATGCTCGACACAAGCGTACAAGGTGGCGGGGACGTGACCAGTGGTAGCTCCGAGCGAAACGAAGCAGGTGACGCAGCATTGACTGAGAGATAGGGAGAGAGACGAAAGAAAGAGAGGGAGGGGGAGAGGGAGAGGGAGAGAGAGAGCGAGAGCGACAGAGAGTTTGTTAGTATTTTTTATTAGTGTCAGTCTGTCATCTTGGTCCTGTCGAGACTAGTACAGAGCGAGATGCTGAGGAGCTGGGTGCCCGCGAGATGAATGAGCAGAGCAAGGGCGTTCGATTCTGCGTCGTCATGGCGTGCGACACTGCCGAGTCCAGAGACAGGAAGATGCGGCAGGTATGTGTGTGTGTGGCAGGTATGTGTGTGTGTGGCAGGTATGTGTGTGTGTGGCAGGTATATGCCTGCCTCAGTAGGTCTCCTTTCCCTTAGTATGTACATTGTTGGTCTATTTTACCTCGCATTAGGTCTCTTTACGCAATGCACACTTACTTCCGATAGGTATCCTTGTAGCTCGTTTGTCTTGCTTTGTTTTGTTTTGTTTCCGTGCTCGCATTGCAATGTTTGCAGCACTCCTGTGACGCCGTTTTCCAAAAGAGGGCCCTGCATTGATGCGCTCCGTGTTGCATCTACAGTTGTATCCTCTTCCTCTTCTGAGGCCGAAGTGGAAAGGGATACGATGCAACCAGAGATGCACCATCTGCACACGCGGATGGGACTTCACCCTCAACCGTGACCCGGCCCTTTTCTCATGTAAAAAATCATGGGGAGGCACTGCGCAGATAACAACGCAGGGGCACAGAGGTACCCTTTTTTCGGGTCGTTTTCAGATATCTGGCGATCGCGGCACTCAGCTTCTCTGGGCGGCGGCACCCATGTCCAAAAAGACCCTAGTGGGTGCCGCCATTAGATCACGGGAAGACCACTCTGATGAGAAGATTACTCATCACGAGGTGGGGTGGTCCCCGCTCAGAAGCCACCCAATTAATGTCCGAGGTGGACAGGTTTCTGACTGGGAAGAGTCCCAAATGCTTGCGGCTTTAGCCGTTAGTGATTTACCCGCGGCTTTGCAGTGATGGGGCTCCTCAAACAGCTCATGATATTTGGGAAAACTGGACTGCAGGGGCTTCCCACGCGGGTGACTCTTTTTCTCTGGGCCTTTAGCCGACAAGGGGCTACTGGGGTTCCCCTATTCACAACATGGGATTCTATAGCAGGCTTGGGGAGAGCCCCAATACCTGGAAATATTTCGGGCCGGAGCTGACCCAGGAATAATACTCAGTGTTCTTGTAGCGCAGTTGGTAGGCCGCTTGGGCGGCGATGGATTCTGGAAGGGGGATTACGGGTGGGGGGTCCGGGTACGCCGCCATTTTGGCGCACGCGGGAGGAGTTCTGTACGGTATGGAACTCGGCTCGGTGACCTTAAAGAGAATTGGTTTCCTTTTGTTTTCCAATTAAACACTCAACACACACCAGCGCAAACCGAGGACAACGAGGGGGTCGTGTCAAAGTGTACGTAGATCGCACTGGCGTGCTGCACAGCGGAGGCGAGAATGCTTAGCGCTGTCCTCACGGCGAAGAATGTCGAGGTATGGCTCAATGGCGTTTGTTTGGGCTGTTGCAGTTGACGCTCATTCTCAAGAATTACATGCTCCGAGCTAATGGCGGCAGGAAGGAGCGTGGGAACGGCGGGGGTGGAAGGCTGCAAGGGTACACCCGCGGACAAATGTATTAGAGTATTACGGCTGGTTTGAGAACCGATACTGTGCGCGATTTTCGTGTGACATTGTGCGCGGGGTGGGGATAGGCCTCAGGCATGTGCCATTGTAGGCTTCAGGTATGTGACAGGCGAGCACGTGACAAGTTGAAACTTGTTGCCGCGCGATTCAACGCATGCAAAAGTAGCCCGAGTAATTCACCACCCTGCGTCCTTCCCGTGCACTGCTCTTGCCCATGCCTTCCTCCTCCACCTCCTCGCTCTCTCTCGCCCCCATCCTCCGTGCTTGGTGCATGACTGTCTTGGGGTATGGCGCAGTCATCCGAGTACTCTTGGTCAAGTCTGTCTGTAGACACATACATGACCTGTATGTGCGTCGCCTGGAGGAGGATTTGAGCTTCTTTCAGCGGGGCGTGCCCGATGACCAGCACAGCAGTCCCGTGACTCGCAAAGATGCTCGTATAGGATGTGGTCCCTTGCTCCGTCACGACCACCGTGGCCTGCACCACCATCTCAATCTGCTGCTGCAGCGAAGAGCCGATGAAGTCAGGACACGTCATCACAGAGTTCGTGGGCCCCGTGTCGATCGCCGCCAAGGCCGTCTTCGTCTGAAAGCATCCGTTCCTCCAGCACGGCTGGTTGAGTGCGTACTGAGTTGACTTGCACATCACTATCACATGATGTCTTTTTAATCCTCGTCCTCCTTCTCCACCTTCGCCTCCCTCCTCCCTCCCTCCCCCTTCCAGCCCCTCGCCTCCCGCGCGCCCCTGCGCCAAGAGAAGACGAGCTCTTCGCACGGAATTGTCCCGGAATCGGCGTAGGTACCCACCCCTTGGAAACTGGTACTTGAGTGAGTAGGCCGACGCATGCCCGGCTATCACTCTCCTGAAGCACAGGGGCTTATCGTGGGGTAGCGACTCGAGGTATACCAAGGGGCGATCAAACCACACGTTGAGCATGGTCTCATAGCGAAAACGGCACATATCGCGACGCCGTTTTCCAAATAACATCCCTGGGAGGGCACAGGCTCGGTACATGAGCACTTGAGCGGCCTCGCTCGCCCATTCCATGTCATACCTATTGTTCAATGTACACGCAAAAGGGGTTTAGTGTTTAGTTAGTGTTGAGCGTTGAGGGTACATGTACCCTCAACGCTCAACACTAACTTGCGCTCGACCATTCCATGTCATACCCGAAATTTTCCACGGCGGTGAAGGCAGATAGTATCTGGTCAACCACGAAATGCCCAAAATTGTCGCCGAAATTCGGGCCGTCAAGAAGGTGTAGAGGCGCGGGCGAGAATTCGAAATCGCGCGGTATCGGTTCATCAAGCACAGCCGGCGACCATAGGGCCGCTGGAATCCCTGCTCCGGTGTGTGTGTGTGTGTGTGTGTGTGTGTGTGTGTGTGTGTGTGTACGTATATGCATACATATGTACATGTGTGGACATGGACAGATGCGCATGTATGTGAGTTTTTGTTTTACATGCATGTATATCTGTATGTATATATGTACGGGCATATGTACGGATATATGTGTTTGGTTTGAATATATGGTTGACATGTACACCGGTTCGACACAGGGTCGACGCCGATACGTACAGACACACACATTTGATAGGTATAGACACAAAGATTTGACAGGTACAGACACAAACATTCGATAGCTACAGACACAAACATTTCTCGTCACTTTTGAAAACCTGAATAGACATACAAACACAAACACAGACACCAACACACACACACACACACACGCACATACACACTCAAACCTTTCTCAACATCATGTGATGTGGGCAGGTCGTGGAGATAGGATAGGCTGATAAACCCACTCTCCTGCTCGCCGAAAATAAAGAGATGGGGCGGGGTGACATTTTTGACGGAAAGCTGCGGATCGCGGAAATAGACCACGGCCCCGCGGGCCCAGCAAACGTTTTCGAATTCGCACACGCGCTGGCGAGCTGCGTCTGGAGGGGTCTGGCAATGTGGCGTAGGGTCAGACAGCAAGCCCCAGAATTCATCGGCGCGTTGTAGAGGGAAAGGAAATGCCTGCACGCCTCCGGCGCATCGCATATTACTGTACACCTCAGCCCCCTTGCCACCCTCATCACTCTCGTCACTGCTTTCGCTTCGAAAGATCCCGCCCCCCGCCGCATCCCCCGTCCCCGCTGCTTCCGACGTTACCCCCGCCTGAGATCTGTCCGTCGCAGTACCCTTGGCGCATCCAGCGGGGCCATGGCAGCCTGTAGCGCGTTGAGCGCTAAAGTTCCTGCTGACAACGAACGTGGATTGGGCTGACTTGGCCAAGACGCCGTCGCTGCCTTGGGGACCCACCCACAGCCGCATGTCGAGTGTGTACGAGCCGTCGGCTAAGTCCTGCGCGAAGGGCAGCACAATGTCTGTGCCTTCATCGGAATCAATCACAAGATCCGTCTTGACCCATAGCGTTCCATTGAAAAAGAGCTCCAAATGAAAGAGATTGTCGTCCCGCACACTGTCCAGCCCGCAAAGATGTGTGGAGAACCTCGTTGTATTCGGCTGGCCCGATATGGTGTGAGGTAGCAGCACTGAGCCATCCACGGGCCAGTCCACTCGCGCATGGGCGCACTCTCGCTCGCGCGCGCGAAGAGACTCCGCTGCCCACTCATCAAACAGCGTCTTCGTTGGCGCCTCGTGGCGTTTGACCAAGTCTGCATGGTGCTGAGCGAAACAGCAGCGGCGGATGTGTTGCGCCACAGCAGGCGGAACACGTGCAAGCTCAGCCAGCTCCTCCTGTCGCGCTGCACTCGTCAGCGTCGTGCGCGCGCTTGCAAGGGCAACTCACAGCTGACTCGGCACCGCCCGTGTCCGTGCGAGGAACAGGACTGGAGAGCCGGGCCGGCCGCCCCGGGCACTCACCACGCTCAGCTCCTGCACAGCGGCGTCCCACTGCCAGCGACGACCGACCATCAGATTCGCGGGCGACGCACACATGCATACATCTGAACATATACATGCATATTAAATTGATGATGATACAGCGTGCTTATGCATGCATACACTCAGACATGAATCATGTCTGAGTGTATGCATGCGTCCTTGTGGACGCACCTGCCACCCGAGTTCGTGCAGCGACCGCAGAAGGTGCCCCACTCCCGCCGTCGGCGACGCGAGCCATGCAGCGACGAGGCCCTCGCTGGCCGCAGGCGGCGGGCATCCGCAGTCTTGCGTCACAGCCGTGCAGCCACAGAGCAGCATCAACAGCGTTGGAGTTGTTCGCATGTCGCTATCTATTTCGCACTGTTCGTGCCACAACTTCGTGGCGCATTACCAGCGCCCAAGGGGTGAAGCCTGAGTCATGGAGGAGCGCGACTCGCATGGCCCCAGGCAGGTGCCGCCGGTCCTCATGGTGTTCACCGGGCTGGTCTGCATGGGGGTGCTGGTGAACGTGACCGTGGTGATCCCTACCGCGACGCTCGTCGGCTCGTCCCTTTTTGACGCCGCGCTCATTATCTCCTCATACTCCATCGGCGCATTAGCGGGCCTCGGGCTCTTTTACGCGGTCGGCCGGTCGTCAGTGCGTACAGCATACCTCCTCCACGCGGTCTTTATGTGTATCGGGAACGCGGGTTTCTATCTTGCGGCGGGCGCTTTCGGGGCGCCGTCATTCCTGGGCCTGCTCGGGTCGCGCGCCGTCATCGGGCTGGAAGGTGCGGTCATGTTCAACGCGTCCACTGCGTTCGTAGAGTTTTCGAGCCCAAAGTTGTGGGTGCGCTACCTGGCCCTTTACCAATTCTTTGTCGGGCTGGGACTCGTGCTGGGCCCGGGGCTTGCGGCCTTGTGCCTGCTGGTCGGGGAGGAAATGGACCTACCTGTTCCCCATGCGATTGTGAACTTGGTGCTGGCCGTGTGGGCTACTGGCCTGGGCGTGTCCATCATCATCTTTATGCCCGACAACGACACCTTGGCCCAGCAGGCGCGCGAACTGCCAGACGTGGATGAGTCGACTTGGCTGCTTGCGCCAAAAGGAGACTCGCCCAAAGGAGGCTCACCCGTTAACGCACCTGAGGACGCTGATGATAGTGCCGAGACGCACATGATGCTTTACGCAAAGATGTTATCGGGAAATTGTTTGCGCATCAGCTTGCGCATCTTGTGGGAGGCGGGCAGCGCAGTGATCTTTGTCCGACAATTCGGCTTCTCATTTGTGGCCGCCGCTCTCTTCCTCTCTGCCTACGGCGTTGCTCAGACGGTGGCGCAGGTCACCTATGCATATTCGAGCCCTCCCTCTGCACATGCGATGGCCTGGCTCGAGGTCTTGCAGCTGCTCGGCATCTTGCTCATGTTCGCTTTTGGCCTGAAAGCAGCGAGCATGCCGTATATGCTGGTGCTTGTGGCCTTCGTCCTGGCGTCGACCTTCATCTACTGCGCAAACTGCCTCTCTTCAGCACCCTTCCAGTCTGTGCTGCTCAAGTCTGCCGATGAAGTCGGCGCAGAACGCGAGACATTGCTGCTGGTGGCGCAGGTGGGCGCTTTCCTGGGGTTCCTCATCGGGCCGCTGTCCATCTTGTGCGCAATGATGTTTTATGGCGCCACT
>Ga0315905_10005784_pt1 | contig 12578 bp, 19 predicted proteins | sample LakEriMetagenome_5_FD_203522 | JGI IMG/M metagenome (GOLD analysis project Ga0315905, IMG submission 203522) | Freshwater fungal communities from buoy surface, Lake Erie, Ohio, United States - Buoy 4 MA121 | ecosystem: Environmental > Aquatic > Freshwater > Lake | place: USA: Lake Erie, Ohio... | reverse complement strand
GAAAAACCAAAAGTTGCTGCTGCGTTTTATCGCAGAGTAATGGATATTCTTTCACAAGAAGGTGTTACTGATGTTGACAGTAAAGTAGTAGCCAAAGTTGTTGAGACACATTTTCCAGATTTTCGTAGGGTTCTAAACGAACTCCAGCGTTATTCTGTGACTGGTCGTATTGACACAGGTATTCTGTTAAATCTTTCTGGTGAATCATTTAAAGAACTTATTGGTTATTTAAAAGATAAAGATTTTGGTAACACACGCAAATGGATTGCTAAAAACTCTGACATTGAAACTTCCCAGCTGTTTTCTCTTTTGTATGATAATGCGGTCGATTATCTTGACGCCAACTCTGTACCTAAACTTATTCTTATTCTCGCGGATTATCAATACAAAGCTGCATTTGTTGCGAACTCAGAACTGAATAATATTGCTGCAATGACAGAGATTATGGTTGGCTGTAAGTTCAAGTGAGGTCGCTATGTCACCATTTGACTATTTAAACTGTATTAACCTTACAAAGGATGATTTATCGGACGATCCATCTTTTCAGAAAGATTATGAACCCTTCATTGTAAATAAGGGTCTTTCGTTTTTTGTTGATTCTTGCCTACAAGCAAATGAGATGAATTTACGCCATTATATCCCCAAAAAGTGGCAATTTCATTATTTGCTAAATAGTATTGCCAAGAAAAAGCGTTTCTCCAAATGGTACAAAAAAGAGACTGGAGACGATTTGACTATGGTAATGAAATACTACAATTATAGTAGAGAAAAGGCAGAAGTTGCTCTTTCCATATTATCAAAAGATCAACTTACTATGATAAAACAAAAATTCGAAAAAGGTGGAAAATTATGACTGTTGAGACTGTTTATTATGACTGGACTCCAGACAGCATGCTCGAAGTTTTACTCCCTGAACCAGACAATTTTTTAAAAATTAAAGAAACCTTGACAAGGATAGGGATTGCTTCACGCAAAGAACACAAACTATTTCAATCTTGCCACATTTTGCATAAACAGGGAAGATATTACATTGTGCACTTTAAAGAGTTGTTTGCTCTGGATGGTAAAGAATCGAATCTAACAGATAGTGATATTGAGAGAAGAAACACAATTGCAGTTCTTCTACAAGATTGGGGTTTGCTTAAGATTATTCGGGATAAAGATGCTCAACCACAAGCATCACTATCTCAGATAAAAGTGCTTTCCTTTAAAGAAAAGGATGAGTGGGAATTGGTGCCAAAATATAATATTGGTAAAAAGAACTTAAATAATAGGAGTTATAGTGATTAAACTTAAATTGAAAATTGAAGAAATAGATGCTATTTTGACTGCATTGGGTGATCAACCATACGTAAAGGTTGCTGAACTGGTTGTTAAAATTCGCCAGCAAGCGCTTCCTCAGTATGAATCATTAAAGGAACAAGAAAATATTTTAGACGATGGGACAGAAAAAGTCTCAGAATGATATAAATATTTTTATCCCAATCGGGATGGGAACGTAGTTAGTCGGTAACTACGAAAAAAGCCGACTACTTAAACTGCTATGCCCTCGGGGTAGCAAATTTTAATTAACTCGCTTAACAAGGAGAAAACCATGATAGCGTATTTCAACTCAACAATTGACACTATTCAAAGTGCTCAGTCTAAAGTCCTCTCTACAATCGTAACAGATGAGGCAATCCGTAAACCTCTACAAACAGCTATTGATGCTGGAGCAGATTTTGCTAAAACACTAGCAAAAACAGCACACGAAATTACTGATCAAGTTACTAAAACAGTAAAGAAGTAAGGGGGAATTATGGGACTCGATTTTATTCCTGCTCCATGGAGCAACACATTCAAAGATTTTGACAAAGTTTTTGTTGGTTTCGATGATCAGTTTAATCGTCTCGCAAAAATGCATGATGATTTAACAAAACACATTCCCAACTATCCACCATATAATATCTACAAAGCAGAAGAAAACAAATACGTCATTGAGTTGGCAGTAGCTGGTTTCGGTAAGCAAGATGTAGAAATTACACTTGATGGAGATAAACTTGTTGTCAAAGGTGAAACGAAAGATGACACACAAGCATTTTTATACAAAGGAATTGCGACACGTGCATTTACTCGTAGCTTCGTAGTTGATGATCAAGTTGTTGTTCAAGGTGCTCAGATGATTAATGGTATGCTTAAGATTTTCCTAGAGCGTATTATTCCTGAACACAAGAAACCAAGACAGATTGACATTACTGATGAACCAACAACAGTTTCTTTGCATGCTCAAAACAATCCACAACTTCTGCAAGAACATGAAATTGTAGAAATGGAAAGTAAGAAAGCAGCAAGAAAGAAAACATCATGAAAAGTTTTCTAAGAAACGCTTATCTCTTGTTTAAGGGATTTGGGTATGCTCGTGCTGCTGCTTTTCACGCCAGACAAGGCGATCATAGAAAAGCAACTCAGATTATGGAGGAGTATTCCAAATGCAAGTAACTTACTGGATTCCAATGACTGATGATGATTGGGATTGGGTTAATGGTAAAATACCAGAGCCAAAACAACAGTGATTTACGAAAAGGAGAACTTCGGTTCTCCTTTTTTTATTTTAAATTTGTGTCAACGTAATTAGATGTTCGAGCGTTATTATATTAGGTAGGAATATTTCTTACCACTAACGTCTAAGGAGACAACTATGAAATTCGTAATTACACTTTTCGCAACATTATTCGCAACATCTGTTTTCGCACAGACACCAGCAGCGCCTGCTAAGAAAGAAGAAGCCAAACCTGCAGCTTCAAAGCCAGCTGATGCCAAAAGTCAACCAGCTAAGAAAGAAGACAAAAAAGCAGAACCTACTAAGAAGTAACATTAAGCCAGTTCTAATTTTTCATTCATTAACTGGTGAAGAGTTAGAATATGAAATAGACGATTGGTTACATGTTTCACATCGTCGTCCTGAAGTAGTCAGAAGTAACGTCGTTGATGACAGTGACCTCTCTGATTATGTAAAATTTAGATTATGGTTGGCTAGGCAACTAGCGTTGAAAAAACATAAAGAAACGCATGGTTGAGTATTTGGGGAGACTTCGGTCTCCCTAAATATTTTGATGCAAAAATCAAAAATATACGGAAAACTTATTTCTTTTGTAACTGTTCGCAGAGCGAACTGGTTATTCAAAGCATCTGTGTATTATGACAAATATGTAATGATAGTTGCAATTAATCTTTCCACTTGCGAATTCCATACAAAATATTTCTCAAATCAGAATGATGCAGTAAATTGGCTTGAGATGGTTGTTGAAAAAGACTCAAGCCAGCACTCATCTCCAGACGTATAAAATACCCCTACAGCATGTAGGGTTAATACTTGACAAATATTCAGGTTTATAGTATAATTGTTTTATAACTATGGAGAATGTGATGAAAAAACCTCGTAATGTTTTGACCACCTATGTTGACCCAGTGTATAATTGCACAGTCACTGTCTACAAACCAACAAAAAATCCAAAGTCTAAAATGAGTGGAAAAACCTCTCGTGGTTTTACTGTTGGCACTTCTGGTTTTGCTTCTTCTTTCCCCCGCAAGTCTGCTTGGAGCAAATAATGGCTGCGAATCACACTGAGTATTCTGCAATAACGGATGGTCTCGCAGTTGATTATCTGTGGGATCACCTTAAGAAAAATGGTGGTGTGACAAAACAACAAGCCAGCGAGTTGACAAAAACAGGTTTGTTATCAGTTTCTAATTTACTTGAGCAGGTTATTGCTGACAACAACAAACAACTTAAACGCAGTAACGAAGATGGCGAAGATTTTAATGACCACTCGGATGCAAAATATATGCGTGCTCGTTCAATAAATCACAGTAAACGCAACGGGAAAAATATTCAGCGAACATGGTGTTGTCTTTCACCAGCATCTGTGAGAAACAAGAAAGGTGCGTTACGTATATTCATAACCTATATGGATGAAAATATACAAAAGACTGCGTATCGTATGTTTGTTTTACCATATCCTATTTGGAAAAATCGTATGACGAAAACAGGTATCTCTTTTTCTTTTTCCAGTAAAAATGGAGCATTAACAAATTCTTCTAGTAAACGATGGGGTGAATTTGAAGTAAAATCTATTGAGGAACTTTCTAAATGATTAATCTAATATTTGGTTTTTTCTTGGGCATAACTGTTGCGACTGTAGGATTTAGTGGTATTGCTAGTTATCTTGATAAATTTCTTTTAGAAACAAAGGTAGCAATTAAAGAGAATGTAAAATGATATTTCTTGTTAGATGTTTTAATGAAGGCAGAGTTGTTAGAACAGAGTTATGCACTTCTCTGTGGGAAGCAGACATTAAAGCAGATGAACTAAAGAAATCTGAAAGATATGAAATGGTTAAAATTGTAAATAAACAGATAGGAGATGATGATGCCGAATTGGTGTGATAACAGTGTTAGACTAACATCAAGTAAAGAAAAGATTGATGCGCTCGCAAAGGTTCTAGAGAACGCAGACGATCGACAAGTGTTTCAACATCTACGTCCTCGCCCAGCAGATCAAGAGGATAATTGGTACGATTGGAATATTAACAATTGGGGAACTAAGTGGGATATTTCTCTTATTGACTGGAATCGCGAAGATGATGATACAATTTGGATTTCTTTTGACACTGCTTGGGGTCCACCAATTGCGCTTTATGAGTATCTGTTTGAAAACGACTGGTATGTAGATGCGCTATATCACGAGGGAGGTATGGCATTTTGTGGTCAGTGGATTGATGGTGAAGATGATTATTACAACTATAATATTTCTGACAAACAATCTATTGAAAATTTACCATCAGATGTAGTTGATTTCGCTGGTTTAGATTCTGCTTATGAAGACTACATAGAAAATGTACAAACAGATATTCTCTGGCAACTACCAAGGACAGAGTATTTTGATGCAAAAATTAAACCATTAAAACATGGTCGTTACATTATTAAAACTAAACAAAGCGATTATGATCATTTTGCTACTTGGGATGGTAGCGATTGGGGTAAAAATTGGGATGGTAAAAAAATCAAACCAACTGTTTGGTGTGGGTTGACAGAAGAGTTGACTGAAGATAAATTCCAGGAATTGGTAGAAGAAACAAGTAGGTGTTAATATGATGCATATGTTTGATATTGAGACAATCGGTGTAGAGTCTACCAGTGTTATCCTGTCTGCTGCGATTATTAGATTTGATCCAAACGATAAAGAGCGAACATACAATCAGTATCTTGATGACGCATTGTTTGTTAAGTTGAGCGTAGAAGATCAGGTGACTAATTACAATCGCACGATTGACAAGTCTACGATTGAATGGTGGAGTAAAATTCATCCTGCTATTCGCCAAGTAAGTTTTGTTCCAACAGAAACTGACTTACTTGCTGATGTTGCGATTTCTAAACTGCGCAATTATATTAAAGACGCAGATAAATCAACATTCTGGTCACGTGGTTCTCTTGATCAAATGTGTATTGACAGTTTATGTAAAGTAGTAGGTGTTGATCTTCTCGCTCCATATAACTCTTGGCGTGATGTTCGAACTGCTCTTGATTGTTTGTGTGAAACAACTAAAAACGGATACTGTGATTTAAACATTCCTTTCGATAAAGGAGCGAATGTAATTAAACACCATCCTGTCCATGATTGTGCTTATGATATTATGCAATTAGTGCATGGTAAATAAATTTTACAAAAAACTCCGTTTAAACTATAATAGTAAAATAAACATGAGGGAGTGTTATGATTTTTTATTCAAATGCCATTTCAATCGGGAATAAAATTCTCGTACGTGGCTATGAAAATGGTGAACCATTCAAAGAGAAAGTAGATTTTAATCCTACTCTTTACGTAACTTCAAAACATAAAAACTCGAAAGAAATGATGCGTACATTGGACGGAGAAGTCGTGTACGCATTTTCTCCTGGCAACATTAAAGATACTCGTGACTTTATAGAGAGATATGAAAGTGTTGAGGGTTTTAAAATCTATGGAAATTTAAACTATGCTTACCAATACATCTCGGATAATTATCCGTCAGAAATTGCTTACGACAAAGACAAAATTAAATGTTTCTCTATTGATATTGAAACTGAGACTGAAGATGGGTTCCCGAATATTGAAACAGCGAACGAAGAGATTCTTCTCATCTCGTTGATGGATAGTAAGACCAAACGTCTAACAGTTTTTGGTCGCAAACCATATGATGGTAAATGTCCTTTCTACATTCATTGTGACTCAGAAGCAAAATTGCTTCGTGAGTTTTTAACATTTTGGCGTAAGAATATGCCAGATATTGTAACAGGATGGAACATTAATTTGTTTGACATCCCGTATCTTATTCAGCGTATTCATAATGTGCTCGGAGAAGATGATTCTAAAAAGATTTCTCCTTGGAACATGATAACTCGCAGAGAAATCTATATTAAAGGTAATAAAGAAATTGCTTATGATATAATTGGCGTGAGTGTTCTTGATTATATTGACCTTTATAAGAAGTTTACTTATACGATGCAAGAATCATATCGTCTTGATCACATCGCATTCGTAGAACTTGGTGAGCGCAAGAAAGAAAATCCTGGAGAATCGTTTAAAGATTTTTATACAAACCACTGGCGTGATTTTGTTGATTATAACATTCATGATACTTCTCTTGTTGACATGCTCGAAGACAAGATGAAGTTGATTGAACTTGCTATTGTTATGGCGTATAACGCAAAAGTAAACTATGAAGATGTGTTCTCACAAGTGCGTATGTGGGATACAATCATCTATAATCATTTACGTGCAAAAAAGATTGTCATTCCCCCAAAGACTGGTAACTCTAAAGACACAGCAATTGAAGGCGCATATGTTAAAGATCCTCTGATTGGTTTTCATCGCTGGGTAGTTTCGTTTGACTTAAACAGTCTATATCCGCATTTGATTATGCAGTATAACATGTCACCAGAAACTATTGTAAAGAGTGTTTCTGGTGGAGTAGAGTTATTTCTAAAAGAAGCGCCAGAGAATAATGGTCTTTCTATCTCTGCGAATGGCTGGTGTTATCGTAAAGATGTTCGTGGTTTCCTTCCTGAGTTAATGGAAAAGATGTACACTGATCGTAGCAAAGCAAAGAAGCAAATGTTAAATATTCAACAGGAATATGAAAATACAAAGAACCACGCACTAACAAATGAAATCTCTAGACTTAATAATTTACAGATGGCGCTAAAGATTGCTCTTAACTCTGCTTATGGTGCGTTGGCTAATCAATATTTTCGTTACTATGACAAACGTCTATCAGAAGGGATTACACTTTCTGGTCAACTTTCTATTCGCTGGATTCAAGACAGACTTAACGAATATTTTAACAAACTATTAAAGACTGAAGGAGCAGACTATGTTATTGCTGTTGATACTGACTCTGTGTATATTAATATGGCTCCGCTTGTTGATTCTATCTTCACAAAAGAACAACAAAAAGACACTCAGAAAGTAGTAGCAACAATCGATAAAATATGTGAAGAAAAGGTTCAGCCATTCATCGATAAATGTTATCAGGAACTTGCTCAAAGGCAGAATGCTTATGATCAGAAAATGATTATGAAGCGTGAGTCTATCGCCGACAAAGGTATATGGACTGCCAAGAAACGCTATGTTCTCAATGTTCATAACTCTGAGGGTGTTCAGTATGCACAACCTAAGATGAAGATTATGGGTCTCGAGGTTGTTAAATCATCAACACCTGCTACCATTCGTGAAACTTTAAAAGATGCCATTAAAGTAATTATGAGTGGTGATGAGACGGATCTTAGAAAGTTCGTTCTTGAATTTCAAAAGAAATTTAATGGGATGTCTGTTGAGGAAATTGCTTTCCCTCGTGGAGTAAATGATTTGGGTGACTACAGATCTAACTCTACAATATATAAAAAAGCAACCCCGATACATGTTCGTGGAGCATTACTCTATAATCATTACATAAAAGAAATGAATCTTTCAAACAAGTATCAGTTGATTAAGAATGGCGACAAAATTAAATTCGTTTATCTTCGTGAACCGAATACAATACATGAGAACATTATCTCTTTTGTTGGTGTTCTCCCAACTGAGCTGAATCTACATAAATACATAGATTATGATAAACAGTTTGAGAAAGTTTTTCTAGACCCACTTTCAATAATTCTTGATTCAATTAATTGGAGTATTGTTGAGAAAACTGATCTAGAAGAATTTTTCGCATAATAATTTTACATTTAAACAGAACAGAGGTATAATTTAAAAATGTCTACAGAAAAAGAAATTAAAAGTGATGTTTCGGTTTCATATAAACCACCAAAATGCATTTGCCCAAAACATGGAGAAGTGCGAGATGATTATGTGTTTCGTGTGAACATGCCAGAATTTGGATACGATAAACTTTCGTACTGTCTTGTTTGCGCTGTTGAATATCTTTCAATGATTGCGCAAGAAATTAAGTATGAGTTAGATGAAACTGAAACGAAAGAGGAGAAATCAGAATGAGTTTTTTAAAAAATATTGTAAAGGAACTTGATAATGAATATGCGGGATTGGCTGATGATGGTGTGGTTGGTGATACTGGTAGTTTTATCGACACTGGTTCTTACGCTTTTAATGCTCTTATCAGTGGTAGCATCTATGGTGGTTTACCTAGCAACAAAGTTACAGCTTTGGCTGGTGAGTCGTCCACTGGAAAAACATTTTATGCTCTCGGGATTGCGGGAAATTTTCTACGCACTAATGGACAAGCTGGAGTCGTTTACTTTGAAACGGAAGGTGCGTTAACGAAGGATATGCTTCAGGAACGTGGTATTGACACCAAGCGTTTTGTGATTGTTCCTGTTTCTACGATTCAAGAGTTTCGCACTCAAGCGTCTAAGATTCTTGATGCGTATGAAAAAACACCAAAGAAAGATCGTCCACCTTTGATGTTGTTCCTTGATTCATTGGGTATGCTTTCAACTGCTAAAGAGATGGAAGATACACTTGAAGGGAAAGATACACGAGATATGACTCGTGCGCAGTTGATTCGAGGCGCTTTCAGAGTGCTTTCTTTGAAGTTGGCGAAACTTGATATTGCTATGGTTGTGACTAATCATACCTATGCAGCAGTTGGTGCTTATATTCCAACTAAAGTTATGGGTGGTGGTGATGGACTGAAATATGCAGCATCAACAATTGTGTTCTTATCTAAGTCACAAGACAAAGACGGAACTGAAGTTATTGGTAATATTATTAAATGTAAACTAGAAAAGTCTCGATTTACTCGTGAGAAGTCAATGGTCGAGACAAAGTTGTCTTTCACTAAAGGACTTGATCGCTATCATGGTCTTACCGATCTTGCTGTTGAGGCAGGTATTTGGAAAGCGCAGGGTGGTCGAATTGAAGTGCATGATGGTAGAAAAGTTTTTGGTAAAAATATTGCAAACAATCCTTCCGACTTTTTCTCAGAAGATATCTTAGCGCAACTTGACAAATATTGTAAATCAAAGTATAATTATGGTAGTGATGTTGAGCAAGAAACTGAAGAACTTGAGGAAGAGTTGAATGAGAATTGAAAATCAGATTTTTTCAAATCTAATTGTTAATGAAGAATATGCCAGAAAGGTTATGCCCTTTCTGGTTCCAGACTATTTTACTGAAAGAACTGATCGTGTAGTCTTTGAGGAGATTGATAAGTTTTTTACAAAATACAGTAAGATTCCTTCTGCTGATATTGTTAAAATTGAAGTAAGTAATAGAACTGATGTAACAGATGAACAAGTAAAAAGTATTAACGAAACCATTGATGCGTTTTCGGATGAAAAAACAAATCAAGATTGGTTATTTTCTTCAACCGAAAAATTTTGTAAAGACAAGGCAGTTTATAATGCGATCTTATCTTCGATTAAAATCATTGATGGTAAAGACAAGCATCACAATCAAGATGCTATCCCTTCTATTCTTAGTGATGCTCTTGCCATTTCATTTGATAATAATGTTGGTCATGACTATCTGGAAAATGCTGCTGATCGCTATGATTTTTATCACAGGGTTGAAGAGAAAATTCCTTTCGACATCGATCTCCTCAACAAAATCACAAACGGAGGAGTCAGTAAAAAAACACTGAATATTATTCTTGCTGGTACTGGTGTTGGTAAATCTTTGGCTATGTGTCATTTCGCCTCATCTATTTTGATGAAGGGGTTTAATGTCTTATACATAACTATGGAGATGGCTGAAGAAAAGATTGCAGAACGTATTGATGCAAACCTACTAGATCTTTCTATGGAAGGATTAAAGATGGTTGAACGTAGAGTGTTTGATTCTCGTGTTGACAAATTAAAAGAAAAGACACAAGGTAAATTGATCGTTAAAGAATATCCAACAACTTCTGCGCATTCTGGTCACTTCCGTGCTTTACTTGAAGAACTTAGATTAAAGAAAGAGTTTATTCCAGATATTGTCTTTATTGATTATATTAATATTTGCGCAAGCCAGCGTTTGAAGCTGAGTGGAAATGTAAACTCTTATACATATATTAAAGCAATCGCAGAAGAGCTTCGTGGTTTGGCTGTTGAATACAAAGTTCCAATTATTTCTGCCACCCAAACTACTCGTTCTGGTTATAGTAACACTGATATTGGTCTTGAGGATACTTCTGAATCATTTGGCTTACCAGCAACAGCTGACTTGATGATTGCGTTAATTAGTACAGAAGAACTGGCAGAGTTGAATCAGATTATGGTGAAACAATTAAAGAATCGCTATTCTGACCCAAACTTTTACAAGAGATTTATTGTTGGTGTTGATCGCAAACATATGCGTCTTTATGATGTTGAAATGAGCGCTCAAAGTAATTTGGGTGGTATGGGTAAAGTTGATAATGATGTTCCTTTGTTTGATCAAAGCACATTTGGTAAACGAATAGAAGAAAACGATTTCGAGGGGTTTAAGGTATGACAAGGATAATTAAAATTGAACAGAAGCATGACTGTGAACATCTACTCGGTATGTTTGTTGATGAGTCTAATTATGATATTCTGATTGAAGAAGATACAGATTGTTATCTTCCTTCTGGTTATGGTGTTGAACCTGATGAGAGACACATTGCTTTTAAGTTTAGAAAAAACTTTTTTACGAAAGAAGAACAGGATGCAGCATATACTGGTTTGCGTGAAGCAGCTGTTCGCACTGAAAATCGTGGTCTTGCTTCTGGCATTAAAGAAGGAACATCGGTAACTGGTGAAGGTCGTGAGTGGGTTACTAATTATCAGGAAGAAATGATGCTTGCTTTGCTAAATGCAGAGAAAGCAAAACTCGGCGATGAAGATGTTATTGAAGATGTTAGATCACGTTATCCAACACCAGAAGCACGTTTAAAAGCACTTGGTTCTGGTAAAAACAATGTTTGGGTTATCTCAAGATTTAGAAATAAATTTAATTTCGATGAATGGGTTGATAGTATTATTCCTATGACACCTGCGCAAAGAGCAGAATCAACAAAAGAAACTATGAAGATGATCAGCGAAACTTCTTATGGTAATCCTGTTGATTCTGGTATCGCAGGTTGGTTCGATCGTTATCCTCGTATTCCGTTTGGTCGTGCGACTACATATACTCGTGATAACTTTGAGAAGTTTAAGATGGCATATCCTTTCCTTCAACACTTGTCTAGAGGATTTGAGACACTTCTCCCAACAAGATATTCTGCTCAGAAAGCAGCAACTGATAAGATTGATCCAAGATTTGTTATTCCCGAAACACCCTTTACTACAGTAACAGTAAATAAAACATTTAGAACAGCTGCTCATCGCGACGCAGGTGATTTTTCTGATGGTCTTTCTAATCTATTGACATTATCTAATGATGGTAGATATACAGGTGGATATTTGATTTTTCCTGAAATTCGCATCGCAGTAAATGTTCGCCCAGGAGATTTGTTGCTGGTAAATAATCATGAGGTTATTCATGGTAACACACCAATTGTTTGTGAAGAAGGTTCTGAGCGTGTTTCTCTTGTTGTGTATCTTCGTGAAAATATGTTAGAACTTGGTTCATACGAATATGAAAATACTAGATATGAATATGTTGAATCTCGTAGATTGAATAAAGAACACCCTCTATGGAAAAAACTGTGGAATGGTGTTTCTCCAGGAATGTGGGAAGAGCAGGAGTGGTATGACTATCTTCGCAATAAACTTGGCGAAGAAGTTCTTGCCAAATATCATTCGAACGCAATGAAAGCGGACATAGAAGAATTCTTCTCTTGACATTTATAGACGATTATAGTATAATATAATTTTAGGAAATAAACAATGCGCACTAATTATTGGTCATGTACAAAATTCGCTGATTGGCTTCGTGGAACAGCGAAGCCACACGCAGAAACATCAAAGGGATGGAGAAACTGGAATGCAGCTGCAAAAGAAGCACACAAATTTCGTTACTGGCTTGCAGAAGAAGGTCTTGATGCCATTCAGAACGCAATTCTATACATCCCTGATGCGATTTACTCTGTTAAATACTACATCAATAATCGCTGGGTTACTCGCACTCATTCTCTTACTGCCCATCCTCGTGACATTAA
>Ga0315905_10005782_pt1 | contig 12579 bp, 6 predicted proteins | sample LakEriMetagenome_5_FD_203522 | JGI IMG/M metagenome (GOLD analysis project Ga0315905, IMG submission 203522) | Freshwater fungal communities from buoy surface, Lake Erie, Ohio, United States - Buoy 4 MA121 | ecosystem: Environmental > Aquatic > Freshwater > Lake | place: USA: Lake Erie, Ohio... | reverse complement strand
GCGGCATCGAGGTCCAGCGCTTCAAGGGTCTTGGCGAGATGGAAGCCGTACAGCTCTGGGAGACCACGATGGACCCTGCGCGCCGCACGCTGCTGCGCGTGAGCATGGAGGCCGCCGCCGAGTGCGATCGCCTGTTCCATGTGCTCATGGGCGAGGACGTCGAACAGCGCCGCGCCTACATCGAGAAGCACGCGCTCGAGGTCAAGAACCTGGACGTGTGATCAGATTCGGTCAAGACCGGGAAGTTCGGTTGAAGCGGTTGTCTGATCCTGAGCGGCGGGTAAGGTTGTTTCATGCATCACGCGTTCCCCTCGGTCCTGTCGGGACAGATGGCTGGCCTCTTCGTTCTGGGGTGTGCCATCATCAACCTCGCCTTCCCCTGCGTCAGCGCTGCGGCCCCTCAGGGGATCGCGCTGTGGGGTGCTGTTGCGCGACCGCCGGAGTGGATGGCCGACGTCGTCCACGTTTCCTGCGGACCGAACTTCACCCTCGTTCTCTCGGCCGATGGGACCGTTGCGGGTTTCGGCTACAACTTCGCAGGCGGTTGTTCGGTTCCAACCGACCTCGTCGGCGCCACCGACCTGGCCGCATCGGGGGGTGGCGGGGTGGCCCTGCGAACCGATGGCTCGCTGGTTGCGTGGGGTGGTGATGCGCGGTACCTGCGGACCGACCTGCCACCGCTTGTCAAACTCTGTCCCGACATCATGTACAGCGACCCAGGCGGATGGGGCATTGACGCAGGCGGACAACCGCATGAGCTGTTCAAGTACTCCCTCTCGTTCCCCCCACCGACCACCGATGCGCCGGTGAAGTCCGTCGTGCGCTGTGGCGCGGGCGCCTTGGCGCTCAAGCAAGATGGCACCTTGGCCCACTGGGGAACCAGTGGTTTCCCCGACTTCCCACCGGACATCGAGGGCGTCATCTCCATCGCGGGTTCGGATTTCGGGGTGTTGGCGCTGACCGATGAAGGGACGGTGCTCGCGACCGGCTTGGACGTCTTTGGTGGGCCGCTGTCACCGCCGCCGCCCGGCGTCTATCGAGCCATCTCGGTTGCCGGAATCGAGTTCGCTGCCGTACGCCTCGATGGTGCGCTCCTCCGCATGGACTGGAGCGGCCGCTGGTTCACCGAGTCCGACGTGAGGTGGGACGAATGCGTCGCGCTGTCGGGTGGAGGTGATCATCTCATGTGCCTCCGCGAAGATGGCACCATCGAGGGCCTACGCCTCAGCGAAAGTGGGTACGACAGTGGTGAAGCGCTCGGTACCGGAGCGTTCGCGGACGCGCGCGCTGTTCGGTTCTCGCCTCCGAGTTACGGCTTCCCAGCGGTCATCAGGGATGACGGTCGAATCGATGTCCCGTTCGGAACGTTCTATTGGGATTGGCCCCTGCCGCCCGAGGACGAACGCACGGTCGCCGACGCCGCCTTGACGTACTGGGGTGGCGCCTTGCTGCGGCAGGACGGCACGCTACGGTGCTGGCCGACCGGGCAGGAGTGCTCCGGCGCACTGCAAGGGGCATACCAGCGCGTGGTGTCCACAGGAGCCGCCGTGTTGGGACAAGGCGTGGATGGCGTGTACCGGACGGTTGCAGGCTCGTGGCCACCCGCGGCGGCCGTCGAGCAACTCGGACCGGTCGCAGTCTTGGCGCTCTCACCCCCCGCACCGGGCGCACCCGGCCATGCGGTCGCCCTGCTGGCCAACGGAAGCGTGGCGTGCGTGGGCACCAACGACGCCGGTCAGTGCGATGTGCCGGCAGGGCTGACTGACGTGGTTGATGTTGCGGCCGGTACACGGTTCTCGGTGGCCGTGAAGCGAGATGGCACCGTGGCCTGCTGGGGCAAGGATGGCTACGGCTGGTGCGAATTCCTGGCGACGATCACCGGGGTCCGATCGGTCTTCTTTGACCAATACTGGCGGGTCCCCATTGCACTGCTTGACGATGGCTCGTTGTCATGCCCGCCTTTCCCAACTGGCTACGACTCCTTGTGCCAAACACTCTCAGGGCCGCACGTGCTGCTCTCGGACTTCGGAGGCGGCTGGGGCCTTGGTGCCTCGGCATGCGGAACAACGGAACCCCACATCCTGAGTTCAGCTCAGGCAGCGAGCATTGGGTTCGGGGCTCCCATCACCTGGACCATCTCGGATGCACCACCGAGTTCAAGCGGGGCGACACTTCGCGTCACGGCACGCGGGGACTTCGGGAGCACCAACGAGTTCCTGAACGTGACCCTCGACGGGCAACAGATCGGCGGTCCACTGTTCACGGCGGCCTCCGGGGCCACCGACTGTGGCGACGTTCCGTTGCACGCAATCATCCGAATCAGCCCACTCCAGTTCGCGCGGGCCATGGCCGACGGCAAAGCTGACGTGGTGGTGACCCCGTCAATCGGCGTCGGCGCCTCGGCCTGTCGCGCCGATTTCCTGCGGATGTTCCTCACCTTTGAGCCGGACGAAACCGACTGTGATGGAGACGGATCGCCCGATCGATGCCGGATCCAGTTGGACCCGGGCCTCGACTGCGACGCCAACGGGCTCCTGGATGCCTGTGAAATCCAGCAGGATCCATCACTCGACATCGATGGGACAGGACGGCTGGATGCCTGTCAGACCGACTGCAACGGCAATCGACTCCCTGACGACTTCGAAACCATGCAGGGGCTGGCTCCGGACTGCAATGGAAATCGGATACCGGATGCATGCGATATATCATCCGGATGGAGTTCCGACATCGATGGCGATCTCGTACCCGACGAGTGCAGGTCGGATTGCAACAACAATGGCGTTCCCGATGCCTTCGAGATCAAGAACGGAACGGCTTCGGACTGCAATGACAACCTGATCATTGACGCCTGCGAGATCGGCAGCACCCCCTCCATCGACTGTGATCAGGACGGCACCCTCGACCAGTGCGAGATCAGCGCCGACTCCTCCCTCGACTGTGACCAGGACGGACTCCTCGACATCTGCCTCATTGCGCAGGATCCCGATCTGGACTGCGACGCATCCAGCACCCTGGATTCGTGCCAGCTTGCTGCAGGTGGGATCGACTGTGACGCGAATGGCCGGCTTGACCGATGCGACCTTGATGCGGGCGCCGAGGACAAGAACGCCAACCTCGAGTTGGATTGGTGCGAGTACTTGCGTGGGGACTTGAACCTCGACGAACGAGTTGATGGGGCTGACCTCGCAGCGATCCTCTCCGTCTGGGGTCTGACAGGCCAGCCAATCGGCGACTTGAACCGGGATGGAATGATCGGGGGACCGGACATCGCCATCCTGATCGCCAACTGGACCTCCTGACTCGCGTGCGAACACCGAGCACCCACAGCCCGGTGACTGGAAACCCACTTGCTGCTCCAACGATCCGGCGTAAGGTTGTGCCATGTCGATCCTGAGCCTCGTCGTTGCCGCCGCGGTCGTGTGCGGGCACGCTGACCCCATGCTGCCGCTCGAGCCCGCGACGACGGCGCCTCCCGCGGCCGCTCCCGCCGCATGGCTCGAGCGCGATGCGACCGGCAACCTCCAGCCGGCACCCGGACTGCACGCCTCGCTCGCCGCGTGGCGAGCGTCGCGGGCTGCGGCCACCAAGGTCGGCGTCTCCCTGCAGGTCGACATGCCCGTGCGCCATCTGGGCACGCTGACGCTCGACCTTCGCCCGATGACCGCCGTCGCCCACGACGCGGTCGTGGAGCTCGGCTCGACCGCGCGCCGCGGGAGCGACGAACTCACCGCCACGCTGCACGGCGTGCTCCACTTCCACGGCACGGTCACCGGCCATCCGAACTCGAGTGCGTACGTCGGCGTGGGCACGACGGGGATCGCAGCGACGATTGATCTCGGTCATGCAGGAGGCACCTGGACCCTGCGCCGTGCGGACAGCGATGCGCCCGGACTCTGCTCGGGACCCGTCGAATTCGTGCGCTCCATGGGGACCGCCGCGCCGGAGGTGCCGACCTGCGGTGCCGACTGGTCGGGTCATCACGGCGATCACGATGGCAGCCTCGCCGGAACCGGCGTGATCGTGCCCGGTGCGCGTCCGGTGGTCGAGCTCGCCGTCGATGCGGACTTCGAGTTCCTGCGCATCTTCGCGGGCGATAGCCGAGCCACGACGGAGTACATCGCCACGCTCGTGGGTGCGGTCTCGGCGATCTACCGGCGCGACTGCGACACCGCGATCGTGCTGGCCTACGTGCGGCTGCAGCCCGATGCCGATGACCTATTCAACCAGCCCGATCCACTCGGGCCCTTCCGCACCTGGTGGAACGAGAACGGCTCCGACGTCGACCGTGACCTGTTTACGCTCCTGACCGGTCGCCGCGACTTGCCGTACGGCGGCGTGGCCTGGCTGAATGCCGCCTGCACCGACTACGGCTACTCGGTGAACGGATATCTCAACGGCCGCTTCACCGATCCCTTCGCGACGAACCCGGGCAACTGGGACATCAACGTGACAGCGCATGAACTCGGCCACAACCTCGGCACGCTCCACACCCACGACTACTCCATCGATGCGTGCGCCGGCGGCACCGTGCAGCGCGGGACGATCATGAGCTACTGCCACGTCGTGTCAGGCGCGAGCTCCAACATCGACCTTCGGTTCCACGCCGGCACGGTCGATCCCATCAAGGCCTTCGTCGCCTCGGCGCCGTGCCTGGCCCGCGACTGCGACGACGATGGTCTCGATGATGCAGGGGAGATCGCGGCCGATCCGGGCCTGGACACGAACGGCGACGGGCTGCTCGACGCATGCCAGGATTGCAACGGGAACGCGACGCCGGATCCCCTGGAAATCGCTGCCGGCACGCTCGTGGATGCCAACGCCAACGGCCGCCCCGACTCGTGCGAGCCGGACTGCGACGGCAACGGCGTAGCGGATGCGATCGACGCGGCGCTCGATCCTGCGAAGGACTCCAACGGCGACTTCGTGCTGCAGTCCTGCGAGCCCGATTGCAACGGCGATGGCATCGCCGACAGCGACGCCGTGCTCGCGGACATGACGCTTGACCGCTCCCGCGACGGCGTGCCCGATGCCTGCGAGGACTGCGACGGCGACGGCGCGGCGGACTTCCTCGAGCTCCAGGGCTCGATGTCGCGTTGGGTCGGTTCCCGGAGCGACGCCCTCCTGCGCGAACTCGATCCGCGGTCGGGCGTGCTGCGTCGGACGGTCGCGCTGGGCGCGGCCTCGATCGAGGATCTGGTCATCGCACCCGATGGGCGGCTGCTCGCGATCGAGGGCCTGAATGCTTGGGCGCTCGACCGCTCCTCACCCGACCACCGGCCCGTGCGATGGGGGCCTGCCTTCGCGAACCAGCTCCGTGCTATCGCCGTCGCGCCCGATGGACGCATCGCCGTGATGCAGCGCAACGGCCGGACCACGCTCCACGACGCCGATGGCTCGCTCTCGGCGAGCTGGCTGCCGGCCTTCGCGAACCAGGACGCACGCGACCTCGTCTTCCACACGTTGCCGGACGGCACGCATGAGGCCATCGCGACCAGGAGCAACGGGATCGTCATGGCGTTCTCTTGGCCCCAGGGGATCGACCGCGTCCTCGCCGACCTCTCGGCACAGGTGCCCGACCTTGCCGGGGCCTTCGCGATGGCCGACGGTTCGATCCTCGTGGCTGCCACGGCGCTCGATCGCATCATCAGGCTTGCTACCGACGGCACGGACCTCGGCGAGTGGGACGTGGACAATGGGTTGCTGCTCGATGGCGTGGTCGCTCTTTGTGCAGCCGGCGACGGCCGTGCGATCCTTGCGGCCGCCCCCAACAGCAGTTCGACGGTCAATGGCTTCGCGCTCGGCAACGGCTACACCGAGCGCACGTATCGCATCTATCCCGCTGATGCTCCTCGACCGAGCGCGATCGTGATCGCTCCCCCGAGCGCGACCGACATCAACGGCAACCTCGTTCCCGACGAGTGCGAGGCCCTGCTCGGCGATGTCGATGGCGACGGCGATGTCGACGGCGCAGATCTGGGCATCATGCTCGCGACCTGGGGCGACTGCTCCGGCTGCGCCGCCGATCTCAACCGCGACGGCACGGTGGATGGCGCCGACCTCGGCGTGCTGCTGTCGGGGTTCGGGGCGTGATCCGGAGGCGCTACGGCTCCCGAAGTCCATTTCAGATCATGACTTGCATCGATGCGCACGGGCGTTCCATCCGCGCCGGACGCCCTTCACCGGACGGGAAACCTCATCAATCGGCGCATTTCCCGCGGCATGCGCCTGATCGTGTGACAGGGTGGTGCATCTGACGTCGAGCCGTGTGGCGCAGCGGTCCAGTTCCCGCACGTGCCACGGAGGCCGACACCATGAAGATCCGCGCAATCGTCGTCTCGGCGCTGAGCCTGCTCAGCGCCACGGTCCATGCAGCACCCCAAGCCACCGACGATTGCTCGGCGACCTTCCAGGCGTCGGGCGACACGGTCGTGAACTTCGACTTCGCGGGGTCGCAGGTGAGCAGTGGCGTCATCGGGGCCCCTTGCGTGACTCAGCCCGTCGATGCCGTGCGCGACCTCTGGGTCTGCTACCGGTCGGAGTGCAACGGCATCGTCGAGATCAGCACGTGCGGCCTCACCGCGCTGAACACCATCATCGCCGTGTATGAACCGAGCGCCTGCGGCTGCCCGGGCTCGCAGGTGCCGATCCGCTGCTGCAACGACGACGGTTGCGGGAAGCAGTCGTTCGTGCGATGCGAGCTCTCGTGCGACCGCACCTACATGGTGCGCATCATGATCCGCACGAACGAGCCGCTGGGGACCGGCCAGGTGTCCTTCACGTGCACGGGCGAACCGTGCCCGAAGGACTCCGGACTGACGGCGCCGGAGTGCCGTGAATGCTGCGGCGCGCGTCCGCCGCTGGTGGATGCGCTGCCCCAACCCTTCGCTCCGGGCCAGGTCACGGCGGTGACGTTCGGACGCCAGGATGCTCCCGCAGGCAACATCAGCGTGCTCCGCTTGGTCGACACCGGCGATCAGTCGCTGGCTCCGATCCTCGGCTCGGGCCAGTTGTGGACGCCTCAGGACTTCACGGCTCCGTCGTGGGATCTCGCCACGCTCGGCAACCTGTTCGGGGTGGCCTTCGATGGCCAAGGGAACATCTTCGTCGCGCATACGGAGCTCTATCAGGACGATGTGCTGGGGGCGCTCGGCGTTTCGCCGGCAGGCGACGGTCGCGGCGCGATCTACCGCATCGACGGTGCCACGGGCGTGCCCACGCTCTGGCGCACCCTCCCGCAGGCCGCGGGCGCGGGGGCTGCGGTCGGCCTGGGCAACCTCGACTTCGATTGCGAGCGAGACTGCCTCTTCGCGGCGAATCTCGAGGATGGACGGATCTACTCCATCAACGCCTCGACGGGCGGCATCAGCGCGTTCGACGTGCAGAGCGGCGCGATCGAGGCCGAGTCGGCGACTGGCAACGGAAGCGCCATCGCCGAAGGCCCGAACCCCAACGGCACCTCCTCCGAGCCCGCAGGTTTCGCGGGATTCGGCGCAACGCCCTTCGCCGTCAAGATGGCTGGTGACCGCCTGTACTACTCGGTCTGGGAACAGACCGGCACGCCGCAGTCGATCCGCTCCGTCGAGGTCGATGCAATCGGCGCCTTCATTCCCGGCACCGACCGCCTTGAGTTCTCGCTTCCCGTCGTCTCGCCCGATGGAAGCGGACAGGGTCGTCCGGTGGTCGACATCAGCTTCGATGCCGACTGCTGCATGCTGCTGGCCGAGCGGACCGCCCTCAGCTTCGACTCCTCCGGAGCCCACCAGAGCCGGGCGTGGCGCGCCTGCTTCGATGCAGGCTCGACGTCGTGGACCGCCACCAACTACGAAATCGGGAGCGTGGGTCAGTCGAACTGGCAGAATGCCACCGGCGGCATCGACTACATCGACGGCGCGCTGGGTCCTCAGGCGTGGGTGTCCGGCGACTTCTTCAGCACGCCCGTCATCGGTGGTGCCAACTACGGCATCGCCGGCATCCCGCTGATCGATGCCAATCCCGGCCAGAATGACCTTCCGGGCGGGCCGATGGTGGATCTCTCGGTGAACAAGAGCATGGTCGGCTCCCTCGACATCACCTGCTGGGCGACCGAGGAGCCCTGCTCGATCGAGACCGATGACCTCTCGTGCGTGCCCAACGCCGACGGCACGATCTCCTACCTCTGGGACTTCACGATCGTGAACGGCTCGGGCCAGCAGGCGGACATGCTGATCCTGTCCGACCCGGCCTTCGCACCCAACAACGTGTTCTTCCTGCCGCAGCCCCTGCCGCCCAACGGCATCATGCAGCTGCAGCTTCCCATCCAAGGCGCGCCGGGCACGGAACTCTGCTTCACCGCGACGCTCGTCCGGCTCGGGTCGCCCGACCCGTGCTGCACGGTCGACGTGTGCATCACGCTGCCCGACTGCGAGTGCTTCGAGGTGCAGAAGCTCGACCTGGTGGACCTGCCCGGCGCAGGCACCTTCGGGCTGAACCTCGACATCGTCAACCTCGAGACCTGGAACGCCGAATGGGTCACGCTGGCCATCAATCCCGCGTCGATCCCCGCCGGCTTCTCGGCCGACGTGACGCCTGACCTGATCGACGTCGCTCCCGCCGTGGCGTTCGGAGGAACGATCGACGTCGATGCCGAAGCCACCGGTGGCGCGATCTCCATCGTGACCGATGCGCCCGCAGGCACGCAGCTCTCGTTGGTCGTGGGCATGCACACGCTGGCCTTCCATCCCTGCTGCTTCAGGACCATCCAGGTCACGGTCCCGCAGGACGGCGGATCCGGCGGAAACCCCTCGGACCTCAACGGCGACGGCGTGGTGAACGCGCAGGACCTTGCCGTGCTGCTCGCTGCCTGGGGTTCAGGTGCGCCGGGCGCCGACGTGAACGACGACGGCATCGTCGACGGCAAGGATCTTGCCATCCTGCTCGGCAGCTGGAACGGCTGATCGTGCTTCGCCGGGGCGGGCTCACCCCGCCTCGGCGAAGCCGCGGGCACGGAGTTCGCAGGCATCGCATCGACCGCACGGCGTGCCATCGGCAGCCGGGTCGTAGCAGGAGATCGTGAGCGACAGATCCACGCCGAGCTCGCGGCCGAGCCGCACGATCTGCGACTTGCTCAGGTCCTGCAGCGGCGTATGGAGACGGATGTGCCCCGACTCGACGCCTGCGCGCGTGGCGAGGTTGGCCACACGCTCGAAGGCTGCGATGAACTCGGGCCTGCAGTCCGGATACCCCGAGTAGTCGATCGCGTTCACGCCGATGCCCAGATCGAACGCCCCGCGCACCTCGGCGAACGCCAGCGCGAAGGCGAGGAAGATCGTATTCCGTGCCGGCACGTAGGTGACCGGGATCGAGCTGGCCATCTGTGCCGGGGATCGGTCCTTCGGCACGGCGATGTCGGCCGTGAGCGCACTGCCGCCGAAGGCACGCAAGTCGATGCGCTGCACCACATGCTCGATCACGCCGACCTGCTCGGCCACACGCGCAGCTGCCTGCAGCTCGACGCTGTGGCGCTGCCCGTAATCGAAGCTCAGCGCGTGCACGGCGAAACCCTCGCACCGAAGCCACGCCGCAGTCACGGCGCTGTCAAGCCCGCCCGAGAGCAGGACCACCGCGCGGCGGACCGGCCCGGCTGCGCCCTGTTGGTGGCCCGGATCGCTCATGCCGGGCTCGGCACGGTCTCGAGCACATGCTGCACGATGCGACGCGACGCCTGTGCATCGCCGAACTCCATGGAGCCGCGCGGCATGATGCGGTGCACAAACACCGCGGCAGCGTTCCCGACGATGTCCTCCGGCGTGACGAAGTCGCGATCGTCCATGTAGGCCGTGGCGCGCGCAACCTGCGCCAGCGCGAGGGCGCCGCGGGGGCTCACGCCCAGCTGCAGTTCCTCGTGCTCTCGCGTGGCCGACGCGAGAGCGATGATGTAATCGACGAGCGGCTGCGCGAGCCGGATGCGGTCGACCGCCTCCTGCATCGCGATCACGCCGGCTGCATCCATGACCGGCTCGATCGACGGCAGCGCATGGCGACCGGGCTGCTGCAGGATCACCCGACTCTCGTCGTCCGGGCTGGGATAGCCGAGCGTGACGCGCATGAGGAAGCGGTCCAGCTGGTTCTCAGGCAAGGTATAGGTGCCCTCGAATTCATAGGGGTTCTGCGTCGCCACCACCATGAAGGGTTGCGGCAGGCGGTGCGTGATCCCCTCGACGGTGACGGAACCCTCGCCCATCGCCTCGAGCAAGGCACTCTGCGTGCGCGGCGTGGCGCGGTTGACTTCGTCGGCGAGCACGATGTTGGCGAAGATCGGGCCGGGCCGGAACTCGAACTGCCCGCGGTCGCGCAGGAACACGCTCGCGCCCGTGACGTCGCTCGGCAGGAGGTCAGGTGTGCACTGGACACGACCGAAGGAGCACTGCAGGCTGCGGGCGAGCGCACTGGCCAGCGTGGTCTTGCCCACCCCGGGGACATCCTCGATCAGGGCATGGCCGCGCGCGAGCAGGCAGGTCACCAGGCGATCGACGGCCTGGCGATTGCCCAGGTACGCCGTGCCGATCGTGTCGCGCAGCTTCTGCACGGGAGCCATGAATCCGTGAGTATAGGTGCGCTAGGCTTCATCCATGTCCGTGCGCATCGGGATCCACCTGCCCTGTCGATCATGCCGTCATGACCTGAAGGGTGTTGCCGCCTGGGAACGATGCCCCGAATGCGGCACACCGATCATGACCACGCTGGTCGAGTGCACGGATGCAGGCGTGCGTGGATTGCTGCGCCTGCGACATCCATGGTCCGTGGCGATCGGTCTGGCACTCTGCTGCGTGACGCTGACGCTCTGGTGGACCTGCCTCAGCGGTCCTGCGGGCGCAGCGCGCGCCCTGACCTTCGTCGCGGAAGGCGCGCCGCAGACTCCGCGCATGGCCACGCTCGTGGCCTCGATCACCGGCGTCGCGGGGTTGCTTTTCGCGTGCATCGGGGCGTGGCTCATGTCTCCGCGGCGCGACGACGTTCTGGCGCTGGAGTACGGCGCCATGGTGCCCCGTGCGCTCTGGTGCCTTCCCGCGTGGATGGCCATCGACGGAGTTCGCATTGCCGGCGAGCTGTCGATCTTCACTCCCCCCTTGGTCGGCCGCGGCTGGTCGATCGCCTGCCTTGCAGCCGAGGCCGGGCTGGCCTGCATGGTCACCTTGGGCTTGCGTCGGGCGTTTGCCGTGCTTGGGCGCCGCAGCCGGACCTATCGCGAGGCGCATCTGGCCCGCCAGGATCTCGACCTTCTGGGTCTGGCCGGGCTGATTCTCCTTGCTCTGGCCACCGCCGAGGCGGTCTTCATCCACCGACAGCACTTCGACTGGGTCGAGATGGTGCGCGTGATGATGCTGGTCGTCGGCGGCCTGCTCACCCTGGGCATGCTCTATCTGGCAGCCAACTCGATCTGGGTCGCCCGCAGCCTGATGGCCCTCCAGTTGCCGCTGCATGAGGTCCTCGCCGAGGATCCTCGTCAAGACTGACCGCTGCCGACTTGGCAGCGGTGGCGTCCTGACGCTTTGGAGTCAGAAGTGGTTCATAATGTCATGGTTTTAGACCGGCATAACCGCGGTTTGTAGTGTCGCACGTTCGGAATTCGTGCCAATTGGCACACAGATTGCCTACAGCGGGCGCCGCGGGCGAGCCCGCGCACGGACCACCCAACTGGAGACCCTGAATCATGGCAGCGAAAGAACTGACCTTCGACGTCGACGCCCGCAAGAGCCTTCTCGCCGGCGTCGAGAAACTCGCCTCGGCCGTCAAGAGCACCCTTGGCCCCCGCGGCCGCAACGCGGTCCTCGACAAGAGCTGGGGCGGTCCCACCGTCACCAAGGATGGCGTCAGCGTGGCTGAAGAGATCGAGCTTCGCTGCAAGGTCGAGAACATGGGCGCCAAGCTCGTGAAGGAAGCCGCCAGCAAGACCAGCGATGACGCGGGCGACGGCACCACCACCGCCACGGTCCTCGCCGAAGCTCTCTTCCGCTGCGGCCTCCGCTACGTGGCCGCCGGCGCCGATGCCAACTCCGTCGCGCGCGGCATGCGCAAGGCCGTCAGCAGCGTCACCGAGACGATCCGCGACATGGCCAAGCCGGTCAGCTCGATCAAGGGCGGCATCGCCGCCGTCGCCGCGATCAGCGCGAACAACGATGAAGAGGTCGGCGACATCATGGCCGATGCCTTTGAGAAGGTTGGCAAGGACGGCGTCATCACGGTCGAGGAAGGCAAGGGCCTCGAGACCTACGTCGACGTCGTCGAAGGCATGCAGTTCGACCGCGGCTACCTCAGCCCGAACTTCGTCACCAACGTCGAGAAGATGACCGCCACGCTCGACAAGGCGCTCGTCCTGGTCTACGAGGACAAGATCGACTCGATCACCAAGCTCGTGCCCTTCCTCGAGAAGGTCGTCGCGACCAAGCGCCCCCTGCTCATCATCGCCGAGGACGTCACCGGCGAGGCACTGAGCGCGCTGGTCATCAACAAGATGCGCGGCGTCCTGAACGTCTGCGCCGTCAAGGCTCCCGGCTACGGTGATCGCCGCAAGGCCATGCTCGAGGACATCGCCATCCTGAC
>Ga0315905_10005780_pt1 | contig 12583 bp, 10 predicted proteins | sample LakEriMetagenome_5_FD_203522 | JGI IMG/M metagenome (GOLD analysis project Ga0315905, IMG submission 203522) | Freshwater fungal communities from buoy surface, Lake Erie, Ohio, United States - Buoy 4 MA121 | ecosystem: Environmental > Aquatic > Freshwater > Lake | place: USA: Lake Erie, Ohio... | reverse complement strand
CCTGCCGACGATCACCCCAAACCCCGCCCTCGGCGATTTCCCTCAAACCCTCCGCCTGTTGCTGCGGATCGTCAGGCCAGTCATCCCTCGGGGTGGCATGCCACCAGAAACCCTGAGGCGACAGTTCGGTAACCCGTCCCGCCTGAGACCAAAGGCCGATCCAATCAGGTCTGGTGGCAATCCAGCAAAAGCCCTTCGAACGCAGCAGACCCTTCATCAACTTTTTACGGTTGAAGAACCTTTCCAGCCGGACCGGGTGGAAGGGCCTGCGGGCCCGGAAGACGAACGAAGTGATGCCGTACTCCTCAGTCTCCGGCTGCTCTTCCCCCCGCATCACAGCCAACCATCCCGGGGCGCTTGCGGCCTTGTCAAAATCAAACAAACCAGTGCCCAGAATCTGCTCAAGGGGAACCCTGCCGCGGATGCTTCGGGTGATGACAGCTTTCGGGTTCAGCGATTTCAGGCAGGCTTCCAGTCTTTCCAGACGTTTGATTGGCAACAGGTCAACCTTGTTCACGACGATCACATCAGCGAATTCAATCTGGTCGATCAGCAGATCCACCACCTGCCGCTCGTCCTCCTCGCCCAGAGCCTGTTTCCGATCCAGCAGGGAGTCGGGGGAATGGTAATCGTCTAAGAATCGTGCGGCGTCCACCACGGTCACCATGGTGTCCAGCCGCGCAACGCCGGAAAGGGAATTACCCTCCTCGTCCTCGAAGGTGAAAGTCTCGGCCACCGGAAGCGGTTCGGAGATCCCGGTGGACTCGATGAGCAGGTAATCGAATCGCCCCTCGCGGGCGAGCCGGTTCACCTCCTTCAGCAGGTCTTCCCGAAGCGTGCAGCAGATGCAGCCGTTCTGCATTTCAACGAGTTTTTCCTCAGTCCTGGAAAGGGCGGCCTTTCCCCCCTTGACCAGCGCCGCATCGATATTCACCTCCGACATGTCATTGACGATGACCGCCACGCGCATGCCTTGGCGGTTGGCCAATACATGGTTCAGCAGCGTGGTTTTTCCGGCCCCCAAAAAACCTGATAGGACTGTCACCGGCAAACGCCGGTCTTTACCGGTTTTTCCGCTTATTTTTTTGTTCATGCCACCCATAGCCCGCCACCTCCCCTTGTCATCCTTAAAAAACCTCTGGATCCCGTAACTCCCTCGGAAGCCGCGATACATCCCTGGCCAGCAACCGAACGCAATTGGGTCAACACCCCTTCCCAGGGGCCCGGCACCCGTGGCTCTGACAAACCGGGGCGCCATCGACGGCGGGAAATCTTTTCCCAGGTCGCCGCCATCTCCCTCCCGCGCACCACAGGTGAGGTCGGTTTGCCCAGCAGGCTCTCCTGCCGGTACCGGGCGCCCAGGTTTTCCGCCACCCAATGCTCATACGACGCCATCCAGGCGGCCAAATCCCTCACCAAACTCCCGGCAATTTCAACGTCTGCCCGGTTGACCGGTCTCCTCATGGCACCGAGGTCACGGGGACAATGGACCGGACCGACAGGCTGAGCCGCCAATAAAAACGGATTAAAGGTGTAGCGTTTAATCCACAAAGCGTTTCCCGAGGCGTCGACCAGGAGGACGCCGAATCCCCAAAGGGACAAGCCTTTTTCCCCGCGAGTTCGCGCCTGGTACAGGGTTGATTGCGCGCTGGCGCGTGGCGGACGGATCCTGCACATCCCCAACTGGCACAAAAGATTGCCTTCGGTCCGGCGAATATCCTGCCCAAAGCACCACAACTGCTGGTCAAGAAGCCCGGCCAAGAAACGATTGCCTTCGGATGAACTCATCGGGAAACCCCATGGATTTTCAGGTACCTGCGGCGCATGGATCGAGACAAGCAAACAAAGGACACCACTTTCTGGGTCATCCTCGCAAACCAGCCAATCACCATTCCTGAGACCAGCAACAAAGCCTGAAGATTGAACGATGGATTGATCTGGGGCATTAACCTATCCCCTAACATGGTGCGCACTTAGTAAAACAAAATTAACCTTTTTCCAATACATTCATACTACAGCTTGTTTCAAACTTTTGTTCAACTTTGTTTTATTTTTATCTAAGTTTAATTATGACAAGTACTTAAAAAATAAATTATGTTATTTTTCGTTGATTTATGTCTAAATTTTCAGGTTAATGGGTTGCCGATTAGTTAAACTTTGTTAAACATATTGGTGCTACTTCGTTTTACCTAAATGGGGTCCAATATGAATCACCGAACACACCTTCCAGGCCGTCGCACGGGCTTCACCCTGATCGAGTTGCTGGTGGTGATCGCCATCATCGCCATTTTGGTAGGCCTGATGGTGCCTGCTGTGCAAAAGGTCCGCACCGCCGCCAACCGCATGAGTTCCCAGAACAACCTGAAGCAATTGGGACTGGCATTGCACAACTTTGAAAGCACCCATGCGCGGTTTCCCGGCCTGCGGCCGACCGGAACCTCCAACGCCACCTCCTTCGGGTTTTCCGTCCACGCCCAGTTGCTCCCCTACATCGAACAAGAAAACCTCGGGAAAATGATTGATCTGCAACAGCCCCTGTTTGTCGGACAATTTCCCTCGCCCAGCTTCGGCCTGAATCCATCGGCCACGGCGGCAGCGGCGACACCGGTGAAAACATTCCTCTGCCCGGGCGACAACCAGAAAAACCTGTTCACCACCAATAGCGGTGGGGGAATCCACGCTGGCACCAATTACGTGGTGAATTTGGGTTCTGGCATCGGGGGCGCGGGCACCTCCGGCCCTAATGGGGTGGATGCGCGCTTTCCAAGCAACGGAATGTTTCATTATGGATCGGGCTTGCAGGTTGGAGACATAACAGATGGCACTTCTAACACCATGTTCATGTCGCAATGCCTGCTCGGCTTGGACCTAAATTTGAACAAGCCCTTTAGCCAACTCACCCAAGAGGAGGCCCGAAGGCAAACCGGCAATGTGGGCGGTCGGGGATTGTTCACAGGACCCGGAGGAGCCAATCCGGGCTACGGACCTTCACCGGCGATTGGTCCATCGGACCATATGGCTGTTACCAGTTGGCGGGGCACCCGGGGCGGTTCCTGGATCTGGGGCAACGGAACCGTGAATGGCTTCACGGCCTCCCAGACCCCCAACGCACCAACGCCTGATGCAACCGCTCACGGCATGGGAATTCTCACAGCCCGCAGCAACTTTCCCGGTGGCGTGTGCGTCTGCTTCGGTGATGGCAGCATTCGCTTCGTTTCCGACCGGATCCAACTGGCCACCTGGCGGGCATTGTCAACCCGTGCCGGCGGCGAAGTGACCGGCAACGACTAGGTAAACGACTAGGTATAAAGGAAACTATTGCCATGCATCTGATCCTTTCATTGCTTCCGGGACTGGCCGCATCCTGGGCTGGGCCCGCCTCGGCCGCGCCGGCGTCCCATGCGGTCTGGGCAGGTTTCAGGGGGGACGGTTCCAGTTCCACCCTCGCGGCCGATCTTCCCTTGCGATGGTCACCCGACCGGGGAATCGCATGGAAGGTTGGCATACCGGGATATGGGCAGTCCTCCCCGGTCATCTGGGGAGAATCCGCCTTCGTGACCTCGGTCAATGGGGCAGGGAAAGAGAGCCTGCTGGTACACCGCGTGGATCTGGCGGAAGGGAAGGTCTGCTGGACCAAATCCATGAACGCATCCATGAAGGGGCGCAACAACCCGATGATGGCGCGGGCAGCACCTACCCCAGTGGTGGATGCCGACGGTATTTACGCCTTCTTCGAATCGGGCGATTTGGTGGCCTTCTCCCACAGCGGAGCCGATTTGTGGAGGCTTTCGCTTGTCGAGATGGGGATCGAACCGAAGAACAACCACGGCCTCGGTTGCTCACCAGCGCAAACCGCCGACCGCATCATCCTGCTGATCGACCACGCCGGCCCGTGTTTTCTCGCGGCAATCGACAAGAAAACCGGCAAGATGGCTTGGAAAGCAGACCGGCCCCAGCGCTCCTCCTGGACTTCCCCGGTGGCCGCCCGGGTGCGTGACCGAGAGGTGGTCCTTGTCAGCAGCGCCGGTGCCGTCGATGCATACGATGCCGTCACAGGTTCATTGTTAGCGAGTCAGGAAGGTTTGACCGGCAACTCCATACCTTCACCCACGGTCATCGGATCGAGCGTGTTCATAGGCGCAGGCGAAAACCGGATGAAACCTGATCTGGAGGCTTCCCGCAGGTCGAATTGTCGACTCGAACTGGTGGAGGATTCCGGCAAGTTCTCCTTTCGGAAAACCTGGGAAGGCACCAAGGCTATTTCCCACCATGCCAGCCCGGTCACCTGTGGCAATCAAGTTTACCTTATCGACAAAAATGGCATCCTGTTCTGCCTGGACCGCGATACCGGTAAGGAGGTTTTTTCGAAGCGTTTACCCAATCATCAATGGGCCACGCCTATCTCTGCAAACGGCAAACTATTCCTGTTCGGCAAGGATGGCGTGACCACCATCCTCAAGGCCGGCCCGGAATGGAACCTTATCGCCAATAACCGCCTGTGGAGTGAGGAGGATTTCCAAAAACGCAAGGATGCCGAGGTGCTGAAGGCTAAGGAGGAGGAAGCCAAAAACCCTCCCAGATCTTCCGGTCCGACTGGCCGGCCGGGCCGCGGTGGGCCCGGAGGAGGGCCGCCCTTGCCTCCGGCTGAGCTTGAGCCCACCCGCGCCTCCGCAGTGGGAGATGTGGTCTACGGGGCGGCGGCTGTGAGCGGTTGCATCCTCATCCGGACAGGCACGGATTTGTATTGTGTTCGAGGCGAAATGGAAAACGGGAAGGCAGGCGAAAAATGAAAAGCAATCTGTTCCTTTGCCTGGTGGCATCTGTTGTTTGCCTGATGACAGGATGGCCTACCCAAGGCCAGGAGCCTGGCCACACAAAACCACCGGTACAGCCCCCCGATAAAATACCCGATGATGCTAAGTCGTTGACCAGGCTGGTGCTCCAGGACCAGCACGACTGCACCATGCGCTGGCTGGATGTCTTCTCAACGCCTGACGGTAAAACTGGTATCACCAAACCAACCGTGGTGGGCCAATTCCCCGCACTGGATCCGAAACGTCAGAAACTGGTGCAGATGCGTGAATCAGGCGAGGTGATCGTCGTCGGCGAGCGGGATGAAAACAAGGGAGCCTTCGGGAGCGGCCATGTGGTGATCGATTCCGGAATTGTCAAATCGGATCATGGCGACCACCATCACATGATGCGTATACCCTTCTGCTGCAGCGGCTTGAGCCATCCAACAACGCACTGTGGCTGGAGGTGAAGGCTGAGGTTCGGCTGAACTCCGGGGTACTGGTGCTGCATGACACTGTCCTGGACAAGGCGTACGCACGGAAGATGGACCAAGTCCATCACATGTGGTCCGGCAAGCACCATGCCGCCGCTGGCCCGCGCCTGGTCCACCTCCGCAAGGATCTGCAACTTTTCCGGGTCCCCGATGATCCGCCTCGACGGCCTGACCAAAACCTCGGAATCCCGCCTGGCGCCGTTCTGATTGCTTGTGGACAGGTCAATTCCCCCCTGAAACCATTCAACCATAGATAACTCCGGTGGTCTCACGGGATGTTGACACAGGGGGAAGTGTTACAAAAAACACCAAACATCCCTTGGGTTCCTAACAGTTTCTAGCCAAACGCCCGTGGTCGGTTTCAAATGCATTGCCAAAAATACCTGAATAAGCGATACTATTCGCTGTTTTCGCAACCGGGTTTTTCTCACCCATTTGCAGGGTATTCCTTCAACTTGCTACCGGTCCAACCATGCCCATTCCAGTCACCTGCGCCTGTGGCAAAAAATTGAACGCCCCAGACACCTTGGCCGGCAAACGGGCCAAATGCCCCACCTGCCAAAAACTGGTCCTCATCCCCGAACCGCTCGAGTTGATCGAGGATGAAGCGGAACTGATGCCCAAATCTCCCCAAAAACCCCCCGCTTCCAAAACCCAAACCCGCTCCCTCCCCGCCAAACATCAGCCAACCCCAACCGCCGCCCAAGCCACCGCCCCGCCAAACCCAGCTCAATCCAAACAGTCCGATCCCACACCTCCAGTTGACAACCAAACTGAACGCTTCAATTACCTATCAAAAAAGATCAACTCAGCCTTCCTAAAAGAAAAGATTGAGCCGGTCAGCACCCCGCTGGGTTACCGCTTGGCCATATTCGCCGTGGCCCTGCTGATGGTCGTGCTGCCCCTCTTCTATCTCGCCTTGGTCGCATCTGCCGGCTACGGGGTCTGGTACCACGCTTTTAACAATACGGGCATCATCGGTGCCATATCCTCCAGCGGCACGCGCGCCAGCGGCAAGACTTTTGCCTTCGGCCTCATGCTGTACCTCACGCCCATTCTTGCTGGGGCACTTCTGGTGCTGTTCATGCTCAAGCCGCTCTTTGCCCGAGCAATGCCCCACCCCGGGCGCCGGTCCCTCAATCAAAGCGACGAACCGTTGCTGTTCGACTTCGTTGGCAAGGTGTGCGACGCGGTCGGCTCACCTCACCCCTCGCGCATCGATATCGACAACCAGGTCAACGCATCTGCCAGTTTTCGCAGCGGCTTGCGCAGCTTTTTCGGCAACGACTTGGTCCTGACCATCGGCATGCCACTCGCAGCGGGCCTCAACCTGCGCCAGTTCGGCGGCGTCCTCGCCCACGAATTCGGCCACTTCGCCCAAGGCGCAGGCATGCGCCTCTCCTATGTCATCCGCTCGATCAACTTCTGGTTCGACCGTGTCGTCAACGAGCGCGACGAGTGGGACGAAAAACTCAAAGACTGGTCCGCCGCCCTCGATTTCCGCATCGGCTGGATGCTCTACATCGCACGCTTCTGCGTCTGGCTCACCCGCAAGTTGCTCTGGTGCCTGATGATGATCGGGCATTTCTTTAGCGGTGTCCTCATGCGCCAAATGGAATTCGATGCCGACCGCCACGAGGCCCGCTTCTCAGGCGGCACCACCTTCGCCTCCACCGCCCGTCAAATGCTCATTCTCAACCTCGCTGAAAATGGTGCCATGTCCGACTTGGGCGATTTCCACCGCGAAGGCCGCCTGGGTGATAATCTGCCCAAACTGATCCTCCTCAACATCGACCAGATGCCCGCAGAGCTGCTCAGCCATGTCGACGAGATCATCAACGATTCCAAAACTGGCATCTTCGATACCCACCCAGCCGATAGCGCCCGCATCCAAAGCGCTCAAAAAGAAGACCCCCAAGGCATCTTCCGCCTGGAACTGCCCGCAAGTCACCTGCTCCGCGATTTCGACCAAACCGCCCGCCAAGTCACTTCGGATTTCTACCGCGAAATTTTTGGCGACGAGCTCAAAGAATCCGCTATCCATGAAGTCGAAGGCCTGGTCGAACGACAAAAAGTCGAGCAAAAAACCATGGGGGCGCTCACCCGGTTCTTCCAAGGCAAACCACTGTTGTCCAGGCCCATGCCAAACCCCGATGAGGCCACAAAGCCCGTCACCGACACCAAAGCGGTGGAAAAACGCCTGCGCGACGCCCGTGCCCTGGCACTTGATCACGCCCAGGATTTCACCGCTGCATCGACCAAATTCGAGGATCTCAACACCCGCCTGATCGAAACCCGCTTGGCAGAAGACCTGCTCAAAGTCAACCTCCCCGTCGCCAAAAACGATTTTCAGACCGATCTCACCACCCAAACAACCATTCTCGAATTCAGACGCAAAACCGAAAACCGCCTCAATAACCTGGTGCAGCAAATCACCCCGTTCGAGGCCTCCACCGCGGCACGCCTCTACTCGGCCCTGCGCCTGGCCCAAGCCCCCGCCAACCAAGCCCAGCTCAATCAACAAGGATTTTCAAGCGACGAACTCCCTCGCCTGATCCACCTCTTCAAGCTGCTCAATACAAACATTCCACAGGTCCAACTGCTGCTGACAGCCAAACTCGCTTTGGAAAAATTGTCTGCCTATCTCGAAAGTCATGCTGATAAAAACGATAAGCTGCTACCCAAATTCAAAGAGCTGGTCGAAAACCTGGCTGACGCGGCCGCCGACCTCCGGGCCGCATTCACAGATCAGCCTTACCCGTTCGACCACGGCGAAGCAGGTATCTCCTCGGCAGAATACATCTTAAAGAAGCTGCCCAATGTGGAAAAACCCGGCGAAGTCCACGAGGCCGCGGAAGCCCTACTCGACCGGGTGCCCATGCTCCATGCCCGTGTGCTGGCCCGTTTATGCCAGATTGCCGAGGCGGTGGAAACCAACCTGGGCCTCAAACCGCTGGAAGACCCCGAAAAGTCCGCGTCACCCGATAGCGCTGAAAACGGGGAATGATCGACACCCAAAAACGCGATCCAAGCCAATCCTCACTCTGCTCCCAAATCCTCCAAGACTCTCCACTGCCCGGTTTTATAGGGTGTGGGTACTTCCTTCAGACCCTCATTTAGCATTACCCAATCCCGCGCCGAAAAAGTCGCAAGCACCTTTTTAATCCGTTTCTTGTCCCGCGTCAGGCAGTTGACAACATACGGTTCAAAGGTGTCCCAGTGGCCCTTGCTGGCATCGCCGGCATAACCCGCCACAGTGCCCAAACGCATGCCATCCTCACCAGGGCCACCTGTCATCTTCGAAAGCGGGTACTTGCCGATCTTGATCACCCAGTGCTCTTCTCCTGCCCCACAATCCAAATCCGTGATCACCGCCACCAAACCCTTATCCGCATCCACCACCACACCCGGGTTGGCACACCCATAAATCATGGTTCGGCTGAACAAATGCCAGCCATACGCGCATATCAATAGGGTTCCTATTCCCACCGCCACAAACCCTGAACCGCTTTTGCCCCCATCCGGTTTCGTAAAATTCCACGCCCCAAGCGCCAACAGCACCAAGGCTATAGCCACCATCACCAATGTGCCAGTGGGGCTGTTCATAAAGGCAAACAACACATCCACCTTCACATTGCCCGGATTGCTCGCGTGCGTGTCACCACTCAATTTCCGGTCATATTCCGTCTGCTCAGGCGCATCCGACCTGCTCTCCGGCTCCGCATCGTATTCTGAAAACTTCTCAGCCTTAGTTTTCGGACGGGCCGCCCTTGCCTTGGGCAATGGCACCTCGTCCACCAACTCCGCCTCATCAATGAACTCAATCTCGTCTTCGATCAACTCCAGCACCTCGGGCACTACCAGCATCGCGCTGCAGGCAGGGCACTTGGCCTTCTTGCCAGCCAAGGTATCCGGTGCGTTCAATTTTTTACCGCACTTGCAGCTCACCGAAATGGGCATAAAAAGCCTCCCAATAATCCAAGACCAGACACCATCCGAACAATTCAATAGACAGCGACACCTATCTTAAATCACTGGCCCCCCAAGCGAACAGGGCCACTAAATCCGCCAGCCACCAGTTGCCTAAAAGGTTCAGGGCCCCGCCACTTCAGGCGGCCTGCTGCGCTAGGGCATCACCCGCACCGCCACGCCCTCGCTCCACGGCCCACAGCGACCGGTGCCATCTCGCCACCTCGCCCGTACCCGGTACTCGCCCGGCTTGGAAAAGACTTCGGCAGCAATAGCCATGGTCGTCTCCAGCCCCGATTCCTTCACCCAGTGCTCGGCCAACTCATACCAACCCGCCTGGCCAATTCGCCCAACACGCCATTCCAGCGCCGCCGGCTGGTGCTTCGCCGGCGAGACAAACCCCGTGGCCTTGAACCTGTATTGCCCATCGCCAGCCACTGCCACCACAGGCCGCGTCGGTATCTCCTCGTCTTTAGACTCATGGGCCAGATACCCCCAGCCGTAGCCGCGCTGGTCTCCATCATTGGGCGCATAGTTCTTGGTTGGCCTTGAATCGGTGCAGAATTCCACCAGATACTTTTTAAACCCCGCAAAGTCGTTGGTCGCCAGCGTGCGCTTCCAAGGGCCGCCAAAATGCCCTCCTTCCGCGGGATTCACAAAATACGATCCCTTCTGGTTCATCCGTGGGTGGTTGTTCCACACCGCCTCATCAAGCCGGGGCCAGTCCACAGCAAAACCCTTGGGAGTCAAAGCCAACGACAAATCCTCCACCAGTTGCCCCACCTGACCCCCTTGCCTGGTGATATCCGACGCAAACAGGTCCAAAATCTCCCGGGCCCGGTTGCGGTATTGCAGCGCCAACGCCGGATGGTTCAAACAACCAATCGCCTCAATATGCCCCGGCTGATGATGACGCGGCACAAACAGCATGTCGTTATCCCAAGGAATAGGTGCCCACAGCCCGTCGGGCTGACGGTAATAACCATGGTTGCCATCAGGGCGCAGATCCACATTCCCAAGCAACCGGTTCATCGCATGGAAGCTGAAGTAGGCGGGCAGGTTCAGATTTTTCCGCCACCAATCCTCGCTGGGGTTGGACCGCATCCCCGCCACAAACCCCTCCCACAGCTTGCCGCCATCGGTCATTCCCTCGGGCGTGTGCTTGATGCCGCTTTGCACACTGATGGTCAATCCATCAGCAAGCCGCTTTTCCCTGTCCGCCAGCAGCTTGGGCTTCATGTCCCCCAAAGCCACATAAACACCCCACAGGTCACCCAGGTAGGGATCCTTCGCCGACACCTCCTCTACACCCTGAACCACCCGCCATTGCACCCAAGTCACCGGCGGGCTCGGCACACCCGCCAACCGGTAGGCTCGCATCGAGAGCACCTCATCCAAACCGGTCACACCGCGCAATATGGGCAGATAGGGGGTCGATCCACCCGGATTCAAGTTCAGGCTCCCTAGCCCCGATGGAAACGCCTTCCCCGCATGGTCCACAAATGGCAAATCATGCCCTTTGTTGAACTTCAGGCCCCACTTGTTCTTGCCGGAAATGTGCGTGCTACCCTGCCCCCGGTTGCTGAACTCGATATGGTCATACACAACACCCCTGTAGACGATGGCACCCTGCTGCTTCTGTTTGTGAAAATTGCCATCCCATTGGCTGCGCGCCACATCCTCTTGCCGGGCGATCAGCACCAGTGCCTGCAAGGTCTCCAAAAATTCTCTATTAAAGACAAGTGGCGGCGTCTTACCCGGCTCGCGTGTTCCAGTCCACTGGGCTATCCCGCCATCACACCACCAGGCAAAGTTCGGGCAACTTTCCCCCGGCCCCGGCAGCGTCACTTCCTTACCATCCTTGCCCCCAGCCACCACCCGGTAACGCACCATCCTCCGGTGGCGCTGCCACGAACCCGGCACCCGCGCCGCATAAACACCATCTCCAGCCATCGTGTCCCCGTCCCGGCCATCGTCCAACATCGGCAGTTCGGTCCAATTTTTGGCATATTCCGGATCTGACTTGCGAATGTAGCTACCAGGCTCAACCGCCTGCAGCAGCAAACGCACACGCCCCGCGCCAGGGTGCAACCGAGCCGTCACCACCACCGCCTCATTGGGCTTGGCCAAAACCGGCAGATGGCTGACAACCGTCCCAACCCCAGACTTTGCTATCCCAATAACCGTTTCCGCCCCCGCCCGACGCGCCTCCAACCCTCCCACCAATACCAGCCAAGCAAACCAAACCATCAACCGCCACCGGCAAGGCCTGGCACCCAAATGCCCCCCACACCCTTGGCCGTAGGCTCCAACTCCAAACAAACTCTCAACCCTCATGCCCAACATCCTTTCCTAAAACCAGCCAGATACAAACAGGCCCCTAATTCACAAAAAGCTTTTCCGTTTTTCATGAACCAAAACTGTTACCACGCCTTTTGGTTTAAAAATAAAATAATACTCATCCTAAATAACTTCTTTATTGTACTTAAATCCCATCACAAAAACTCTACCCGCCCAAATGCAACAAAATCTCTAGGCACCTCGCACCACCCGTCCCGCTAATTCCCCCACCACCCCCTCAAACCAGCGCCGGCCGGTTCCCCTCATCAAACACCCACGACAGTCCCACAGCATCCATACGGTCAAGCAGTGCTCCGCTACCATGCTCGCGTTTGAAAGCCCGCTCTGCCTCCGAAATCGGAATATGCCAGAGCAGCCCAACACGGTCTCCACCCACTTCGCAGGCGAATTCCTGATGTCCCTCAAGAGGCGGCTCTAGGAAATAGGCATCCTTCCAGGGGGTCCCCTCTACCGCCGGCTCCTTCCAGCCCAGCGTGTGGAATGCATCGAGATGAAATCCGTCAATCAAGGGCAAACACGCCATCGCTTGCAGCCTGCGCGCATGCCCAAGGGTACAAACCGGCAAATACTGAATCAGTTCCCGCCGGCACACCGCATCCGAGCGCTCCGGGTTTGCCATCCTTTGGTCCGACATCCCATTGGTCACCGCCACCTCAATCCGCCGTGTCTCGGTTTCCAACGGATAGACCAAGATGTCTATCAAAAAACGGCGGTCCGGCTCCGCAAGCAATTCACCCGCGCTGTAAAAACGTGTCGGCCTTAAACCAAACAACTTCTCAAGGGCTGCCGCACGCAAATCGGTGCAGAGTTGGTGGTGCCTCAAATCCATCACAGTATTCCCCTACAACACCCAAGGCCGGCCCAAACGCCGGGCTACATCTCAGCAATGGCAGGCTAATCGCACCCAGCCATTCCCACTCATTCCAAGTGTCTTTTAACCCCTGCCTTCCAACACCAAAGGCGGCA
>Ga0315905_10005778_pt1 | contig 12584 bp, 13 predicted proteins | sample LakEriMetagenome_5_FD_203522 | JGI IMG/M metagenome (GOLD analysis project Ga0315905, IMG submission 203522) | Freshwater fungal communities from buoy surface, Lake Erie, Ohio, United States - Buoy 4 MA121 | ecosystem: Environmental > Aquatic > Freshwater > Lake | place: USA: Lake Erie, Ohio... | reverse complement strand
AACCTCTTTCAAACGAGCTAATTCTGCTTTCGCTAATTCCATATCTTTTTTAGCGTAAGCTAATTCTCTGGCGGAACTGAATTTGCTTTTGTTTAATTCTAACTGAATTTCATATCCTTTTTTGGCAAGTTCATATTCGTCTTGCGCTGCGAGATATTCTTTCTCAAACTCGCGGGCTTCACCAGAATTTAATGTAATCAACGTTTTTTCCAAATCAACTAAATCGCCAATTTCAAAATTTACATCGATTACTTTACCACCAATCATGGGGTAAACGTTTACTAAATTGTTTTCATCCGGAACAACCTTTCCATTCAAAGTCAATTCTCCCATTATAGGACGAACTTCGGAAGTGCCGTATTCAATTCCTTTTAATTGTTCTGATGTTAAAACAACTTTACCTTTTTTTTCCTCTTTTTTTTCTGTTGAACAAGAAACAAACAACAAGGAACATAGCGTTCCCACTAACAATATTTTATATTTCATGGATGTACTAATTAATAATTACAAATACTAAACTGGAGTTCGGTATTTCTATATTCTGTAATTATTAAAAAGCTTGTAGAGATAACTCTTTTTCCAGTTCTTTAACTCGCTATTTGAGAAATCGCGATTAAAAATAGGAACCGAAAAGAGTGAAAATGGACATAAATTAAAATCTGAAATTAAATCATCGAACGTGCTCCTCGAAGAATTATTATGGACATTAATTCGAACAAAGTGCGATTTTAACCTGGAATGTTTGGAACCTGATACATCATTGAGAGAGAGATCTGCACCAAAAAAACCTACAGTAGAAGAAAACGATTCCTTGTAGGAATCATGAATATCTCGATCCTCTGCTTTCAGACCAAAGGAACATCCGAATAGGATTAACAGTAAGAATATCCAACTTTTCATTTCGAAGTGCAAAATTAATTCTTTTTATTTAAAATCCTCACACCCTATTTTTTTTATCATCAAGAAGTTTCAATTGTATGTTTTGAATAACTGAAAACAGTAACTTTGCTCAAAATAGAATGTATGTCAAATGCTTTTTTTCAAGTTCCGGTTGCTACGAATGAACCGGTAAAATCGTATGCTCCAGGAAGCGCAGAAAGGGATTCTTTACTTAAGAAATACCACGAATTATATAATCAAAACTCCATTGATATACCGATGTATATTGACGGAAAGGAAGTTCGTACGGAAGATAAACGTACAATGTCGCCACCACACGATCACCAAAAAGTTTTAGGACATTTCAATTATGGAAATGCTTCGCATGTTCAACAAGCCATTGATTCTGCGCTCAAAGCGAAAAAAGCGTGGGCGAATTTACCGTGGCAAGAACGGGCAGCGATATTTTTGAAAGCAGCCGATTTATTGGCAGGACCTTTTAGAGATAAGATGAACGCAGCAACCATGCTCGCACAATCAAAGAATGTTTTTCAAACAGAAATTGATGCTGCGTGTGAGTTGATTGATTTCTTCCGATTCAACGTTCAATACATGACACAAATCTACAAGGAACAACCAGAGTCACTTCCAGGCATGTGGAATAGATTGGAATACAGGCCTTTGGAAGGTTTTGTTTTTGCAGTTACGCCATTCAATTTCACTTCTATCGCCGCAAATTTGTGTGCAGCGCCAATTATGATGGGAAATGTGGTTGTATGGAAACCTGCTGATTCTCAAGTGTATTCTGCTCAAGTTATTATGGAGCTTTTCAAAGCTGCGGGAGTTCCTGATGGTGTTGTAAATATGATTACTGTTGATGGACCTGTTGCCGGGGATATTATCTTCAAACACCGTGACTTTGCCGGTTTACATTTCACCGGTTCTACTGCAGTGTTCAAAAACCTTTGGAAAGAAATCGGTTCGAACATAGATTTGTATCGCACGTATCCACGAATTGTAGGTGAAACCGGAGGAAAAGATTTTGTAATGGTGCATCCATCAGCAAGTCCTGCAGAAGTGGCAACTGCATTGTCAAGAGGAGCATTCGAATTCCAAGGACAAAAATGTTCTGCTGCATCAAGAGCTTATGTACCATCTAATTTATGGAATGATGTTAAACGCATATTTGTTGAGCAAGTCAACTCATTCAAAATGGGTTCTCCTGAGGACACATCCAATTTTGTAAATGCTGTAATTGACGAGCGTGCATTTGATAAAATTGCCGGTTTTATAGATTACGTTAAATCACAAGCTGATGCTGAAATAATCACTGGTGGAAACTACGATAAATCAAAAGGATATTTCATTGAACCAACAACGGTTGTAACATCCAATGGAAAGTTTAGAACAATGTGCGAAGAGATATTTGGACCTGTATTAACCATTTTTGTTTACGATGAAAACAAGTTTGAAGAAACACTCGATATTTTAGATCAAACATCCGACTATGCACTTACAGGCTCTATCATCTCAAATGATCGTTATGCCATTCAAGTAGCGACTAAAAAATTGGAAAATGCCGCTGGAAATTTCTACATCAATGACAAACCAACAGGTGCAGTTGTAGGACAACAACCTTTTGGAGGAGCTAGAGGTTCAGGAACAAACGATAAGGCAGGAGCAGCAATGAATTTATTGCGTTGGGTTTCGGCACGAACCATCAAAGAAACTTTTGTTCCGCCAACTGATTACAGGTATCCGTTTTTAGGGTAACTATGTGGAATAGTGTTGCCGGGTGTACTGGTTGAAATTTTCTGCTAATAACCTATTAAGTTAATTTGCTGGAGATGACTCTTATCAGTTAACCGGTAAAGGGATCATTTTCTCAATGATGATAATTATATCTATAAAAAGGGTATGATTCTGATGAGCATTAAATCAATACAGAAATCCAAAAAGCCATAAGGGGATTTTGTTTCCAAATCCTATTTCAATTTCAGGAAAAAAAGTCAAAAGCATTTCATTGCGGAAATTTACTAATTATCACATACCCAATTATATCCAAAAGGATTAAATGTTGTTATGAACTACAAGTAAAACAGCCATTTTATTGTAACCCATTACAATTTTAAAGAAGAATTACTGTAATTAAATCCAATTTTCTTCGCTTAATTAAACTATTTAACCTTTTTCAATCCCACGCGTTTTCTCGCAGCATCTACTTCTAAAATCTGGACTTGAACATGTTCATGTAACGCAATAAATTGAGAGGGATCCTCCACGTACACATCAGCTAAGTTGGATTTGTGTATCAGACCATTTTCTTTGATTCCAATATTTACAAATGCTCCAAAAGCAGTGACGTTAGTTACGATTCCTGGTAAAACCATCCCGGTGCGCAAATCATCTATGGTTCGAATGGTTGAATCAAACTCTAATACTTTTGCCTTTTTTCGGGGATCTCGTCCTGGTTTCTTCAATTCCTTTAAGATGTCGTCAAAAGTAAAACCATCTATTTCTGGAAAATCTGCTTTGGTGATTTTACCCAATAAGGTATCATTACCAATCAGTTCGTTCAATTCCACCTTGAGCTGCTTTGCCATTCTTTTAACCTGCGGATAAGACTCGGGATGAACAGCAGAATTATCCAAGGGATTTTCAGAATTTCGAACGCGTAAAAATCCTGCCGCTTGCTCATACGCCTTATCTCCTAAACGCTTCACTTTCTTCAATTCTTCACGCGAACGAAAAGGTCCATTTTCCGAACGATGCGCCACAATATTTTCTGCCAATGACGGTCCCAAACCCGAAACATAACTCAATAAATAAGACGAAGCTGTATTCAAATCTACACCTACTAAATTCACACAAGAAATAACGACGTCATCCAAAGCGTCTTTTAATGTTGTTTGGTTCACCTCATGCTGATATTGTCCAACACCAATAGATTTTGGATCAATTTTCACCAATTCTGCCAACGGATCCATTAAGCGACGACCAATTGAAACAGAACCTCGGACAGTTACGTCGTAATTGGGGAATTCCTTACGCGCAATTGGACTTGCCGAATAAATAGATGCTCCATCTTCTCGAACGACAAATACTTCCAAATCGCGATCAAAGCGAACCTGTTTCACCAAGCTTTCTGTTTCTCTTCCTGCCGTCCCATCACCAATGGCAATTGCATCAATTTTATATGCTTGAACCCATTGTGCCAATTTGGATTTGGCAGCCGAACTCTCGTTTTGTGGCGGATGAGGATAAATCGTTTGATTCATTAGCAACTCTCCGGATTCACCCAAACAAACTACCTTACAACCCGTTCTAAACCCAGGATCGATTGCCAAAATGCGTTTTGAACCCAGTGGCGGTGCCAACAACAATTGACGTAAATTACTTGCAAATACTTTTATCGCTTCTTTGTCTGCCTTTTCTTTTGCTTCATTTAAAATTTCATTCTCTAAAGATGGACACATCAATCGTTTGTAGGAATCCTTGCACGCCTCACCTACCAAAACTGAACAAGCATCATTTCCCTTTACAAAAAAACGTTCCAGTGTTTCCATCGCTTCATCGGAATCAGGTTGTGCTTTTAATGAAACAAATCCTTCTCGCTCAGCACGAATTAGCGCAAGAAGTCTGTGGGAGGCACAGCGAAATAGCGGTTCGGAAAAATTAAAATAATCTCGATACTTCGCAGCTTCTTCCTCTTTTCCCTTGACTAATTTTGAAACCAATAAGGCTTTTCGTTGAAAAAGTTGTCTCATTCTCGATCGAGCAGCAGGATTTTCATTTACCCATTCAGAAATGATATCCTTCGCACCCGAAAGTGCCATTTCTTCGTCCAGAACTTCACCTTTGATAAATTTCTCGGCCATGATTTCAGGATCTCCTCCACGCTGAGCCATAATCATTTTAGCCAAGGGCTCCAATCCTAATTTTTTAGCTTTCTCCCCTTTCGTCTGACGCTTTTGTTTATATGGCAGGTATAAATCTTCTAGCACAATAGTATCGAAACAATTTTCAATTTTAGACTTTAATTCATCGGTTAACTTTCCTTGTTCATCTATCGAATTCAGAACCGTTTTTTGACGAGTAAGAATTTCATCGTATTTCTTTGCCAAATCTCGAATCAATGCAATTTCAACCTCATCCAATCCACCTGTCATTTCTTTTCGATAACGAGCGATGAATGGCACTGTGGCACCATCCTCCAAAAGTGTAAGTGTATTTTGAATTGATTTAGTTTGAAGCGTAGAATTCGCTTGAATATAATCCTGTTTTTGCATACACAAATCTCGTTATAATCAATACGAGTTGCAAGAAACTAAAATCATTTTTTGAACACAAAGTAAAAATAAACCTACAATACCTTAGAAATAATATCTTTGTAAAATACCTTTTTATCATGGAAATTCTTGCTGCATTTTTCATTATCGCACTCCTTTTAGGGCTTCTATTCCGCAAAAAAGGAGATGGCTTTTTAGATACCATTCAATCGGGATGTTGGATCCTTATAGTTTTAGGATTATTGGCAGCTGGTTATTTCATTTACCTCAACCTCAACTAATCAATGGGGTTAGTTATTCATCCGTTTAATCCCTCAAAAACCATTTGGTGGGCAAGTGGTACAAGTACTGAATTATTTGTATTTCCTGCGAATGGAAATTTCCAAACGCGCGACTTTGATTTTCGCATAAGTACAGCAACGGTTGAAGCCGAAGAAACTAATTTTTCAGATTTTTCAGGCTTGACACGAATATTAATGATTTTAACAGGAAAGCTTACCTTAATTCACGAAGATCGATACACAAAAGAATTAGCGACATTTGACCAAGACCGATTTGATGGGGCTTGGAAAACACGCAGCAAAGGCAAAGTTCAAGATTTCAATGTAATGTTTACAGAAAATTACGAGGCGGAGGTCAACCATTTTTCGTTATCTGAGAATGATAAAAGAGAAATCAATCTCGATTCAAAACTCCATTTTTATTTTGTTTTCAATGGGCAATTTCATCTAAATGGTCAACTTGTAAATGCCGGAGATTTGATTGAAATACGACAGAATGAAATTCAAAAACTTGACATTATTTGTCTGGAAGAAGGCAACATCATTGAAACAAAAATTGAAAAAATATAAACGATGCTCATTCAACTTGATTTTGATGGAACGGTTGTAGAATTTGACTGGCCAAAAATAGGCTTGCTGAACGAAGGTTGTATTGAGGTTATTGATAAACTTCGGAAGGCAGGGTATCAAATTGAGTTGAATACCTACCGAGCAGATTTAAACGATGGAACTTTGGAAGAAGCCCAAGCATTTGTGAAAGAAATTGGAATTTTCCCTAGCCATGAACCCGTTCCAACAAATGAGCGAAAAGTAAAATCTCCGCCATGGGATTTAGAAAAATTTATTGAGAATCAAATCCTTTTTATCGATGACGATACCGAAAACATTCCACTTAGACCATGTATAGATTGTCATCTTTTAATGGTCGATTGGTTGGAGTTGGATAAGCAATTTCGGGAGCGGGGGGTGTATTGAGAGATTAAGAATAATAAAGAAATAGACTCTTAATTTCTTGTTTGTTCTTGAGGAACTAACCAACTTACACGCCTTTGCATAACTTAACTTCAGAAAAACTTCTTGAACAAAAGTTAAGCATTGCTCTTTTTGATAAGACGTTACCACTTTTTTGAGTTGATCTCTTTAAGTACTTGGTTATCCAAAGACAAATCGGCAACTAACCGCTTTAATCGGGCATTTTCAGACCCAAGTTCCTTAACGCGTTATAGATCAGATAATGTCATTCCGCCATATCGGCTCTTCCAATTGTAAAATGTTGGCTCTGATATGCCGAACTCGCGACAGATCTCACTCACCTTTTTACCCAATTCTTGGATTTTTAACACCTTCAAAATCTGTGCTTCTGTAAACTTTGACTTTTTCATACTGCTTTTTGCTTTTTTAAAGTTAAAACTCTATTTTTAACTTTTCGCAAAAAATCAGCCCTTTACCATATAGAATCGAATCTTAATCAAAGTACAAATTCTTTGTAACACAAAATTCAACCTGCGTTAGCTTGAAAAAGTTAGTTGATTTAAATCCTAAATCTTATGAAAACTCTATTTCTTTCACTTACTATCATTTTGAATTTTGATTGTTTTTGTCAAGTATTGGAAGACAACCGTGATAGTAAAAAGTATTATATAGTTACTATTGGTGAACAAACTTGGATGGCAGAAAATCTTAATGCCACTACCTTTAGAAATGGTGATAAAATACCATTAGCCGAGAATGAAGGTGATTGGTGGACAGCTGATGAAGAAGGTAAACCGATTTGTAGTTATTTTAGATTTGATAAAAAGAATGGTGTTGAATATGGTAAAGTTCACAATTGGTTTGCTGTAAATGATCCAAGAGGTTTAGCTCCTGAAGGATGGCATGTTTCTACTGACCAGGAATGGATAACTTTAAGTTTGTTTCTTGGAGGAGATGATGTCGTTGGAGAAAAGTTGAAAAGCACTGAACATTGGGATTGGGAAGGAAGTGGAATAAATACTTATGGATTTTCTGCTTTACCCGGTGGTAGTTATCATATGGATGGAGGCTTTTATTATGACCTTGGGATTGTAGGTGAATACTGGACTTCAACAGAATCAAGTGAAAGACTTGCTTTTTATCGATCCATGCATAATGAAGATAAGTTCCTACGAAGAGAAGACATGTACAAAAGTTCAGGAATGGCTGTACGTTGTGTCAAAGACAAATAATTCAATTTTTTACCTAAAAAACAATTCACTATGAAAAAAATCAGTTTGCTAATTCTATTGAACGCCATAGCTTTTTTTACTTTCTCCCAAACAACTAGAGATTCATCAAATATTGACTTATCCGACACTACTAATTCAAATGAAATGTATCAATTAGTAGATGGCACGTGGATAACCAAGAAACAGTTGGATTCTATCTTTCAGATAGCTTGGGATAATAGCTTTGGAAAAATGACTGAGTCAGAAAATGAGCTTCTGTTTGGAGGAACTAACATAACTTTAGAACCCCAACCGATTAAAAAAGAGGATGAAAATTAAAATAACTGAATTATGAAAGCGATTATATTAATGAGTTTTGTTGGATTATAACCAAAAGGTGGGGAGGAATATTTTTAATGAATAATTTTCCACTTTTTTCCTTGATGAAAAAAGTTGAGTAAAAAAATCAAGACTTTGGATTTTTCTTGGTACGGCGATCCATTTTCTAATTCAAATCTAATTCTACCCGAACCCTTTTCTACACCTTCTGAGTTTCTGTTTTATCAGTGATCCTCCGGATTCCTCTAAAACCACGAAACTCAGTTCAGCTTGAAAACCTAAAAATCCAAGGTCATTATTATTCTTTAATCGTTATTGTGAAATGTTCCTAAAATTTTGGTGCTTTCTTTTTCATTTGTCAAGAATTAAATGTTTATCCCCAACTTTTTGACTTGATCCCTTTTTTTTATTTTAGGGTCCTATAAATTTAACCCTAATAAAAAAACCCCTGATTTACAGGGGCTTAAGAGGTCTCAAGCAGATTCGAACTGCTGTAGACGGTTTTGCAGACCGGTGCCTAACCGCTCGGCCATGAGACCTTTTCTGAATTGCAAATTTACGAATTTTTCGGAAGAAATAAAGTGGTAGTTTAAATTATTCAAATAAATAGTTGCAATAATCCTGATTTTCACTAGTAAACAGCTGTCAATAAGTCAAATAATTTAGGTTGAACTGTTGAGTTAGACTTTTTATTCTTTACGTTTTTTGTCTCTTCTAGATCTTCTTCCTCCCTATATGCCGTTCTACTTTGCATAGTTACATTTCCCTTTGCAACTGCAGGCGAACTTGCTGTATATGTTGGTGTAGCTGAAAAATAGTTGGTTTGTGTTGAATAATTATCATTTGTTGTGGTTGAATAAGCAGTTGAATTCCCTGAGTTATGGCCCGAGTTAGTTGCTGCAGTGGTTTCATCATTTATAGATTTATTCTCTGATTGAGTATCGTTTTTTTGAGGTTCATTATTCCTGGGTACCACAGAATTTTTATTCATTTCTTTAGCTGCCTTTTTCTCGGCGGTTGGTTTGATTTTGGTTTCATCTGACTTCTTCTCAACGTTCGGCTTATTTTTTACTGGAGGTTCTTCAACCCCGGCTATTTGGGGCTTGATAACTGTATCCATAGAAACATATTGAAAAATTAGAAATACAATGACTACTAACGCAGCAATTTGAATAATGGGAGATAAATAAATGGGTTTATGTGGTGGAAAGAGTTTGACTAAAAGTCCTGGCTTGTTGTTTTTCTTTTCAAAAATCTCATCCAGACTTCCTTTTGTCATGTAATGTGTTTCATAGCTTTGATCAGCTTTGTACTTGTCTAATTGACTGAAAAATAGCTGCATATTTTCGTATTCCTCTCTAGAATCACACAAGCCGGCAAACTCACGCAATTCGACTTCTGTTAACTCAGAATACGCTTTGGTTTTAAGGAGATATTCTAATTTTTCGTTCATAGCCTATGTATTAACTGTGTTAAATTCTTTCAACTTATCCGCCAATTGTTTTGTGGCATAAAACAACCGAGATTTTACCGTTCCTTCATTTATATCTAATACTTCTGCAATCTCTTTTATCGACAATCCATCCATGTGTCGCAAGGCAAAAACCTCTTGATGTTCTGATTTCAATTCAACCATACTTTTTTCAAATTGAGAACCAAAATGACTCATCTGTACCTCGTTAAGCACATCCACTCCTTTATCCGAAATTGAATAAAATTGATCAATACCTGAGATGGTTCCTTTTCGAACTTCTTGCTTTTTATATTCGTTTTTACACATATTACAAGCCACTGAGTACAACCACGTTTTAAACGATCTATTTGAATCAAATGATTCTGGATTATGAATTATTTTCACAAAAAGGTCATGAACAAAATCCTCCGCTTTTCCTTCATTTTTCCAGAGCATTCTCATAAAATACCCTTTAAGCGCTTTAGCATATCGTGAATAGAGTTCATCAAAAGCACGCTTATCACCCCTAGATAGAGTCTGCATGAGTTTTTCATCTGAAAATGAACGATATGAAGGTTTAAATAGCTGCATGAAATTTTAGTCCTTCAATTTTTTAAGTTGATCAGAAACACTTGTTTTCTTCCCAATTTTTGTTATCCAATCATCAATCTCACGTTTTTTGTCTAGTTGATTTTTTTCCTGATAATACTGACTTAAGTTCAAAAGTAAAGGCAAGTAATTTTTAGAGAGACGTTTTCCCAATTCAGTTTCAGTAAACAACACCTTTTTACTTAATCTAGTTTCCCAAAGTGACTGATTAAAAACTTCTAAACTCATTTCATTACCTGGTGCAAATACAAGACCGCAAATTGCCAAAGCTTCGGTTTGATTCAGGAAATAATCCTTGGGTAGTGTCATTGCTAAGTTGATGTTTTTTGAAGGATTCTGAACAACAAAATCAGCTAAAAACTTGGTATCAATTTTACCGTCGTAGGCTATTTGGTATCCTTTTTTGACCAATAAATCACGGTAGTTTTTACTTTGACAAAAATCTAAATTGATAACCGTTACGTCTTGCCTTTCCTGATTAGAAAGCTGATGAAATAAAACGGAATAAGAATCGTCAAAGCTATGTGTAATAACTGTTGAATTTAGAGGCAAAGAATGTATAACGTCTGAACCATAATCAATGTGTTCGGTAGGTATTTGCTTGTTTTTGAATTGGTTATCAAGCGTTAATTTCATGAAAGTTGTATCAGCTGTAATTGTGTAATAAGCCAAAAGTTGTCTTTGAACTTCTAAATTCAATGCATTTAATTCATTTGCCTTTGCCAAGTGATAGTAATTATTTACTTCGTAATTCCCGGCTTTTACTTTCATGATATGATAATCAAAGGAGTTAGAATCAATTTTTTCAATTGTTTGAAGCATCTTGTTTAGTTCTTCTTGCTGTTCTAGGGTTGGATTTCGCTGATTTCCTTGCATTCGAATTTCATCATAAACTGATGAAAAATTTTGATTTAGAACTTCCATTGTTGAAGCGCTTGACTCGCTTTTCTCTAAAATTAACTTGTCTTTTGATGCCACGGAAGCGGTTTTCTGTTGTTTAGTTTTTACCTTTTTGAGCTCCTGGTTTTTTTCATATTCTATATACCCATCCTGGTCATCTGAATTGAATTGAATTGTGTCTTGGATTATGGGTTCAGCTGAATTTGAATTGATAATAGTATTCATTTCAAAGAGTACAGGAGCACTGTTAGAATTTGAATTATTTGTAGCATTTTCTACTTTGCCCTGAGTGAAGCAAAATTGAATGCTTCCAAAAAATATCAAGAGAAAAATTTTAAATCGCATAAATGAATTTTTGTCTGCTTACACCCGTAGCTGTAAAACGTTCATTAAAATTCGTAAAAAAAGTTGGGATTTTTTCTTTTAATTGTCCAATTCAGGAGCGAATAGAAATTTATTAGGAGAAACTAAGTTTATTTTAACAGCATACATAACAATTCCAGCTGTATTTTTTACGCCTAATTTACCCATGATATTTTTTCTGTGCGTGTTCACCGTGTGGCTACTCAGAAACAATTGATATGCAATTTGAGGATTCGTGTTTCCTTCCGCAATTAGTTTTATAATTTCATTTTCTCGTTCTGAAAGCACTACTGATTCACAGGTAAATGAATCAAAATCAATATCGTTTACATCAATATTTGCCCGTTGAATGGTTTCTAAAATTTGGCCACAAAAAAACTTATTTCCATTGAATGTTTCTTCCAAAGAATTAACGATTTCTGAAATTTCACAATCCTTTTTCACATAACTTGTTACCCCCGACCTTAATGCATCTACCAATGTTTGAGCGGATTGTTCGGGAGTTACAGCTACAAATTTGACGTTTTTATTGCTATTTAATATTTTAGGGATTACGGATATATCAAATCCAGCTGCTGAGTAATCAATCAAAACAACCGCTTCGCCAAAACTTTCAATGATTTCTTGCAATTCTTCATTATTTCTAGCTTCTCCAACAATTTTCCAACTTGAATTGGAGCTAATTATAGCTCGTAAACCCAATCGAATTAATTCATTACTATCAGCTAAAATAATGTGCATTTATTTAGAACGATTTTAAACAAGTCAAAAGTAACTAATTCAAATGAAGATGAATAATTTTTGAATGGATAATTTATTAACCATTTACTATGAAAACTTCATTGGAAAATTCTGAATACAAAAGATGATAATTTGGCAATAAATAATAATTATCTTTGACAACCAAATATTGTATATGTACGGAAAAATTAAGTCGCATTTATCTCAAGAATTAAGTGAAATAAAAGAAGCAGGTATTTTTAAACGTGAACGCATTATTACTACTCCGCAAGGGGCAAGTGTACATGTAAGTACAGGTCAAGATGTTGTAATAATGTGTGCAAACAATTATTTAGGATTGTCGTCCCATCCTGAGGTAATACAGGCAGCCAAAGATGTTCTGGATACGCACGGTTTTGGGATGTCATCCGTTCGTTTTATATGTGGAACACAAGACATTCATAAAACCCTTGAAGAAAAAATCGCTAAATTTTACGGAACAGAAGATACGATACTTTATGCGGCAGCATTTGATGCAAACGGAGGAGTTTTTGAACCACTCTTTGGC
>Ga0315905_10005777_pt1 | contig 12584 bp, 7 predicted proteins | sample LakEriMetagenome_5_FD_203522 | JGI IMG/M metagenome (GOLD analysis project Ga0315905, IMG submission 203522) | Freshwater fungal communities from buoy surface, Lake Erie, Ohio, United States - Buoy 4 MA121 | ecosystem: Environmental > Aquatic > Freshwater > Lake | place: USA: Lake Erie, Ohio... | reverse complement strand
TCCTCGAATTGGCCGCAAATGGCTCGTTCACCGGCAGCCTTACCGCCCGTCACGGTGCCGCTGCAACCCTCGACACACCGCAGCCGGCCCTCTGGACTCGCGGCCCTATCGAGCGTCAACGCGGCCGTCAGGTCTTCCCCATCCTCCACCCTGGTGACAAGACCATGCCACTCAGCGGCCGCCACTTCGATGCCTCCGCCAGTATCCTCGTCAACGGCACCCGGGTGGTCGGTTCGGTCCGCACCGGTCCCCCCGAGGCGGTCGATCTGACACTCGAAAGCCTGCCCGATCCTGGAATGCACCTCGTCCAGGTCCAGATGCCCGGGGGCATGCTCAGCAATGAGTTGATCTTCCATGTGGCCGCCGATGCCGATGCCGCCAAAACCCTCCGCCGCGACATCGACCGTCCTCACCTCGCCTCGGCTGATCGCATCTCCACAGCCATCGCCCTCACCGATATCGCCGAGCTCGATAAGCTGCTGAACCCGGTGAACTCGGTCTCAGGCGACTCGCGCGACACGCCCCTTCACCAGGCCGCTTTCCGGCGAGAACCGGCGATCGCCAGCTTGCTGCTCGACAAGGGCGCGTCCGTCAACGCCACCAACCGGGACGGCAACACCCCGCTACACATTGCCGCCTTCCTCTGCAATGAGGAGATCGTCCGCCTCCTGCTGCAAAGAGGCGCCAACCCGAGCCTGAAGAACAAGCGAGGCGAGACCGCCGTCGATGTCGTGCGCGGTGCCTGGGGACCCGAACTGTCGCAGGTCTACGAAAACCTTGACCGCGAACGGGAACTCGCCCTAGACATTCCCTCCCTCCCCCGCCGCCGCGCGGCCATGCTCGTCACGCTGGAGAAGTCCGGAAAATGAAGCTTCCTTGAATTATTTCTGCCCATTGCCTGCCTGAAACCCGCCTCCATCGGTATAGGTAGTATGAGTTCAGGCCCCCGCAAACTTCCGGTACTCTACCCCGGCAAGGACGCCGCATGACCCGCACCGTCGAACTCCCCGCCCTCACTTCCGAACGCCGCCACGACCTCGACGCCCTGCGCGCCTTCGCCATGCTGCTCGGCATCGCCCTTCACATCTCGCTGTCTCTGGGCGGAACCCCTTGGATGGTCATGGACAGCCGGCCCAGCCCCGCCTTCCACTGGCTCTATTCCGCCATCCACGGCTTTCGCATGCAGCTCTTCTTCATCGTCAGCGGCTACTTCACCGCCCTGCTCGTCTCACGCCGCGGCATACTCCCCATGCTGCAAAACCGTACCCTGCGCATCCTGGCCCCCTGCCTGCTGGGCTTGGCCACGCTGGTGCCGCTCAACAACTGGGTCATCGGCTGGGCCTCCGCCTGGAACGCCAGCCACCCCGGCGAACCGCTCCAGGCCGCCATTGTCCGGGGCGATACCACCCGGCTGGAGCGATTGCTCGAAAACGGGGCGGACATCGAGGCCCAAGATTCTCGCCTGAAAACCCGCCCGTTGGGCTGGGCCGTGCTGTGGGGCAATGAACCCGCCACCCGGTTGCTGCTCGACCGCGGCGCCAACCCGATGGGCACCACCGGCGATGGCTCCACCGCGCTCGGCACCGCCGCCTTTCTCGGCCGGCCCGATCTGCTCAAGCTGCTGGTGGCCAAGGGGGGCAACCCCCTCGATGCCAACGCTACCGGCATCACACCCATGATGACCACCTTCGCCGACCCTGCCCTCACCAAGGGAATCCTGCGTGCTGTCAAAGGTGCCGAACCCGACGAGGCCGAAATGGCTGCCATCGACAATGGCCGCGGTGAAGTCCGCACCTACCTCGGTGGCAAGATGGCCACTTCCGGCTTGGCATCTCTTTTCGGTGGCAAACCCAAGGAGAAGGATCCCGCCCCGGCCACCCCGCCTCCCATCGCCAAACCTGGCCCGCTCCCTGCCTGGCTCACCAGCTACACCCGCGCCCTCGCTTCCGACCGCTACCGCCTTTCCATCGGCGGCACAACCTGGCAACTGTTCGAAGATGCCACCTTCACCTATCTCTGGTTTCTGTGGATCCTCTGCTGGCTCGTGGTCCTCTTCTCCCTCATCCGCGCCTCCACCGGCTGGATCTTCCCCACCCTCGCCAGCTGGACTCCGCCACTCGGCCCGTCGCTGGCTGTCGCCATGGCGCTCACGCTGCTGCCCCAGTTCTGCATGGCCGTGCCGGTTTTCCCAGGCGCCCCGCCCGGCATCATCGGGCCCGACACCTCCATGGGCATCCTGCCCAAGCCGCATGTGCTTGCCTATTACGCGGTCTTTTTTCTCTTCGGCGTCGTCTATTTCCGCAACAACGACACCACCGCCCGCCTCGGTTCCCGCTGGAAACTCTGGCTGCCCCTGGCGTTGCTAATCCTGCTGCCAGCGGCCTTCCACACCCTCGACAACCGCCTGCTCAACACCCCCATCCAGGTCGCCTACACCTGGCTGGTGTCCCTCGGCATGATCGGCCTCTTCCACGCGGTGCTCAACCGCCCAAGCCCCGCCATCCGCTACCTGTCAGATTCCTCCTACTGGCTCTACCTCGCCCACCTGCCGCTGGTCATCGCGCTGCAGGCCTGGGTCTCCGACTGGCCCCTGCCCGCCTGGGTCAAGTTCCTGCTCATGCTCACCCTCTCCACAGCCCTGCTCCTTGCTACCTACCACCTCCTGGTCCGCGACAAACCCCTCGGCTGGCTGCTCAACGGCCGACAGGCACCCAAACCCAAATGACGCTCCGCGCGGGGAATCCCTCCAAGGTCCGCTTGAGCACCCCTTGGTTTCCCTGAAATCCTCTCGCCATCGGTAATCAATCAGTCACCAGAAACCATTAACAAAATAAAGGAAGGCCTTTCCCTATACAGCCTGGCTAGTTTTTGTTAGAAAGATATGGCATCTCCATGTCCTGATCCGGATTGAATCCGCCGCGCCTCCGGCGGCTGACCCGGGACCGGATCAAGCCCTTATCCGAGGTGTTCCTTGGGTTTCCGTTTCTCTTGCCTTGCTTTCGTGCTGGCGGCTTGGTCGGCCTCTGCATCCAGAGCCGATGTGCTGCTCTACGACTATGTGCAGACCAGCCTGATTGGGCCGGTGGTACCGAACGTAACCGCATACAACGCAGAAGCTTTCGCCTACAACCGCACCAAAATGGCGCAGCGTTTCATCACGCAGGCCAATGGTTATGTCATCACCCAGCTCAAGCTGAATATCTGGACCGGCTCACAAAATCCGGGCACCTACACGGTCGATCTCTATTCCGACAACTCCAACGCCGTCGGAACCAAGGTCGCCACAGCCGGCACACGCGACATCGCCACCATCTATGCCAACGCTGGAACACTCACCCAGGCAACCTTCACAGGCCTGAACATCAACCTGGCCACCAACACCTCCTATTGGGTGGTGGTGGAAAGCAACACGGGTGTGGACGGAAGCGACATGTACTGGGGCCACGGCGGCAGCACCATGGTGACCAACCCCACCAGCGCCGCCAGGTTCAACCCAGCCACCACGCCCCAGTGGTTCACCTATCCCAACGCCTCCAACCCCGGCGCCCTCGGTATGCAGGTCTACGCCTCCGTCCCCGAACCCGGCACCCTCCTCCTCGGCGGCCTCGCCTCCCTGCTGGGCGGTGGAGCCCTCTGGCGCACAAGGCGCCGCAACCAACTCCACAAAAACCAAATCCAATCCGCCTCACCTTCAGGCAATCGTTAAATCACCGCCTCTGCTTCCCAACCAGCGCCCAAGGGCATAAGCTTTCTCAACCACCGCATCTGGTGGATTTTCGCCTCCTCAAATCCCCGCCTGAACACCCTCCCAGCCAATCCTGTTAAGCTAAAAATCCTGCGACCTCAAACAGGTTGACCTACGCAACCGCTAACATCCCCTGGAAGTCCTGTGCCACGCCTCACCTACATTTTCATGGCCCTGCTGGCGATTGGAGCGCCCGGCCTCGCCCAGTCGGCCACCCCTACCCTCCACGATTTCTCCAAGGGCCTCGGCCCATGGAAACCCAACCCGTCCCTGTCACTCATCAGCACCTCACCGGACGGTGTCCGCCTCCTCGCCCAAGGGCCCGACCCGTTCCTCATCGGCCCACCCGCTGATTACCCCGCCGGCCAGCCCGTCACCGTCACCCTCCGCATGCGCGCCGCCGGCGACCCGGTGGCTCAACTCTATTTCGGCAAACAGTTCTCCGAGCCCGACTCCCGGCTCTTCGAGGTCTTCCCCGATGGCCTCTGGCACGAATACACGCTGCGCCTCCCGCCACTACCTAACGGGTCCCGCCTCCGCCTCGATCCCCCCTCCGGCCCCGAACCACTCCAGCTCGCCTGGATCCGCGTCGAGGCAGGCGTCACACCCCCGCCCGAAGCCTGGGCCACCCCCGACGAACTCCGCCGCAAGAAAATGGTCGCCGGCGGCCAGTTCACCACCGTCGGCGATGCCCAGGCCGTCACCTCCCGCTACCTCGCCCGCCACCCCGAATTCACCGCCACCTTCCCCTACGATGGCCTCATCATTCCCGCCCTCATCGACTCCAAATATGCCCGTGAGATGAACCTCCCCGCCCAGGACCATTTCCTCCACGGCGTTGTCTGGAACGCCACACGCACCCCCCCCGCCGCCATCGATGCCATCGCCGCCGACCTCAAATCCGTCCGCTGGCGCGGCCTCACCGACAACTTCCTCAACTACTCCATGATCGATGCCACCCGCGGCCGCTTCATGCCCGACTTCACCAACGACAACGACTGGGCCATCCTCGAGCACAACGCCCGCCAGGCCGCCCGCCTCTGCCGCCTCGCCGGCCTCAAGGGCTTCTGGCTCGACACCGAACAATACGGCAACTACCGCTGGCGCACCGAATCGGGCGTCCCCGAGTTCGACCCCAAACGCCCCACCAACCTCAAGTTCCCCCTGGGCAAGGACACACCCGAGGTGCTGCGACAACGCGGCGCCCAATGGATCCGCGCCGTCCAGGACGAACTGCCCGGCGTCCGCATCCTCATCACCTTCGCCTGGTCGCCCGATGCCAACGAATACGGCCCCATCCAGGGAGCCAACGGCTTCCTCAACGGCATCCTCGACGGCATCCAGAAGCCCGGCCAACTCATCCACGGCTACGAGAACACCTTCTACTTCGGCCAGGGCCCCGGCACCAAGCACACCCGCGAGGGCTTTCCCGGCGGCCGCGAAAAATTCGTCGATACCCGCGCCAAGATCCGCCAATGGCGCGGCTTCAGCTCCAATCCATCCAAGTACGACTCCTTCCTCCGCACCGGCATGGCCGCCTGGATCGAGGACGATCCCTGGGCCCTGTGGGATGGCTGGCCCTCCGGCGGCCCCGAATCCTTCTGGTCCAACCTGCCCCTCGCACTCGCCCACAGCGATGAGTATGTCTGGGTCTGGTCCGAGCACACCCGCTACCGCCAGTCACCCCCAGGCCCGGTCAACCCGTTCCTCGCCGCGCTGCGCAACCGCACCTTCAACACCGGGCAGGAGCAAGTTCCCTCCCTCAGCGAAGACTTCCAAACTGATCCGCTGCAAAACGGCTGGCACTTCGATTTCGACATGCTCGCTATCGCCGGCGCCAAAAAACCCGGGCACCAGGTCCCGCTCATGAGCACCGACAACCTGCCCTACCGTTGGGATCCGTCGGCCAAGGCTCTCGCGGTGCAAAGCCAACCCCCCATCCGCCAGCGCCGCCGCTTCGCCAGGCCCATCACAAGCCCTGCCACCGCCAAACCGTGGAACGCCTCCATCCACTTCCAGGTGCAGCAGTTCGGCTCCAACCCCGACAATCCCCTGCTGCTCGGCCTCTTCACGGCCGACCAACCAGCCGGCCGCGATTCCCTCACCCTGCGCCTCAATGGACCCGATACCACCACCCTGGTCCTCGACCGGGCCGGCCAAACCCGTCAGGTGCCCGTTCAACTCCCCGGCGGGCTCCGCCCCGGGCAGCCCTATGCCCTCGCCTTCCAACTGCAACCTGCCGGCCAATCATCCCCTGCCACGCTCACGCTCTCGCTGTCCGAGTCAACCGGCACCACCGGCAAACCCCTCTTCCAAACCAGCCTGGCGCTCCCGGGCTCCAATTCCCTGCCCGCGTTCGATGAAATCGCCGTCGCGCTCTGGGAATCCCCTTCGGTCCCAACCGCCCCGGCCACACCAGCCACCGAAAAACCATCCAGGCTCCTCGTCCAACGGGTCCAATTGAAACCAGCCCCTTAATCCGGGCCCCGCTCCGTGGTAGGCTCCGGTGGCACCCGCTTCCACCGGAGTCCCGCCATGTCACCCTGCCTCGCCCTCCTGTTGGCCCCGCTGCTTGCCTGCGCGCCCCTGTCCGCCCAGGAAACCCGCCGTCCCAACATCATCGTCATCGTCGGCGACGACATGGGCTACGCCGATGTCGGCTTCCACGGCTGCGCCGATATCCCCACTCCGCATCTCGATGCCCTGGCCAAATCCGGCACCCGCTGCACTAGCGGCTATGTCAGCGGCCCCTACTGCTCCCCCACGCGCGCCGGACTGCTCACCGGCAAATACCAAACCCGCTTCGGCCACGAGTTCAATCCTGGCAACGGCCCCAAACAGGGCCTGCCCCTCACCGAAAAAACCCTGGCCAACCATCTGAAGGCCGCCGGCTACCGCACCGCCCTCATCGGCAAATGGCACCTCGGCTCCTCCGCGGATCACCATCCCCAAAAGCGGGGCTTCGACGAGTTCTACGGCTTCCTCGGCGGCGCCCATGATTACTTCCAGCCCAAAGGGGTTTTCCGGGGAACAGACCCCGCCGGCAAGCGGGACGAAAACCCCTACCTCACCGACAGCCTCGCCCGAGAATCCATCGAGTTCATAACCCGCAACAAAAACAATCCCTTCTTCCTTTACCTCGCCTTCAACGCCGTCCACACACCCCTGCAGGCCGATGAGGCCCGCCTGAAAAAATACGCCGCTATTGCCGATCCCAAACGCCGCACCTACGCCGCCATGATGAGCGCCATGGACGATGCCATCGGCACCGTCACCTCCCGCCTCAAGGACTCCGGCCTCGACAAGAACACCCTCGTCTTCTTCTTCAGCGACAACGGCGGCCCCACCATGCCGGGCACCACCCTCAACGGCTCCATCAACAAACCCCTGCGCGGCTCCAAGCGCACCACGCTCGAGGGCGGCGTCCGCGTCCCGTTCCTCGCCGCCTGGCCCGGCGTCATCCCCGCCGCCGCCGTCTACGATCCACCCGTCATCCAGCTCGATATCCTCCCCACTGCCCTCGCCGCCGCAGGCGTCGCCCTACCGCCCGACTCCAAACTCGATGGCGTCAACCTGCTCCCCCACCTGCAGGGCAAACAGACCAACGAGCCCCACCCCGTACTCCACTGGCGCTTCGGCAAGCAGATGGCCATCCGCCAGGGCGACTGGAAACTCGTCCGCCACGACCTCGCCGCCGAAGGCGGCAAGGGAGTTTCCCCAACCCGCCTCTACCACCTCAAGAACGACCCCGGCGAATCCACCGATCTATCCGAAAAACACCCCGAAAAGGTGCAGGAACTTCAAACGGCTTGGGATAACTGGAACCAGGTCAACGCCAAACCTCTTTGGGGCGGAGTCAGCGAATAAAAAAACCGGCCAGGCAAAAACCGGCCGGTAAGGATGTTTAACCTTCCAGCTTTGACTGGATCAGGCCCAAAGCGCTACCTTTTCGCCTTCCTCACCTCAATTTCGAAGTTGGCCTCACGGGTGCCTCCGGTTGGCACCACGAAATCCTTCTCAGACTTTTCATTCCATTCGGGCGGAATCGTCTCAAACACCCTCTTGAACGCCTTGGGATCAGATTCCCGGGTGTCATCGGCGGGTGGCGGTTCCGAGCCGATTTTCGTGAAGATCTGAACACGGTGCTTTCCCACGACGGCTCCCGGCGAGGTACCGTCATACACCAGATCAAATTTGCCCTCGGCGTCGGTCACCGCGGAGGATCCCCGCCCGGGATTCTCGTTCCCCTTGCCGCCCAGCGGCTGGAAAGTGACCACCAAATCCTTGAATGGTTTTCCATCCACGGTCACCTTGCCGCTGACTGGGACCACCTTCGGTCCGCCACACCCGGCCAACAGGATAATGCCGACATAGGCCGCCCAATGGATTTTCAAAATGGACATTCGTTGACCTCCAGGTCAGTCGATGTTGGTCACCTCACCTCCGGAGATGGTCGCCATCCCGGACAGCATGATGATGTTCACGGCATTGTTGACAAAACGGACAGACCCGTCCGCCATGGAGAAATTGCTGCCGTTGGCATGATTGCTGCCAAAAGCCCTCTTGCATGGATTGTCCCCACCCTGACCGGGAGCCCTGGCGCACTTGGCGTAATCATTGGTGAGAATCCGGCTTTCAGGTGTTACTGATGACTGGTTGTAGCTGGCGTAGGTGTAAGACCAGAAGGTCGCGCGGTTCGTCGTGTTGATGAAGGTGCATTCGCCCACGGCCAGGGTGTTGGATGTGCCGTCGGTCACGCTCGAGATCGTTTCCGGCCCACCCATTTGGGCGACCGTGGCACCGAACTGCCCCAGACCGTTTTGTTGCGCGATTCCGTTGTAAGGCGCGGCCGTGCCGTGCAGCAGCCCGCGCCAGGCGGGATCCATACGGTAGGCCGGCGGCCAGAATTGGCTTTCGAAAGTATCCCAGAAAGCTCGTCCAATCGCGCCTGAGCGGCCGGATACCCCGCGATAACTACCGTGCATGTAATCGTAGGTTCTTTGTCCGCTGGCAGGCCGCTCCAGTTTACCGGCTAGGCTGTCACTGGCGCATTCGTAGGTTTTCACCCGCGACTGGTTCACCACCCGGTTGTTCGCATGCTCGTTGAAGACTTTCTGATCATAGAGCTTGTAAAGGCCATCCTGCTCGATGAAGGCCAGCAGCTCAATGGCCCAGTTGGTGTAGCAAGGCGTGCCATTGGCTCCCGTCTGCATGCCGCCCGGGGGAAATGTGCCCTTGGAATCGTGATGGTTGTGTAACGCCAAGCCGATCTGTTTCAGGTTGTTGGAGCAACTCATGCGGTTGGCTGCGTCGCGCACCTTCTGCACTGCTGGCACCAGCAGCCCCACCAGCACGGCGATGATCGCGATCACCACCAGCAACTCAATCAGCGTGAATCCATGCCGTGTGACGGCCCCTTTGGAAGTGCGAGAGGTCACCATGTTAGAAAGCCCTCTTGAGAAATGAAGGAGAAGTGAAGGCTTAATGAATTTAATCTAATTTTTTCTTGAATAAAACAATAAATACCAATTTCTAAAGACAAATTTATCCGATTAACCGTTCTTTTTCCGTTTCTGGCGCCAGAATTTCATTAACTTTAAGGCATGGCACCCGGGTTTCTACCATCGCTTATTCTTTTCCTCAAAGCTCAAAGTTTCCCCAAAGGAACCCAATCCATGTCGCAAGCCCTACCGGTTGGCCTTTGCATGGCCTTGCTGGTCAACGGCCAGCCGTTGAAACCAATGAAACCAGCCCCCGTCTCCTCCTGGGCCCGCGTCGACCAACCGCTCACCATCCCGGCATCCCAAGCCCCCGCCCTCGGAACCGGCGATTTCACCCTGACGATGTGGCTCAAGGCCGATGACACCGGCGATCTCCCCACCGGCGACCTGCTCTCCCGCTACGATCCCGCCACCCGCCGCGGCTTCCACCTCACGCTGAAGACCAGCAGCGGCGTCACCTCCAGCCAGGCCAACCGCCGCAACCTGCAGTTCGGCATCGACAACAACCACGCTTCCCCCTGGACCGACTGCGGGCGCCCCGGCAACGCCCTCCTTGCCTTCGCCCTCGCCACCTTTGAGGGCTCCCTCTATGCCGGCACCTGCGAGCCCGGCCCGGGCCAATCCGGCCGCGTCTACCGCCACACCGGCGGCACCAACTGGGTGGACTGCGGCGCCCCCGACAGCTCCAACGCCGTCACCGCCCTGGCCGAGCACCAGGGCAAGCTCTACGCCGGAACGGGAAAATACCGCCTCGCCGGCTCCAGCCTGCCCGAGTCACCCAACCAAACCCCCGGCGGCAAGATTTTCCGCCACGAGGGCGGCACCACCTGGACCGACTGCGGCAAACTGCCTGGCACCGAGGCCGTCGGCGGATTGGTCACCTATCAGGGTCGCCTGCACGCCACCTCCCTCTACCGCCCCGCCGGTTTTTTCCGCCTCGAGCAGAATGGCACGTGGACAAGCCTCCCGGTTCCGCAAGGCACCGACGCCGCCGGCAAACCCGAACCCAAACGCCCCGTCGCCATCGCCGTCCACGATGGGCTGCTGTTCGCCGGCAGCTACGATGGCGGCCATGTCCACCGCTGGGATGGCTCCGCCTGGACCGACCTCGGTCGCCTCGGCGACAACACCCAGACCTACTCCTTCGCCCGCCACCAGGGCCACCTCCATGTCGGCACCTGGCCCAGCGGCCGCGTCTACCGGCTCGATAGCGATGCCACCGCCAAAGCCACCTGGACCGACATCGGCCGCCTCGGCGAAGAGCTCGAAGTGATGGGCATGCTCGTCCACAACGGCCGCCTCATCGCCGGCACGCTGCCCCTGGCCGAGGTTTATTCGCACGAGGGCGGCACCAACTGGAAAAAACTCGCCCGCCTCGACCACACCCCCGATGTCAAATACCGCCGCGCCTGGACCATGGCCGAACACGCGGGCCAGGTCTACTGCTCCACGCTCCCCTCAGGAAAAATCTGGTCCTGGTCCGCCGGCCGCCAGTTATCGTTGGACCAAGCTTTCCCCGCCGGCTGGCACCATGTCGCCGCCGTCCGAACGCGCGATGCCCTCCGCCTCTTTGTTGATGGCAAACCCGTGGCCGAAACCAAAGACCCCGCCATCGCCACCTGGAATCTCGACACCTCCACCCCACTCCGCCTCGCCACCGGCGAAAACGGACCGCTCCATGGAAACATGCGCGATGTGCAAATCCATACCCGGGAACTGTCCGCACCAGAATTGGTCAAGCTATCAGCCATCCCCCCTGGCGATTGATGCTTCCACCATCCGCACCACCGCCGGCTTCGTCACCTTCCCCATCGCGTTACGCGGCAGCGCCTCCACCAGATGCAAACGCCGCGGAATCTTGTAGGCCGAAAGCCGGTCACGGCACCACTCCCGCAGTCCCTCCAGATCCAGCATGGCCCCGCCTTGCGTGACCACCACCGCCGTCACCGCCTCGCCCCAGGTGTCATCCGGCAGGCCCACCACGGCTACCTCGCTCACCCCCGGATGGTCCAGCAGCGCCGCCTCGATCTCCAGGGCCCCCAGCTTGTAGCCCCCGCTCTTGATGATGTCCACCGACCGCCGGCCCAAAATCCGGTAATATCCATCCTCAATAACCGCCATATCCCCCGTTCGGAACCACTCCCCGTCGAACGAGGCCGCGGTCGCCTCGGGCTGCCGCCAATATTCCCGGAACACGGTCGGGCCACGCACCTGGATCTCCCCCGGCTCGCCCGGGCCGGCCACCACAGCCCCCTCCTCGGAAACCAGACGCGCCCCCACGCCCGGAAGCGGCATCCCCACCGCGCCCGCCCTGCGTTCACCATGCAGCGGGTTGGCCAGTGCCATGCCGATCTCCGTCATGCCGTATCGCTCCAGGAGCGACTGCCCCGTCAGCTCCCGCCACCTCGTGAACACCCCCGCGGGCAATGCCGCCGAGCCCGACACCATCAGTCGAAGGCCCCGAATACCCTCCAGCCACGCCGCCCGGCACGGATCCTCTCCCTCCAGCATCTCCAAAAGCTTCACATAGATCGTGGGCACCGCCATGAACAGCGTGTACGCCCCCTCCGCAACCCGGCCCAGCACCACGCCTGCCTCGAATTTCCCGAATACCTCCACCAGCCCCCCGCTCCAAAGCGCGCACCCCAGCACATTCACGATGCCGTGGATATGGTGCAGCGGCAAAAATAGCGGGATCCGGTCTTCCTCCGACCATTCCCACGCCTCCACCAGGCTTGCCATCTGCGCCCCGATGGTGTCGTGGGTCGTCACCACACCCTTCGGCTTGCTGGTCGTCCCGCTGGTGTGCAACATCATCGCCCGCCGCGAGGGCGCCACCTCGGGCAGGGTGATCCCATCGGCGATTGTCACATCCGGTGCTTCCGCCGCCAAAACCGGAATCCCCAATCGTCCGCACAGTCGCTCAATCGCTTGCCGATGGTCATCCGTGCCCAGCACCGCCTTCACGCCCGCATCGGTCAGCGCGTGCTCCCACTCCGCTTCGGTGGCCGAAAGCCCCAGCGGCAAAAACATCCCACCCGCCCGCCACACGCCCCACTGGCTGGCCACATAACCGGCCCCTGGTGTGGCCAGCACCGCAACGGGTGCCTCCGCCAGGTCCTTGCTTCCCAAAGCCGCCAACAAACCGGTCGCTACCCGGCCCGAATGCTCCAACAACTCCGGATAGGTGCGGGGGGGGGGGGGGGGGGGCGGGGGCCGCGCCCCCCCCGCGGCCCGCCCCCGCCCCCCCCCCGCCGCGGGCGCGCCGGGGCCGCTCCCCGCCCTCTTCGGGGGGGGCGCGGGGCGGGGGGGGGGGGGGGGCCCCCCCCCCGCCCCCG
>Ga0315905_10005776_pt1 | contig 12584 bp, 11 predicted proteins | sample LakEriMetagenome_5_FD_203522 | JGI IMG/M metagenome (GOLD analysis project Ga0315905, IMG submission 203522) | Freshwater fungal communities from buoy surface, Lake Erie, Ohio, United States - Buoy 4 MA121 | ecosystem: Environmental > Aquatic > Freshwater > Lake | place: USA: Lake Erie, Ohio... | reverse complement strand
TCATGGTATTGATCCAGTGCCTGCTTCGTGCGGCCCTGTAAAATGCAGGCTGCTTTTCGGGGGCCAAACAAGGCCGCGGATGCATTTGTCCAAGATTGCAGATCAAATTGGAATGATTTTTCTAGGGCGCGTGTGCGGAGCGATGAAAATTCATGGCTGAAAAGGTTCAAGCGATATTTTCGACTTGCTGATGTTACGCCCATGAACATGGCAAGTAGCACAATCACATGCGATATGACGGTTGATAGCTCCGAAATGGCTGTAATCTGGGGGGCTCGGTTTCCTGAAATCTGCACCATGAAGTCACGAAGAAGGAACAGGCTCGCACCAGCAGCGACCGCAGCCAATATATTCTTGCCCTTCATGCCGATGGTAGTCGCGATCACGCCAACGCAGACAGCAAGTCCAATTATTGCCTCGACTGCGCCATGAAGTAAGATGACGGAAAGTAGGATCATAATCATGTCGCCAACGACCAGTGGGCGCAACACGCCGGTCCGCAACAGCTGACCGCCAACGGTCATGAGGGTCGCTGCAGCAGTCCAGCTAAGCAAGCTATAATAATGATATTGGAGCGGCGTGCTAAATGCCAAATTGGATGGATATGCAGAAAAACCCAGAAATATGATAAAACATAACAAGATTCTCGCGACTGGCCACGGACATAAAATGAAGACGGTATTTAAACGGAAGAGCATTTTTCTAGTTATTTACATCTACAGGATTCGAAAAATGCGAATACCATAAATATATAAAAAATAGCATTATTTGATTTTTATATATTTATTGGTTAAAATTTTATTAATATTCTAACTAAAGTAATATATCTTTGTGCATAGTTAAATTACTACGAACCATACCCGCTTGTTCGAATTTCCCATTGGGTGGGCACGACATCAACTCGCACTGTCGAGCCCGCGGTCTGCGCGAAGTGAATTAGAGAAATCACGTCCCAATATTACGCATGGGCAAGGTTGCAAAAACGTCACGCGGCGCTTAGCGATGGCGCATGGACACTCTGCCACATTATGAAGAACAATATTTGTCGTTGATGCGCCGTATCTGGAACGAGGGAACCGTCCAGCGTGACCGGACGGGGGTAGGGACCAAGGCATTGTTCGGCGCACATATGCGTTTTTCGCTTGCCGATGGTGCGGTTCCGTTGCTGACGACAAAGCGGGTATACTGGAAGACGGCAGCGCGCGAGATGCTGTGGTTCCTTACGGGCAACACGAATATACGGCCATTAGTGGAACAAAAGGTCAAAATATGGACCGATTGGCCGTTGGACCGGTACCGTCGTGAAACGGGCGCAGAAATCGCCCAAGAGGATTTTGAACAGCGCATAATAGACGACGCCTCTTTTGCAGAAAAATGGGGCGACCTTGGCCCTGTATATGGGGCGCAATGGGTAAATTGGCCGCGTTACGAAGCCGCAGAGGGTGGCCTATTCCGGCGTGCGGAAAAGGGGATAGATCAGGTCAGTTTGCTTGTTGAAAGCCTGAAGAACAACCCAGGATCACGACGGCATATCATCGAAGGCTGGAATGTCTCGGAATTGGACCAGATGGCATTGCCGCCCTGCCATAAAACTTATCAATTTCATGTTACCGATGGAGTTTTGAGCTGCATCTTATTTCAGCGATCCTGTGATTTGGGTCTCGGCTTTGCCTTTAATGCATTTTCTGCTGCATTGCTGACACGGATGCTCGCCGCGGTCTGTGGATATCAAGCGGGTGAACTCATTTGGCAGGGTGGCGATGTGCATTTATATCTCAATCATGCGCCTTTGGTGGAAGAGCAATTGTCGCGCACGCCATCTGGCGCTCCCAAGCTTAAACTGTTGCGGACTCCGGATAGCATTTTTGATTTCCGTATCGAAGATTTCGATATCTTAGATTATCATCCACAAGCGCATATTTCCGCGCCTGTTGCGGTGTAAGCGCCATTTAGGTCAGCTATATTGACCTAAAACCATGTTTGAAATATTATAACAAGCATGGATAATAAACTGCCTGAGTCGTTCGGGTGGTTTTGGGTGGAGGCGGACATGGCGAAATCGAAGAAAGATAATCTCGCACCGCTGCATCTGCACATTCCCGAACCCAAATTTCGTCCCGGCGATGTCGCGGACTTTAGCGATATCATTATACCGGCTGTGGATGCCCATCCGCGCCCAGATGAGCATGTTTTGCCGGCCGATATTCATCCATTGGCCTATGGTCTTATCCGCGTGCTGGACGAAAATCATCAGGCAACGGGGAGTTGGAACCCGGGACTTGATGTCGCTACTCTACAGGTCATGCTCCGAAAGATGCTGCTTTTGCGTGCTTTTGATGATCGTATGTTTCGGGCACAGCGACAGGGCAAAACAAGCTTTTACATGAAGTCCTTTGGCGAGGAAGCAACATCGGTTGCAGCGACAATAGCATTGGATTTCAATGACATGTGTTTCCCGAGCTATCGCCAGCAAGGCATATTGATTACGCGCGATTATCCACTGGTTGATATGATGAACCAGATTTACTCGAACCGCGGAGACCGGCTGAAGGGCCGCCAACTGCCGATCATGTACTCGGCCAAGGACTATGGATTTTTCAGCCTATCGGGCAATTTGACGACGCAATTTCCGCAAGCCGTGGGGTGGGCAATGGCCTCTGCTTCACGCGGAGACACCCGTATTTCTGCGGTTTGGTGCGGTGACGGGTCGACGGCGGAGGGCGACTTCCACAATGCCCTGACTTTTGCCGCCGTCTATAATGCCCCCGTTATTTTCCAGGTTGTGAACAATCAATGGGCGATTTCCTCCTTCTCCGGTTTTGCGGGAAGCGAACGAACGACATTCGCCGCGCGCGCCATTGGTTACGGCATCGCAGGCTTGCGGGTTGACGGCAATGACGCGCTCGCCGTCTATGCCGCGATGCAATGGGCCGCGAACCGTGCACGTAATAATGGCGGGCCCACGTTAATCGAATATTTTACCTATCGCGGGGAAGGGCATTCTACCTCAGATGACCCCGGAGCCTATCGGGCGGCTGAGGAATATGCATCGTGGCCCTTGGGCGACCCTGTGACGCGGTTGAAGGACCACCTTATTGCCGTAGGTGCGTGGAGCGATGCTGCGCATGATGCCCTCATCATTGAGCTTTCCGAATATGTGAAGACTATTCAGAAAGAAGCCGAACAAAATGGTATTCTTGGGCATGGCTTGCACCATCCATTTGAGACCATGTTTGAAGATGTGTTCGAAGAAATGCCCTGGCATTTGAAAGAGCAATGCGCGCAAATGCTTGAGGAGCAGCAGGACAAATTCGGTGCCAATTGGGAGGCGCTTTGATGTCAGGCCCTGCCATGAAAACAATGAATATGATTGATGCGATTAATAGCGCGCTCGATATCATGCTAGCCAAAGACCCGGATGTAGTCATCATGGGCGAGGATGTTGGCTATTTTGGCGGCGTATTCCGCGCGACGGCGGGTTTGCAAGCCAAGCATGGCAAGACGCGCGTATTCGATACTCCGATCAGCGAATGCGGCATTATCGGCGTTGGCGTTGGCATGGCGGCTTATGGTTTGCGGCCCGTGCCTGAAATCCAGTTTGCAGATTATATCTATCCCGGCCTTGACCAATTGGTGAGCGAAGCAGCGCGCTTGCGCTACCGTTCTGCCAATGATTTCATCTGCCCCATGACGGTGCGTTCGCCTTTTGGTGGCGGCATCTTCGGCGGGCAAACACACAGCCAAAGTCCGGAGAGCCTCTTCACCCATGTCTGTGGTATTAAGACCGTAATTCCGGCCACGCCATATGATGCCAAGGGACTATTGATCGCGGCGATTGAGGACAATGACCCCGTTGTCTTTTTTGAACCCAAGCGCATCTATAATGGCCCTTTCAGCGGCTATTATGACCGCCCCGTGGAGCCATGGTCAAAGCATGAAGGCAGTGCTGTTCCCGATGAATATTATCGCATTGAACTTGGCAAGGCTGCGGTTGTGCGGGAAGGCGAGGCGGTTACCGTTTTAACCTATGGCACTATGGTACATGTCGTGAAGGCGGTTGTCGCCGAACATGGTATCGATGCGGAGATCATTGACCTACGGACATTGCTGCCGCTCGACATTGAAACCATCGAAGCGTCAGTGAAGAAAACAGGTCGCTGCATGGTGGTGCATGAAGCCACGCGAACCAGTGGTTTTGGCGCGGAGTTGGCAGCGCAAGTGCAAGAGCGTTGCTTCTATCATCTTGAAGCGCCAGTTGAGCGCGTCACTGGCTTTGACACGCCATATCCGCACAGCCTTGAATGGGCTTATTTCCCAGGACCCGTGCGCCTTGCGCGCGCCTTTGACAAGATCATGAAGGACTGACGCGATGCCGAAATTTACATTCAATCTGCCTGATATTGGTGAAGGTATTGCCGAAGCCGAAATCGTCGCTTGGCATGTGCAAGTGGGTGACAAAGTCACCGAAGACCAGCCCTTGGCGGATATGATGACCGACAAGGCAACGGTCGAAATGGAGAGTCCTGTTTCCGGCGTTGTCACCAAGATCGCTGGCGACGCTGGAGATGTGATTGCTATAGGCGCGATGCTCGTGGAAATTGAACTCGATGGCGCGGTCGGAAATCCGGCTCTGAGCAAGACAAAAGAGGCAGAACCAAAATCGGCTGTGGTCCAGGACGAAGATCCGCTTATGCCAGAGCCTGTCGCCATGAAAGAAGCCATCACGTCACCTGTGGCGCCAGCAGCAGAACCGGTTGTTGCGAGCACCTCAGAGAAAATTACGGCGTCGCCAGCGGTGCGGCAACGCGCCAAAGACCTTGGGGTCGATTTGGTGGACGTCAAGGCCGCCGGCGGGCACATTCGCCATGCTGATCTCGATGCGTTTTTAGCCTATGGATCAAAATTGGGCTATCGCCCCGCGCAAATGAAAGCGCTCCGCGCAGATGAGGCCGTAAAGGTTATAGGCATGCGCCGACGGATTGCTGACAATATGGCGGCATCGAAACGGCACATCCCGCATTTCACTTATGTCGAAGAAATCGATGTCACCGCCGTCGAAGCGATGCGCGCAGACCTAAATGCCAATCGAGGGGCGAAGCCTAAGCTTACGTTATTGCCGATGCTGATTGTCGCGATTTGTAAGACTATTCCGCAATTTCCTATGATGAACGCGCGTTTCGATGATGAAGCAGGCGTCGTCACGCGCCATGGCGCCGTGCATTTGGGCATGGCAACGCAGACTGATGCTGGCTTGATGGTGCCGGTCATCCGTGACGCGCAAGACCTGAATATTTGGCAATTGGCGACCGAAATTACGCGGTTGGCCGATGCGGCGCGCAGCGGTTCTGTCAAAAGCGAGGAGCTTTCGGGTTCAACCTTGACGATCACGTCGCTTGGCCCGCTCGGCGGGATTGCGACAACGCCGGTGATCAATCGCCCAGAGGTGGCGATTATCGGCCCGAATAAGATTGTCGAACGTCCTATGTTTGTTGGCGACACTATCGAAGCCCGAAAGTTGATGAACCTGTCGATCAGTTGCGACCACCGTGTCGTCGACGGTTGGGACGCCGCGAGCTATGTTCAGGCGCTCAAAAAACTAATCGAGACACCTGTCCTGTTGTTCGCCGATTAATTTCTAACGCGGCAGGGGCATCCCGCCCAACGCCCCGTGGAAATAAACCACAACATCAAAGGATGCAGGAGGCCGGGCACGGAGTGGAGCGATCTTGGCGCAGTTAAATTCAACAAAAATAATTTATGAACAGATATTTAAATGCATGCGCCCTCGCAACATGACAGCATTCCCAATGATCTGACTTGAAGGTGGTTCAATGTGATATCACCGAATATGTCCTTTTATGACAATTGGCGTTGACAGAATCTTGCGTCGCTTATAGTGCGCCCCCACCGCAAGTTAGCGGGTGTAGCTCAGTTGGTTAGAGCGCCGGCCTGTCACGCCGGAGGTCGCGGGTTCGAGCCCCGTCACTCGCGCCACTTCCTTCAAGTTTTTAAGCTTGAGGTGGCACGCGGAAAGATCCCGTCTCCATCCAAATCATCAATGGGCGCATAGGTGCTATCCAGATGACACCTGCGACTAGATAGATGATGCTCTGAATGGCGATGTTCAGCGTACCGATAAAATCGGATGCACTGACAATTATTCCCGACCAGACCAATATAATCAGTAATATCGCCAACATTCCGGCAGGTTTCCGCCAAGTCGGTTGTTTAAGTGGTGTTGTCATAAGGTCATCCATGATTTTTCAGTGAGTATAGCGTCAAGTGGCATGTCCCAAATGTCCGACGCAACGGCAGGGGCATGTTGCACGGACCATGCAAGGCCAATGGCAACGGCTTGGTCTAGTAGGCTTAAAGCGCGGTCATAATGTCCGGCTCCCTGTCCAAGCCGCATCAAACGGTCATCAAAGGCCACCAAGGGCGCTAGAACGATGTCTGGCGTGCATAAGGGGGCATTCTCGGCAGGCTGCTGCAACCCAAAGGGGCCGGGAACTAAAATATCGCCAGGCGCCCAACGCAGGAAGCGCATCGGTGCGGTCTTGCTCGTGACATGGGGCAGGGCAATGTCGCAGCCCATTTTATGCGCCTGTTCCAATAAAGCTGCAGGATCTACCTCAGATCCAATGGCAATGTATCCGGCTACGATTTTTCCAGGCAAAAGATATTGCGCGAGCGGGCTTGGAATTTTGGAGAAAGCCAGCGCGCGATCCTGCGGCGACAGAGCGTCGACAAATTGTTCACGCTTTTGGCGGAATTCCGATCGCTGCGACTGCTTGTTAAAATTTGAATGCACATCTTTTCCCGAAAAATGTTGGCGGAACCATCATGGGTCGTTTCCCGGAATATCCTCTGACGCCAGCACGTCAGGTGGGCACCGTGTGATCTGGACCTTAAGGTTTCCCAAACGGCCCAGGCAGGGACAGCTCCCTTAGATAGATAATCGCCTCAGGGATGTTCTCATCAGTTCGTGCCGGACAGTTCCGCCATTAATCAATATAAGCCACTTAGGTTAATTCTCAAGCCTTAGCGCCAGATTTTCCAACCGGCTCGCCAGCGCCTCTAATCTATCGGCGGATTGCAGCATTGCGGCCGAGGGTTCGGTCTTATCGGCGGTCACTGTGCCGCCTGAGTCATGCAGCTTATCCGCAAGCAGTAAGGCCGAAAACAACAATATACGCGTTTCCGTCAGGCCTCGCGCACCGCCAGCGACTTGTTTCGCGGTGGCGTCCACCATTGCACCGAGTTCTAACAAGCGCTGCTCTTCTCCGGCATTACACGCGACAAAATAGTCGCGACCGGCGATAGATAACTTTACATCAGGCATCAGCGTCCACCCGTCAAAAACTTTTCCAAATCTTGTAAAGCGATACGCGTTTCGGACTTTAGCTTTTCATGTCGTTCGGCAAGGTCATTATCACCCTTTGGTACCGGCGAGGTTGCCGATTTTTCTATACGGGCCAAAGCGCTTTCGATACGGCTGATTGCCACAATAAATCGTTGGTCTACCATGGGTTAAAATCCTTTGCTTAGAAATCTTAGCAGAGACAATGCCCAATGCAAATGTGCGATCGTTATTCTATGCACAAATTCATGGGGAAAAGCGCCCTCGCTCCCTTGACGCTTTGCGCTTGCATCCGCAAGGGTTCCAGCCAACGATTCGGCGGCAATGCACAAAAATAGATGTGCTCCGTCACCCGCTCCCGCGTGGGAGTGAAATATGGGGAAAAGGACATGACCGTTAGTAATCAGCAAATGGCCAATGCAATTCGGGCACTGGCTATGGATGCTGTGCAGGCTGCAAATAGTGGTCATCCTGGAATGCCCATGGGCATGGCCGATGTAGCCACTGTTCTCTATTCCAAATTTTTAAAATTCGACCCGCTGGCGCCTGACTGGGCGGACCGCGACCGTTTTGTTTTGTCCGCTGGCCATGGTTCGATGTTTGCTTATGCAACCTTATATCTGACTGGCTATGCAAGCCCGACCATCGACGATATCCGCAATTTCCGCCAATTGGGCAGTCCATGTGCCGGGCATCCTGAAAATTTCCTGATCGACGGTGTTGAATGCACCACGGGTCCATTGGGGCAGGGCTTGGCGATGGCCGTGGGCATGGCAATGGCCGAACGGCATTTGAACGCTCGCTTTGGTGATGATTTGGTCGATCACCGCACTTGGGTCGTGGCGGGGGATGGTTGCTTAATGGAAGGCATTAACCACGAAGCCGTGGGTCTTGCTGGGCATCTGGGGTTGGGACGCTTAATTGTCTTCTGGGACGACAATCGCATCACTATTGATGGCGCAACTGATCTTTCGACCAGCGAAGATATAGCTGGACGGTATCTGGCCAGCGGTTGGCATGTCGAGACATGTGATGGGCATGATTTCAACGATATAGAACGAGTTATTAAGTCGGCTTTGGCGGATAATCGCCCCTCCTTAATTGCCTGCCGGACATTAATCGGCAAGGGATCGCCCAATAAAGAGGGTACGAAAGCGCCACATGGTAGTCCGCTTGGCACCGAGGAAATTGTCGCGACGCGCGAAGCGCTTAATTGGCCCTATCCTGCATTTGAAATACCTGAGGATATTCTAGGCGCATGGCGTGCAACGGGCAAGGCAGGTGCAGCCGCGCATGCAGATTGGAAGTCTAGGCTCGCGGCGTCGGCTAAAAACAACGCATTTACATTAGCCATGGCGGGCGAACCAAGTGATGCATGGCTTAAGCCGCATCTGGAAAGCTTGATCGCTGCACCGCAAAAGATTGCGACGCGAAAGGCATCCGAAATCGCTCTGACGGCGGCGACAGCGGCTATAGCTGAGTTATTGGGTGGGTCTGCGGATTTGACCGGTTCCAACTTCACCCGCACTGCGTCGACTAACACACTCGATAAAAACGATTATCTGGGGCGTTATGTCAATTATGGCATTCGCGAATTCGGGATGGCGGCAGCGATGAATGGCATGGCGCTACATGGTGGCATCATCCCTTATGGCGGAACATTCTTGATCTTCTCGGATTATTGCCGTGCCGCAATTCGCTTGTCCGCACTGCAAGAAACGCGCGTCATTTACGTCCTGACGCATGACTCGATTGGTGTTGGGGAAGATGGTCCTACGCATCAGCCCATTGAGCAAATCATGTCGATGCGCCTGATCCCCAATTTGGATGTGTATCGGCCTTGTGACACGATTGAGACCGCCGAATGCTGGGCCTTGGCTATTGAAAGTGCGTCCACGCCGTCGGTATTGGCACTATCGCGTCAAAACCTGCCGCAACTGCGCACCGACATTAGCGAGAATTTCTCCGCCAAGGGCGCTTATAAACTGCGTGCTGCAAATGCCGGGCGCAAAGTCATTCTTATTGCTACAGGTTCCGAAGTCGAGATTGCTATCGCCGTTGCGGAAAAGCTGGAAGCCGACGGCATTGGCGCGGACGTAGTGTCAATGCCAAGCTGGGAACGGTTCGACGTACAGTCTGCCTCTTATAAAGCTGAACTGCTCCCGACGGATACGCTACGCGTGTCGATAGAGGCAGGAACCACCATGGGGTGGGAGCGGTATGTCGGCGATGGACTTCGCATTGGCATAGACAGCTTCGGCGCATCGGCGCCGATTGACGCGCTTTACGATCATTTTGGCCTGACGGCTGACAAAATCACCCCGCAAATTGTCGCCCTCTTGGGCCGATAGGAGAAGTTATGACAGTGAAAGTAGCAATTAACGGTTTTGGTCGCATCGGCCGTTTGGTCGCACGTGCTATTCTGGAACGTGACGACCATGATCTGGAACTGGTCGCGATTAACGATCTTGCACCAGCCAAGGCCAATGCTCTTTTGTTCAAACGCGACAGCGTCCACGGATCGTTCCCAGGCACCGTTGAAGCCGATGGCAATGACATCATCGTTAACGGGAAGCGTATTCATGTGACCGCAGAGCGTGATCCGGCTAATTTGCCGCACGCTGCCAATGGCGTTGACATTGCTCTGGAATGCACCGGATTTTTTACTGACCGCGTCAGTGCCGAAAAGCATCTCGCGGCAGGCGCAAAACGGGTACTGATTTCCGCACCGGGTAAGAATGTAGACAAGACTGTTGTTTTTGGCGTCAACCATGATGTTCTGAGTGCGGCCGACATTATCGTTTCAAACGCAAGCTGCACCACCAACTGCTTGGCGCCAATGGCGAAGGTCCTGAACGATGCCATTGGTATCGAGCGTGGTCTAATGACCACTATTCACAGCTACACTAACGATCAAAAGATCTTGGACCAAATCCACGACGACATGCGCCGTGCGCGTGCTGCTGGTATGTCGATGATCCCAACCACCACCGGTGCGGCGCGCGCCGTGGGCGAAGTGATGCCCGAACTGAAGGGTAAGCTGGACGGTTCTGCCATCCGCGTGCCTACGCCAAATGTCAGCATCGTTGACCTGACGTTCACACCAAAGCGTGACACCAGCATCGACGAAGTCAACGCTCTGTTGAAAGCGGCATCAGAGGGTGCACTGAAAGGCGTGCTGGCCTATTCTGACGAGCCCTTAGTCTCGATCGATTATAACCATTGTCCCGCAAGCTCGACTATCGACAGCTTGGAAACCGCCGTTATCGACGGAAAACTCGTGCGCGTGTTGAGCTGGTATGACAATGAATGGGGCTTCTCCAACCGCATGGTTGATACTGCCGGTGTCATTGGCAAATTTCTCTGAGGATTGATCCATGGCATTCCGTACGCTCGACGACCTCGGCGATATTAGGGGCAAACGCGCTTTAGTACGCGTTGACCTGAACGTTCCCATGGCCGATGGGCGCGTGACCGACGAAACGCGTATGCGGGCGTTGGTGCCGACTGTGTTGGAACTAGCGGATAAGGGCGCTAAAGTCCTTCTGCTTGCACATTTTGGGCGTCCCAAGGGCGCAAAGCATAGCGAAATGTCCGTGTCGATGGTCCTCGATGCCTTGCAAGAGGTGCTTGGCCGCGAGATTATGTTTGTGCCCGAAATAGCCGGCGACGTGGTTGCACAATCGGTTGGTATATTGGCGGATGGCGATATTGCGCTTCTCGAAAACACACGCTTTTGGCCTGGGGAAGAAAAGAACGATCCCGAGCTCGCGCATGCCGTTGCTGCCAATGGTGATTTCTACGTTAACGATGCCTTTTCGGCAGCACATCGTGCGCATATGTCCACCGAAGGTTTGGCGCATATCCTGCCAGCTTATGCGGGTCGTGCAATGGAGGCCGAATTGAAGGCGCTTCAAGCGGCTTTGGGCGCGCCTGAACATCCTGTGGCTGCCGTCGTCGGCGGGGCAAAGGTTTCGACTAAGCTCGACGTGCTGAATAATCTGGTCAAGCAGGTAGACCATTTGATTATCGGCGGCGGTATGGCCAACACTTTTTTGGCTGCGCGGGGTGTCGATGTAGGCAAATCCTTATGCGAACATAATCTGGCGGATCAAGCCAATGCCATTATGGACGCAGCGGATTTGGCGGGCTGCACGGTCCATCTACCCTACGACGTTGTAACGGCGCATGAATTTCGTGAAAATCCTCCAACCCGAACGGTCAATGTGCATGAGGTTGCTGCTGATGAAATGATCTTGGATGTCGGCCCCGCCGCTGTTGAGGCGTTAGCTGATGTTTTGAAAAACTGCCGCACGTTGGTGTGGAACGGGCCTTTGGGTGCTTTTGAGATAGAGCCATTTGATGCTGCAACGGTTTCATTAGCGCGGACGGCGGCGGCCCTGACCCGTGAAAGATCCTTGGTGTCGGTTGCAGGGGGCGGCGACACCGTTGCCGCACTTGCCCATGCGGGTGTAACTGAGGATTTTACATTTGTTTCGACCGCGGGTGGCGCCTTCCTCGAATGGATGGAAGGCAAGCCATTACCGGGAGTCGATGCTTTGAATATTGCTTAAACCTGCGGGGCTTTGCCTCGTTTTTTGTCAATTGCCGATGCATACGTATGCAGGGCCAATTTATGGGATGCCAAAGATGAATTACGCTGAAATGCTTGCAAAAGTGGCCACTGCCTCGGGCTTTATTGCGGCTCTGGATCAGAGCGGCGGTTCAACGCCGAAAGCTCTCAAGGGATATGGCTTACAGGAAGACGCTTACACCAGCGAAGAAGAGATGTTTGGCCTCATCCACAACATGCGTGCACGGATCATTACCGCGCCCAGCTTTTCTGGTGAGAAGGTATTAGGCGCGATATTGTTCGAACGTACTATGGACGGCGAAGCAGGCGGCAAGCCAGTGCCGACGGCATTGCAAGACCGAGGTGTTGTGCCGTTCCTTAAGGTAGACAAAGGCCTTGAGGACGAAGCGGATGGCGTTCAAATGATGAAGCCAATGCCAGACCTTGAAGCGTTGCTCCATCGCGCCAAGGCCAAAGGTATATTTGGCACCAAAAAGCGTTCAGTTATTAACCAAGCTTCGCCAACGGGCATTGCCGCGATCGTAAAGCAGCAATTTGACGTGGCCGAGCAAATTCTCGCCGCGGGATTGATGCCGATTATCGAGCCTGAGGTGAACATCAAAAGCGCGGACCGCGCGCAAAGCGACGTCA